>OKWR01000367.1_pt1 | contig 51794 bp, 50 predicted proteins | sample 1607101 | NCBI WGS metagenome assembly OKWR01 (sample SAMN04414076, study PRJEB24778) | human gut metagenome | material: faecal | host: Homo sapiens
CAAGTATATGTTTATGTCACATTATGCCACGGAAGTTTGCAAGTGTCCCAAATTTACGGTTGATGACGAATTGTCGAACCTGATCACGACATTCTCGTCTCCACTTCCTACTTCATCAGGAATGATTGTCCACCAGTCGCCTGACAGCATGACGTCGGACTTGGAACAAGAGTTGAGGAACAGTGACGTGAAAATTGTCAAAATGACGATAAATATCTTTTTCATGTTATTTTGGGTTATTGATTTCTGCAAAGGAAAGGAATATTGTCCTCATTTTCAATAAGTAATTTTACTTAGATTCGGGAAAAAATCATGTCAGGTGAGGTAGTTTAGATCCTGGGCGGCGGAAAACGAAAAAAGCACCTCGGAAACCGAAGTGCTTCTTTTGTGGAGATAGACGGAGTCGAACCGACGACCCTCTGCTTGCAAAGCAGATGCTCTAGCCAACTGAGCTATATCCCCATTTGCGTTTGCAAATATAGATACTTTTATTTATATTCACAAAAATAAATTTAACTTTTTTACGTTATGGAAATAATTTACAAGGATCCGCATACAGGGTTGAAAGGGGAAGTGGCTGTGAGTGAAAATAATACGCTTGTGATGCCGGCGATTGAGGCTAAGACGCCCCGTGTGGAGCTCCGCAAGGGAAGGGCGTCTGATGCGCCGTTTATAGCCGATGCCGTCCTTGCAGCCATGGGGTACGATATCTTCAATCCGGAATTGCCGGCTGATGCGGAAACAGGGTTCGGCCCGATTTCCGCCGTACGTGATGCATTGATAAAAGTATGTTCCAAGGAAGACACATTGTACTCCTGGAAGAATACGACCGTTGCCACCTTCTGCGGAAAAACAGCCGGAGCCATCGTTTCTTACGACGGAGGAAGCTACAAGGAAACGGCCGAAAGGACATTCGCATTGATGGCCAAGCTGTTGAATACCGAGAAGCCGGAACCGGGCAGCGAAACCGGCGAGGGAGAATACTATCTCGATTCATTGGTTGTCCACCCGGAATTCCGCGGACACAATATCGGCAGCATCCTGATGAGGAATGCATTGGATGAAGCAGAGGCGCTCGGCTATGAGAAGGTGACATTGCTTGTGGACGAGAAAAAACCACATCTCCACAAATTGTACAAGAAGCTGGGCTTCGAATTCGGAGATGTAGTTCTTTTCTTCGGCGAACCGTATATACGTATGTTCCAGTATCTCAGGTAGAGACTAGACCCCGAACTCCTTGGGAGTCTTTGCGGTGAAAGTCATGACTTTGCCGGAAACGGGGTGTATGAAAGCCAATGTTCCTGCATGTAGTGCCAAGCGTCCGCAAGGATTCGTCTTGGCACCATATTTTTTATCCCCGGCGATAGGGCAATGCAGCTCTGATGCGGCATGCACGCGTATCTGGTTCTTCCTGCCGGTTTCCAATGAGAACTCCACGGCACTGTATTTCAGAGCCGAGTTCCTTGGCCCCTCATCTTTGCCGGACTTGCGGCTGCCTGTCGGATGGACATCGGAAGCCAATACATGATAATGGGTTATGGCTTTCTGCCACTCTTCCGAACTCTTGCCTGCGCCTCTTCTGTCCGTGGAAAAATCAGGCTCCTGTGAAGAAATCATCTTCATTGACTTCGGATTCTCCTTCAACCAGCTGATGACGGCTCCTTGCGGCTGCGACGGTATTCCTTCGACGATGCCGACGTAACCTCTTTTCTTGACGAAACTGTTCCATCCGTCCTGCATTATCTGCTGGATCTTCTCGGTCTTGGCAAATACCAGCACGCCGGACGTGTCACGGTCAAGACGGTGAACTATAAATACATGCGACGGTTTCCAAGGAAGCTTGACGCTGGAACTCATCCTTTCTGCATGAACCTTGGTCCTCATGTAATCGCTCAATATGGAATACACCGTGTTCTCCTTTCTCTGGCCCATGAGACTGGCCTTCGCTCCTTTCTTGTCCATATCCACGGCATGTCCGGCAGACTTTCCTGTCCCTACGACGGGAAGGCCGCTGCGCTTGTTCACCACTATTATGCTGTCGTCCTCATACAAAATCTCCACGCCCGAATCCTGAAGATCCACGCGGGCTGCATGCTTGACCTCATTATATATGGAAACCTTCTTGGGCAATATTGTCAATGAATCGCCTTCGAAAAGCGGCTGGTCGAACGCCGTAACCTTCTTTCCGTTCAGAACTACCTGACCGTTCGAGAGATAAGCCTTGACTCCCGTCTTGCTCTGTCCCGGAAAAATCTCATATAGGTAATTCAACAAAAAATCATTGTGCTTTACTGTAAACTTCTGTCCTGGTGTCTGTTCCATTTCTAATAACTTTTTCTCTCGGAAAAGGTGCTTCCTGCACCGTTTCGGATGCCGAAGTTAGGTAAAAAAATTAATATTTGACGATATTTTATGAAATGGCGGTAATTCGATTAAAATTCACTACCTTTGAGAGACGAAATGAAAACAATTGTAATTTATGAATAAGTATTCTTTTATTGCAGCTGCGGCATCAGTTCTACTGGTGGTATCATGCGGCGGAGGTGCGTATCAGAGCGCGGCAGGGGTGGAAGTCCCTGCTGAAGTGAAAGCAGGTGAAGTGGCATTCAGCATGGTGGCTGTTCCGGGCGATGCATTCGCAATGGGAAAGACCCCGTCAGGCACGAAAGTTCCCGGTGCGACGATTCACCAGGTGGTGTTGAATGGTTATTCGATTTCTCAATTGCCGGTCACCCAGGAATTGTGGCAGGCTGTTACAGGCTCGGCTGCGGGCTCCATCCAGAATCCGGCTGCACCTGTGGACATGGTTTCCTATGACGAGTGCGTGAAATTCCTCGGAAAACTCTCCAAGATGACAGGGATTCCTTTCTCTCTTCCTACTGAAGCACAGTGGGAATATGCGGCAGCCAATGAAATGATTACTGTGAACCCCAACTATTCCGAGTGGTGTGCTGATTCTTTCAATGATGTCCAGAGCGATACATTGATACAGAATCCTTTGTATGTGGCGAAGAATGACTTCAAGGTGGCCCGTACGCGCAAATCACGTGACAGCGAAAGCTCTTATATCAGAAAACCCGGACTCGGTTTCCGAGTTGTAGCAAATACGGAAACTGCCGTCCCTGAAGATGTTATCGCTGCCATTGTCAATAAGAATGCTGGACGCGAAGAGGTTTCTTCCAATGAGACCATCACCGTGGGCAAATGCGCCATCAAGATGATCGGCGTCAATGGCGGTACTTTCAATATGGGTGCTACACCAGAGCAGGGCAAGATGGCCGGCGAGGATGAAAGCCCTGTTCACGAGGTAACAGTACGTGGTTTCGAAATCGGACAGACCGAGGTGACCGCAGGACTTTGGCTTGAGGTTATGGGCAGTCTTCCGTACAAGAACAGCGAAAAGGAACTGAACAAACCTGTCGTGAATGTGTCTTGGTATGATTGCCAGAACTTCATCATCAGACTCAACAGATTGACCGGACGCAAGTTCCGTCTCCCTACAGAAGCAGAGTGGGAGTTCGCTGCAAGAGGTGGCGTGAAGTCTTTCAATACCCAGTTTGCAGGCGGAATGTATGTAAGCCAGGTTGCAGCATATCTCAACAATGCATCTTCAGAAGTCCTCAATGTCAAGGAATTCAGACCGAATGAACTTGGAATTTATGATATGTCAGGAAATGCTTGGGAATGGTGTCAGGACAGTTTCTATGACTACACTAAAGAAGCTCAGGCAGATCCATGCTACAATCTCCCTGGAGAATTCCGTATAATGAGAGGTGGCAGCGCAGCATCGAAATGGGATGCTTGCCGTGTAGCCAACCGTTCGAAACTTCCTGCAAGCTCAGTCAAATCTACCTTTGGATTCAGACTTGCGCAGTAACAATATGGTACATATTTCTTTACCGGAAAATAAAGAGCGTCGTCTCGTATTCTATCTCGCGATGGAGGAATACGTGGCGGCGCATCTCTCTTCTCTGCTGGCCGGCCGGGACCGGAAAGACGCATTTTTCTTCTGGCAGGTCAAGCCGACTGTCATTTTCGGACGGAATCAGGTGATGGAAGCCGAAGTGAATATGCCGTATTGCAGGGAGCATGATATACGTCTGTTCAGGCGAAAGAGCGGTGGAGGCTGCGTCTATTCCGATGAAGGCAATATAATGCTTTCATACATAACTGATTCCACTAACGTGGCTTCCACTTTCTCTGAATATCTGGATACATTGTCCGCCTACCTGAGGGCTTCCGGTATCAATGCGGAGAAATCCGGCAGGAACGACATCATGGTCGACGGCAAAAAAGTTTCGGGCAATGCCTTTTTCCTGAAGCCGGAATCAAGCATCGTTCACGGGACAATGCTTTTCAACACAGATTTCGATGAACTGGAAAGAGCGATTACTCCTTCCGAGGCCAAGATAAAGAGCAAAGGCGTTTCATCTGTACGTCAGCATGTTACGAACCTCAAACCTATATATGAGGCAGCGGGCAGTCCGTTGGCGGACATTGAAAAGTTCAAGAACTACCTTCTGGAATGTTTCTGTGGAAACCGCGATGCGGAAGGGAAGCTGGCCGGCATTGAAACAATCGTGCTGACGGATGAACAAGTCGCTGAAATTGAAGGGATTGAAGCAGAATATCTGAATCCGGTATTTATGGAAGGACGCAACCATGCTTATTCTGTGAGTCATTCCGGAAAGATACAGGGAGCGGGTGAGATTGTCATCGGCCTGGATATCGATAAGGGAGTGATTCGGAAATGTCATGTTTCCGGAGATTTTTTTCCTCTCAAGGACGGACTCGATGAATTGCTGACATCTCGTCTTGAAGGCGTTCCGGATGAAGCCGGTCCGCTGAGAAAAGCTATCGGAGATATTGAATTGACAGATTATATATCAGGATTGTCCATGGACGATTTCCTCGGGATCATGGAAGCCTGAACCAAAATGAATAACAATAACACAAAGCTATGGAGGAAAATCTCAAAAAAACCTGTCTGTATGACAGTCATGTGGCATTAGGTGCCAAAATGAGCCCTTTTGCGGGATTCATGATGCCTATCCAGTACACATCCATTACTGATGAGCATAATGCTGTCCGCCACAAGGTCGGAATGTTCGATGTTTCTCACATGGGAGAAATATTCGTAAGTGGTCCGGATGCGGAAAAATTCGTAAATCACATCTTCACCAATGAGATCCGCGGCTTCGGGCCAGGCAAGGTCCTTTATGGAATGATGCTCCATCCTGATGGAGGAGTTGTGGACGATCTTCTCGTATACAGGGAGTTCGAGCCGGATCATTTCCTTCTCGTGGTCAATGCCGCAAACATTGACAAGGACTATGAGTGGATTATGGCTCAGACAGCAGGATTCGACGTGAAGGTTGTCAATGAATCTGACACATGGGGCCAGATTGCATTGCAGGGACCTGAAGCTGAAAAGGTTATCACGGAAGTTCTTGGTTTTGCCAAAGCTGCCGGACTCGAATTCTACACTTATTATGAAGCAGAATGGAAAGGCAGCCGTATGATAGTGAGCCGTACCGGATATACCGGAGAAGACGGATTCGAAATTTATACATCCATTGAAGGCACACAGGAAATCTGGAAGATCCTTCTCGATGCAGGCGTAGTGCCATGCGGACTCGGATGTAGGGATACATTGCGTTTCGAGGCAGGACTTCCTCTCTACGGTGATGAACTTTCAGATACCATTACTCCTGTCGAGGCAGGTCTCGGAATGTTCTGCAAGCTTGACAAGGAAGAGTTTATCGGAAAGGATGTCCTTGTACGCCAGAAGGCTGAGGGTACGGAGCGCAAGCTTGTCGGTGTCGAAATCGAGGACAAGGCCATTCCTAGGGCTACTTATCCGGTAGAAACCGAGGACGGGACACAGATAGGCGTGGTGACTACAGGTTATCATTCCATCTCTCTGGACAAGAGCATCTGCTTCGCTATGGTGCAGACCGCATACAGCAAGCTTGGAACACAGGTGTTCATCCGCATCCGCAAGAAGGTGTTCCCTGGCATCGTGGTCAAGAAGAGATTTTATCAGACAAACTATAAGAAGTAATAAACAAATTAAACTTAAATAATTATGAGCAAGGTAATTGAAGGTCTCCTTTATAGCGAGACACACGAATGGGTAAAAGTTGAAGGTGATGTAGCTGTTGTCGGTGTAACAGATTTCGCACAGAGTGAAATGGGTGATATCACATATGTTGATATGCCTGAGGCTGATGACGAGGTTTCCAAAGACGAGGAATTCGGCGCTCTTGAAAGCGTGAAGGCTTCCAGCGACCTTGTATGCCCTGTAAGCGGAACTGTCATCGAGAACAATGAGGCTCTTGAGGACGCTCCTGAACTTATCAACCAGGATCCTTATGAGAACTGGATCATCAAGGTTAAAATTAGCGATCCTGCTGAACTTGAAGGCCTTATGGATGCAGCTGCTTATCAGGCAATGACCGCGAAATAACAGTAAGTCAAACTAATAATTCCAATCATGTCCACTTTTTCATATTTTCCTCATACCGAGGATGATATAAGGGCTATGCTGGACCGTATAGGGGTCTCCTCCCTGGATGACCTCTATGCGGATGTTCCGGAAAAGTTCATATATAAAGAGGAATATGACTTGCCTGATGCCATGTCCGAGCAGCAGGTGAGAGATTTCTTCTTGTCGCTGGACAAGAAAAATGTACAGCTCAAGGTTTTCGCGGGTGCCGGTGCGTATGACCATTACACCCCATCCGTAGTTCCTTATATCTGTTCACGTTCAGAATTCCTTACAGCCTACACCCCTTACCAGGCTGAGATTTCACAGGGAACGCTCCGCTATATATTTGAATATCAGAGCATGATATGCTCCCTGACAGGAATGGACGTTTCCAATGCTTCCATGTATGACGGCCCTACTGCCGCTGCTGAAGCTATGAAAATGGCGGTTGCGTGCACGAAACGCAAGAACAGGGTCCTCCTTTCAGAGACATTGCTTCCTAATGTCCGCAAGACAGTGGAAACATACGCCAAGTATAATGGCGTGCAGCTCGGTTACATTGCAGTTGAAAACGGCCAGACCTCTCTGGCATCATTGAAGAAAGAACTTCAGGCAGGCGACGTTGCCGGCATCATTGTACCGGCTGTGAACCGTTTCGGTATTGTCGAAGACTTCACAGGCTTTGCTGACGCCGTTCATGAGACGAAAGGTATTGTCGTGGAATATTGCGACCCTTCGGCTCTTGCAGTAGTCAAGACTCCTGCGGAGTGGAACTTCGACGTGGCTGTAGGTGATGGACAGACGCTCGGTATTCCTATCTCTTTCGGCGGTCCGTACGTAGGCTTCATGGTTTGCCGCAATGATTATGTGCGCAAGATGCCGGGACGTATTGTAGGACAGACCGAAGATGCAGAAGGAAGACGCTGCTTCGTGCTTACGCTTCAGGCGAGGGAACAGCATATCAGAAGAGAGAAAGCTACCAGCAACATCTGCTCGAACCAGAGTTTGATGGCATTGTATGTGACTATATACATGTCACTTATGGGAGCCGAGGGCTTGCGCAAGGTGAATGAACTTTCATCTGCAGGTGCACATTATCTCTATGACAGGCTTCTTCAGACAGGAAAATTCGAGAAAGTTTTCGACAAGCCGTTCCTCAAGGAATTCGTGTTGAAACCGCTCGTGCCTGTAGAGAAACTACAGTCCGCTCTCCTGGATGCAGGCATTTTCTCCGCTCTTGAAACGGAAGAGGGTTATGTCAGCTTCTGCGTGACTGAAAAACGCACGAAAGCCGAGGTTGATTCATTAATAGAAGTTATCGGGAGGATCTAGTCATGAAATATTACGATAAACTTATATTCGAATTGTCCAAACCTGGACGTTCTGGCTATTCTCTTCCTGAAAACGAATTCGGGAAAGCCGCGGAAATGCCTGAGTCATTGGCCCGTAAGTCTGCTCTCGGACTTCCTGAGGTCAGTGAGGTGGATGTCGTAAGACACTATACCAATCTTTCGCAGATGAACTTCGGCGTTGATACCGGATTCTATCCTCTCGGAAGCTGTACGATGAAGTACAACCCTAAGATCAATGAGGAAATCGCAGCAATGCCGGGCTTCCTCGGACTTCATCCTCTTCAGCCGGAATCTACCGTACAAGGCGCTCTCGAGGTTTATTACAACATGGAGAAATCCCTGTCCGCAATAACCGGAATGGCCGGATTTACATTCAACCCTTGTGCCGGTGCACATGGCGAATTGACCGGTCTCATGATTATGAGACAGTATCATCTTCTCCATGGTGACACCAAGAGGACGAAAGTCATTGTTCCTGACAGTGCTCATGGAACCAATCCTGCCAGCGCTGCGGTCTGCGGCCTGGAAGTCGTTGTGGTGAAGTCCAATGCATCAGGTCTGATCGACGTGGCTGACTTGAAACCGCTTCTGGGAGATGACATCGCCGGTATCATGATGACCAACCCTAACACATTGGGATTGTTCGAGAAAGAGATTGGCGAGATTGCATCCCTCGTACACGGCTGCGGCGGATTGCTCTATTATGACGGAGCGAACATGAACCCGCTTCTCGGTGTGGTACGTCCTGGCGATATGGGATTCGATATCATGCACTTGAACTTGCACAAGACATTCTCTACCCCTCATGGCGGCGGCGGTCCTGGCTCAGGTCCTGTCGGCGTGGCAGCTCATCTCGTGCCTTATCTCCCTGTACCTCACGTTGTCAAGACAGCTGACGGCAAATTTGAGATTTCTGCCGACAATGCAGAATCAGCAGGTCAGGTATCAGCATTCATGGGCAACTTCGGAGTACTTCTCCGTGCCTATGCTTACATCCTTTCACTCGGAAAACAGCACATCCGTTTCGCAGGCAAATTCGCGACAATGGCTGCCAACTATGTGAAAGAGTGTCTGAAAGACTGCTACAAGCTGCCGATTCCTTCAATCTGCAAGCACGAATTTGTCTTCGACGGTCTTGTCAATGATGGTGCACGTCCGGGTGAGGAACATTCAGGCGCCACAACATTGGATGTTGCAAAACGTCTGCTGGATTATGGCTTCCATGCTCCGACAATCTACTTCCCTCTGCTCTTCCACCAGGCTATCATGATCGAGCCTACGGAGACTGAGTCGAAGGAGACCATCGATGCATTTGTCGAAGTGATGAGGAAGATCGCGGCTGAAGCTGCCGAGAACCCTGATTATCTGAAGGGTGCACCTCACAATACTCCGATCAGCCGTCCGGATGAGACACGTGCTGCACGTCAGCCGATTCTCAAATATGCTGATGCGTAAACAAGTTGCTATATGACATTGACAATTATAGGCGCGGGGCCCGGTGGTTATGAGACTGCCGTGGCTGCCGCAGCCAAAGGTATAGAGGTTTATATTGTTTCTTCCGGTCCTGTCGGCGGAACTTGCCTGAACGAAGGCTGTATCCCTACCAAGGCACTATGCCGCAATGCTGAAGTGCTTGAAGATCTGCGCAATGCCGGCAAGTTCGGTGTTGAAACGGGTGACTTCAAGTTCGATATCGGCGGCGCCATGGCACGCAAGGATGAAGTCGTTTCCCAGCTTCGCGGCGGTATCGAGTTCTTGCTGAAGAACAAGCTGATACACCTGGTATATGGCAAGGCTTCTTTCAAGGACAGCCACACTGTAGCGGTTCAGGCAGAGGATGGCAGCACTTCGGAAATCAGCTCTGATTATATTATCATTGCGACAGGTTCCCATTCTGCCATGCTTCCTATTCCTGGAACGGATCTCGAGGGCGTGATTACCTCCCGCGAGATTCTCAATATTGACCATGTGCCTCAGCGTCTGTGCGTCATCGGTGCCGGCGTTATTGGACTGGAGTTCGCTTCAGTATTCAGCAGTTTCGGTTCCGAAGTGACTGTGCTTGAGTATTGCAAGGATGTTCTTCCCCGTTTCGATACGGATATGGCGAAGAGACTGAAACAGGCACTCGGCAAACGTGGAATCAATATTGAAACTGCTGCCCAGGTTCAGGCCATTGAGAAGACTGAAGAAGGTCTCCAGGTTACATTCCTTAAAAAGGACAAGGAATGCAAAGTCCTGGCGGACAATGTCTTGATGGCTGTGGGACGTCGTCCGGCCGTAGATACATTGAACTTTGCTGACGCGGGCATCGAGTTTACGCCTAAGGGCATTGTAACTGACGCGAATATGAGGACTTCCGTGCCGCATATTTTCGCTGTCGGCGATGTCCGTGGCGGTATGATGCTGGCACATGTTGCTTCGGCAGAGGGTGAGAGGGCATTGAACACCATGATGGCGGAGGCTTCCGGCATCGTTCCTGAATGTCCGCTGAAAGACGGCATTGACCTGGACATCATTCCGTCAGCTGTCTTCACGACTCCTGAAGTGGCTACAGTCGGCATGACCGAGGATACCTGCAAAGAGACAGGCATTAAGGTAAAGTGCTTGAAATCAATGTATCGCGCCAATGGAAAGGCTTTGGCAATGGATGCTCCGGAAGGCTACTGCAAGATTATCGCAGCAGACGAGGGGAGTGACTTCATTCCGGGCCAGATTCTCGGTTGCCACATCATGGGAGCGCACGCCTCTGACATCATCCAGGAAATTACCGTTTTGATGAACAAAAAGGGAACCGTGGATGATATCAGAAAAATTGTGCACCCGCATCCTACTCTTTCAGAGGTGATTCTTAACGCAGCCCGTCAAGGTCTTTAAGAAACATCGTTCTCCATGCATCTGAAGGCATTCTCCAGTCGCCCCTAGGGGACAATGACACAGAGCCGACTTTCGGACAATCCGGCAAGCAAGACCGCTTGAACTGCTGGGAGAAAAATCTTCTTACGAAAGTATCGAGCCATTTCAGTATGGTGCTGTCGTCATAAACACCGGAGAATGCTTTCCGGGCAAGGAAATAGACTTTAGACGGAGCAAAACCGAAACGGAAGATATTGTAAAGGAAGAAATCGTGCAGCTCGTAAGGGCCTACGAGATCTTCCGTTTTTTGTGCAATGTCGCCGTTCTCGTCAGCAGGTTTCAATTCAGGACTGATAGGTGTGTCAATGATATCCATCAGTATCTCATGCACAGTTCTTTCGCCCAGTCCTCCCTTCTCGCCGAAATGATTCTCTGCAGCCCATCCGACAAGATATTTGACCAATGTCTTGGGGATGCCGGCATTTACGGAATACATCGACATGTGGTCGCCGTTGTAAGTAGCCCAGCCCAGAGCCGATTCTGACAGGTCGCCTGTACCCACGACGATGCCGTTTTCCTTGTTTGCGACATCCATAAGTATCTGCGTCCTTTCCCGTGCCTGGGAGTTTTCGTAGGTGACATCTTGGACTGCCGGGTCATGTCCGATATCCTCAAAGTGCTGCGCCACAGCTTTTCCGATAGGAATCTCCATAGCCGTGACCCCAAGCGCCTCCATCAGGTCGGTCGCATTCGAATGCGTTCTGACCGTGGTTCCGAGGCCTGGCATGGTTATGCCGATTATGCGTTTCCTGTCCCAGCTGAGCTTGTCGAATGCAAGAACGGTAACCAGCAGGGCCAATGTGCTGTCCAATCCTCCTGAAATACCGATAATGGCAGTCCTGGAATTGATATGTGCAAGACGCGTGGCAAGTCCCATTACCTGAATATCAGTTATTTCCCTGCATCGCTCGTCACGTTCTGCCATAACGTCCGGCACGAATGGATGAGCTTCGATTTCTCTTCTGAGTTCTTTTTCAAAGTCCGTAGACGCACCATTGCCGGCAGGCATCCTTACATATCTTCTGGCATCGGTGCCATCAGTGGTGCCATCCGGAGATACCGTATGGAAGGTAGTCGTCTTCTGTCTCAGTGTCTTCAGCTTTTCTACATCAATGTCAGCCGTTATCATGCTGGAACCCAATGTGAAACGTTCGTTCTCAGCCATCAGGAATCCGTTTTCGTAAATCAGTGAGGAACCGGCATAGACCAGATCCTGTGTGGATTCTCCATAACCGCATGAACTGTAAATGTATGCGGAAATGGTACGGTAAGTCAGTTGGCTGATGATGGATTTGCGATACTGATGCTTCATCAGGATTTCATTGCTGGCGGAAAGATTGACGATGATGTCGGCTCCCGCAAGCGCATGATGAGATGAAGGTGGTATCGGAGTCCACAAGTCTTCGCATATTTCCACGGCGAAAGTGCTTTTTCCTACCTGGAAAAGCATGTTCGGGTAGACATTGACCTTGAAACCCGCGTATTCTATTTCTGCGCCGGCCATCGGCGTGCTGCAATTCTTCGCGTCGTCATAAACCGGTGACATTGCGGTGTCGGCTTTGTATAAAAAGTCGGAACCGCTTGAAAACCAGCGTATTTCGTAGAACTCGTTATATGACGGGAGATGAATCTTCGGCACGATTCCGCGCAGCGAACCATTGCTGATCACTGCGGCGCAATTATAGAGGGAAGCATTGACCCTCACCGGTACACCGGCTACGATGGTGACTTTCTTCCCTCTGGAGAATGCCTTCAGTTTTTTAATGCCTTCCTCTGCCTTCCGGATCAGAAGCTCCTGACCGAAAAGGTCGCCGCACGTGTATCCTGTTACGGACAACTCTGGAAAGGCGATAATGGAAACATCTTCATTTTCAGCCTGTTCCACGAGCTTACACATCTCTTTGACATTAGCATCCACGTCTGCCACCTTGACTCTCGGCACGGCGGCAGCTACTCTTATGAAACCGAAATCCATTTAAAGAGATTCAATAATTTTCGCGAATATCAATGTCATCTTGTCGGCAGCGGCATCAGCGGCTCTCACCACGTCGTCTCCGTCATTCTTGTAATCGGCGGCAAATTCCTTCTGTGCGGCATTGGTAATTACCGACATTCCGAATACAGGAATTTCCGAATGTCTTGCCACGATTACTTCCGGAACCGTGCTCATTCCTGCGGCGTCGGCGCCGATTGTCCTGAAGAAATGCCATTCAGCAGGGGTCTCGTAAGATGGGCCCGTGCCTGAAATGTAAACACCTTCGCGCAGCTCAATGCCCTCGGCAGCAGCGATTTCCTTGGCTTTGGCAATCAGTTTCGCATCGTAAGGGTGGGTCATGTCCGGGAATCTCGGTCCGAAGTCGTCCAGGTTCGGTCCGATCAGCGGATTAGGCAGCATGTTAATGTGGTCCTTGATGATCATGAGGTCGCCTACACGGAAATCGAAATTGATTCCCCCGGCTGCATTGGAAACAAACAAGTAGCTGATACCCAATACTTTCATTACGCGGATAGGCAATGTTACCAATTCCATCGGGTAGCCCTCGTAATAGTGGAGCCTTCCCTGCATTGCAATTACGAACTTCCCTCCGAGTTCACCGGCGATGAAGTTTCCCTTGTGTCCGATGGCGGTCGACACAGGGAAGCCCGGAATGTCCTTATAATGAATAACAATAGGATTTTCTATCTTGTCCGCAAGTTTACCGAGACCGCTTCCCAATACAATACCTGCAACAGGGACTTTCCCGTCAAGGCGCTCTTTTACGAAGTCAGCAGCCTTGAAAATTCTTTCTGCTCTTGGATCCATATTTATATGATTTTAGTGAGTGATTTTTATAAGTTGTTCCTTCGCATTTGCGATAATCTGCGCCTCGTCTTTCACTTTCCTGTTTCTCATCACGAATTTTCCGTTCGCAATCATATATTCAATGCAGTCGCTATGAGCCGAATAGATGAAATTCGACAGGAAATTTCCCGGTGACAGGAAGAACGAGTTTTCCGTATTGACAATGATGATGTCCGCGATTTTTCCCTCTTCCAGCATGCCGGTGTCCAGCCCCAATGCTTTCGCGCCGTTGACTGTCGCCAGTTCAATGAGCTCCTGCAGAGGCAATGCCTTAGGGTCGTTTCTCCAGGCTTTCTGGAACAATGCTGATGTCTTCATGGTTTCCAGCATGTCCAGATTGTTGGATGACGCACATCCGTCCGTTCCGAGGCATACGTTCGCTCCGGCATCACGTAACTCATTGTATTTGAATTTATAACCGGATGCCAGCTTGGTGTTGGAGTTAATGTTGTGAACGCAGTTCACCTTGCGCTTTCCGAGGATTTCAATGTCATTATCCGTCAGCCACAATGTATGTGCGGCGATCACGTCGGAATTCAGGATTCCGAGCCTGTCGAGATATTCCACAGGGGTCAGCCCTCCGTGAAGTTCCTTGCAGTCATTGACTTCCTTCTCGGTCTCGCTAAGGTGAATGTGCAGCTTGAGGTTATGTTTTTTTGCGAAATCCGATACCCAGAGCATCAATTCTTCGCTGGTGGAATAAATCGCGTGGAATGCCGTCTCGAACATCCCGCCGTCCTTCATTGACAATGAATTTTCGTATGCCTGTGCGATTTTTTCTTTCTGCAGCTCGCAGGCTTCGTGGTCATTGTGGTCGAGCGCGACGTATGAAACTACGGGCCTGATGCCCATTTCGGTGGCAGCGCGTCTGGCGGCAGGGGAGTACCAGTATTGGTCATTGAACGTGGTCGTGCCGGTCTTGATCATTTCAAGGCAGGCGACTTTCGTCCCCCAGTATACGAATTCTTCGTCAATGCTCTTTTCCATTTCCCAGATTTTCTGAATCCAGTCAGAAAATACGACGTCTTCTTCTGTTCCGCGCATGAGGGACATTGCGGCATGTGTATGCATGTTGATGAATCCCGGCATGGCAGTCTTACCCTCGCAGTCCATGACTTCAACGCCTGATGCGATCCGGCATTCTCCTTCATGTCCGGCGCTGCCTGCCGGCATTATCCGTTTGATCCTGGAGCCTTCAATGTAGATATCGGACAGGATTCCGTTGCAATTGATATTTTTTAGTAATATTGAGGTCATATTCTCCTATATTATATAATATTTTTCAAATGTAACGATTTTGACCGATAAAACAAAACGGCCGGCCGGTCATCTCCGGTCAGCCGTTCGGTTGGTTTTCAAGCAGAATGGGATTAGAAAATATCTTTGTCCTCTGCAGATATCTCGACATCCTCAGGTGCGGGCTCTCCCTTGACGGCAGCCTCAGGTGATCCATTAAGTCTTGCCTTAATGTACTTGACTGCATCTTCGAGTCCTTCAGCAAACTTCTCGAAATCCTCCTTATAAAGGAAAATCTTATGTTTGTCGTAGACGTAACGTCCGTCCTGCTCGATTTTTCTCTTGCTTTCTGTGATTGTAAGGTAAAAGTCATTGTTTCCCTTAGTCGATTTGACATCGAAGAAATAGGTTCTCTTACCTGCTCTTACGGGTTTTGAATAAATCTCGTCCCCGGAGCGATCATAATCGTCGTTGTACATAACTCCCTACAAATTTAATTTATTTACCAAATTTAAGAATAATTCTGAAAAATGGTAGTATCTTTGAGAAATTTTTGAGAAAATCAGAGTATGTTAGGGAGAAGAATTTTGAGAATGAAGGCTTTCAAGGTGCTGTATGGATATGCTGTGACCGGAAAGATGACACTTGATGATGCAATGTATGAACTGGACCGTTCATGCGAAGCGACACGTGATTTATATCTGTTCATGCTTGCCATCATATCACCGCTTACCAAGGAAGCGCACGACCGCATCGAGATGGCGAAGACCAAGTTCAATCCGACGGAAGAGGATCTCGACCCGAATATGAAATTCGTGGAGAACCAGGTGGCTCCTATTCTGGACAATGATCCTGATTTTCAGAAGCTTCTTGCTCGCAAGGGGCTTTCATGGCAGCCATACGACATGTTGATCAAGTCTGTGCTTGATTCTATGAAAGAGAAGCCGTATTTCCAGCGTTACATGGCGTCCGAGACACGTTCTCTGAAGGAAGACTGCAAGCTTTTCATAAAGATATTTGAAAACGAATTTGTTGATAACGGGCAGCTTGCTGCAATACTTGAGGACAAGTCGATTTACTGGATCGACGATCTTGCATATTCATTGACATTCTGCTGCCGTACGATGGAAGATTTCGCTGCCGGCCATGGCTGGCGCCTTCCGGAACTGTATCAGAGTGATATGCTCAAGAAGAAAAATCCTGCTGCCGACGTGCAAAGCGACAAGGTGTTCGTAACCAGGCTTCTGAAAAACGCCTTCGCCGGTTATGAGGGATATTTCAAGATGATTTCCGAGTCGGTAAAAGGCTGGGAATCAGATAGATTGAATTCTTCAGATATCGCCTTGGTGGCGCTTGGACTTGCCGAGGCTGAGAGTTTTCCTGAGATTCCTCTGAAAGTGACCATGAACGAGTATGTGGAAATTTCCAAATGCTATAGTCTTCCGAAGAGCAGTTCTTTTGTCAATGGCTTGCTGGACAAGTTGATATCCAAGATGGTAGAGGACGGCAAGATTGTCAAGAAGGGCGCGGGACTCGTATAATTGACGGCAGTGCTATTTGACGTCAGCCGCTTTATTGTTATATTTGTATATAAAATTGAATTGAAATGAATATTCTTACATTTATTCTTCAGACTCAGCCTGCACCTCAGGGCGGCGGCTGGTCAATGTGGGTGATGCTCATCCTTATCTTCGTAGTCATGTGGTTCTTCATGATCCGTCCGCAGCGCAAGCAGCAGAAGGAACTTGAAAAATTCCGTAACGCACTGAAGAAGGGCGACAAAGTTGTCACGATCGGCGGCATCTACGGTACTGTAGATGAAATCAAGGACAGGACCGTGCTTATCAAGGTTGATGGCGACACCAAGCTTAAAGTTGACAGAAATTCTCTTGTAAAGGATTTCTCTGAAACACAGCAGCAGTAAGAGGCTGTCGTCTGGCAGTTTCAGTCAAACTGATTCCGGGCTATGCGTGACTTGTTCGGAAAAATATCCAAGAGATTGAATATCAGCGGGAGAGATGCGAAGATATTTGTCGTCTCTCTCTTGCTGGCTTATGGTATATGGCTGATTCACAATCTTTCATTGAATTATTCTGAAGTTGTCCGTGTCCCTGTTCAAGCTCGTTGCGATATCAGCGGTCATGCAGATATGTCATCAAATTCTACGGTGGTGCTGGCGCGTTGCCGGGCCAGGGGATTCGGACTTATTTACCTGGCAGGTTCTGAAAAGAGAGCCCCCGTGCCCGTATCGTTCAATTCTACTGACATGCACCCGAAAGGTGAAGAACTTTATTATGTTACGGGTGATGACTTGAACCGGTATGCCTCGCAGATTCTTGGAAACGGCGTCAAGATTGAGGCGATCCTCACTGATACGTTGATGTTCAGGTTTCCTTTCGAGAACCATAAGAGGGTGCCTGTCTATCCGGTCTATTCGCTGAGTTTTGCACCTCAGCATATCAATGCCGGCGATATCCGGATTTCACCGGATTCTGTCACGATATATGGAGAGCCGTTCCACCTCGCAAGCATTGACAAGGTGTTTACTGAATCTCTCAGGTTGAATGACTTGACTGCGTCCGTTCACGGGCAGGCCAGACTGGACAAGATCAAGGGTGTCCGTATTTCCGACGCTACCGTGACTTACAGTATGCCTGTGGCCCGTTATGTCGAAATCTGCAAGACGTTGCCTGTCTATACTGACAATGTCCCTAAGGGTCACAACCTTATAGTCTATCCGTCCACAGCTACGGTGCGGTTCCGCTGCGCTTTCCCTGTCAGTCATGATCCATCGGAAAAGGTGAGGCTGTCCGTTGATTACCAGGACTTTATTTCATCTCTGGAAGGCCAGTGCCTTCCTCGTCTGGATTCGATACCTTCCGGTGTCATCGGATATACCGTTGAACCGCAGATTTTCGATTGCGTGGAGAGTGTGAAATGAAAAAGGCATTGACGATACTCATTACCGGTGGAATCGGGAGCGGAAAATCCGTATTGTCCCGGTATCTGGAGAGCAGGGGCGTGCCTGTTTATGATAGCGACAGCCGGGCCAAAGCATTGTACGACAGTGAAATGGGTGAGGCAGTCGAGAGCCTGTTCGGGGTTTGCCTGAGGGATGGGAACGGCAGGTTCGACCGTAAGGCATTGGCATCATTGGTGTTCGCTGACAGGAGCAAACTTGAGAAGCTGGAGGGTATCGTGCATCCGGCGGTGCTGAAGGATTTCATTGATTGGCGTGAGCATGTGTCGGGCGGGAACTCGTGGTGCGGTTATGCCGGAAACAGGCCTTTTGTGTGCATGGAATCCGCGATTGCATTGGACAAGCCCCTTTTTGCAGGGTCTTATGATGTGGCGGTGATGGTGGATGCCGATGAAAATATCAGGATTGCAAGAGCTTGTGACAGAGATGCTTGTGATGCTGCGGCGATTATGAAGAGAATTAAGAATCAGCATCTGGATTTGTCCAAGGCTGATTATGTGATATACAATAACGGTACGACGGACGAACTTGCCGCAGAGGCGGACAAGGTGTTCGGAGAAATATTGAAACATAGTAATTAATTAAAGTTTATAGGATTATGAAAACTGATCTCGCAAGAATTCTTTCAGTTTCAGGCCAGCATGGTCTGTTCAATTACATTGCTCAGGCTCGTAACGGAGCGATAGTTGAAGCGTTGAGCGACAAGCGTAGAACTTGTTTCGACATGAAGAGCAGAATCACTACTCTTGCAGATATCTCCATCTATACAAGCGAAGGTGAAATGAAGCTTCAGGAGGTATTCCAGAAACTTCACGATGCTCTCGGTGAGGCTGATGCTCCTACTTCAAAGGCTTCTGCTGACGAGCTTAAAGCATTGTTCCTCAAGGCTATCCCTAACTATGACGGTGACCGTTTCTATGTGTCTCACATGAAGAAAGTCGTTGATTGGTACAATGAATTGAAGAATTTCGCTTCTCTGGATTTTGAAGAGGGCAATGAGGGTGAGGCTGCATCTGAAGAGGCTAAAGAAGAAGATAAGGTAAACGAGTAATATGCCTGAACAGAAAACATTACAGGTCATTACTCTCGGCTGCTCCAAGAATGATGTCGATACCGAACATCTTCTGGCACAGGTGAAGGATGATTTCTGCATTCTGCCTTCCGGTAACGAGCAAGATGTTGATTATCTGCTGCTTAATACATGCGGATTCATCGGCGATGCCAAGGAGGAATCCATACAAGCAATTCTTGAAGCGGTTGAACGTAAAAAGCAGGGAAAGATAGGGAAGATATTTGTCTTCGGCTGTCTTTCCCAGCGTTATAGTACGGAAATGCCGGACCTGATACCTGAAGTCGACGGGTGGTTCGGTGCCAGGGACATTGCCCCCGTGGTCAATGCTCTTGGTTCCAAGATGAATCCTGCGCGCCGGTATGAGCGCGTCCTTTCAGGAAAGAAACTCCCTTATGCCTATCTCAAGATTTCGGAGGGATGTGACAGGAGATGTTCATATTGTGCCATACCGTTCATCCGCGGGGCTCATCGCTCGGTTCCTATCGAGGATTTGATGGAAGAGGCGAGGCGTCTTGCCGCAGGTGGAGTCAAGGAACTTGTCCTGATTGCACAGGATACGACATATTATGGCCTGGATCTCTATCATAAGCGTGCATTGGGGGAACTGCTCCAGAGACTTTCGGAAGTGGACGGTATAGAGTGGATAAGAATCCATTACTCGTATCCGGCTGATTTTCCGGAGGATGTGCTGGACCAGATGGCTAACAATCCCAAGGTGTGCCGATATATGGATATTCCTCTGCAACATGTCGCTGACAAGGTGTTGGACATGATGCACCGTCATGTGGATGGGGCATGGACACGGGCATTGATCCGTAAGATGAGGGAGAAGGTTCCGGGTATCGTATTGAGAACCACTATGATTGTCGGACATCCTGGCGAGGGACAGGCAGAATTTAAGGAACTGCTTGATTTTGTGAAGGATGCGAAGTTCGAGAGGTTGGGTGCGTTCACTTATTCTGAGGAGGAGGGGACATTCGATGCCCTCAATTTCAAAAACGATGTACCTGAACGGACGAAGAAATCTCGTCTGAAAAAGCTGATGGAACTCCAGAGTGGTATATCATTTGCTTTCAACAACAGCCGTATCGGGACGGAAACCAAGGTTCTCATTGATGATTACAATGACGGTGTATTCGTATGCCGCAGCGAGTTCGAAAGTCCTGAGGTGGACGGAGAAATTCTCGTCCGCTATGATCGTGAAAAGATGAAATCCGAGCCGGAAGAAATGGTCGGGCAGTTTATGAATGTCCGGATAATCCAGGCCGGTGATTACGATCTTTTGGGTGAATGTATTTAAAATGAATAGATTATGAAACCGTTTATTTCTACGACATTGTCATTGGCTGCTGCCGTGGTAGTAAGCATTTTGACTTCATGCGCTCCGCAGGCGTTCAGCCTGAATGTGGAGATGAGGCACCCTTCAAAGGCGGGAATTGACCTGACTGGCAAGTCCATTGCCGTGGTCTGCCTTGAGGACAATGCCGGGAAAGATTCGGTTTTCAATTCTTATCTTGTAAGCGGCTTTGCGTCGGCGTTGGAGCGAGAGTATTTCTCCGGTGAGAAGGCTGTCAATGTCTATTCGATGAAGAAAAATCCGTCAGGCAATTACGGGACAGCTGATTCGCTGGTGAACATCGTGATGTCGACGGGCGATGATGTGGTTTTCTTGTTCGATGCGCCGGATTTCGGCAATGTCTCTGTTTCCGAAAAAGAGTATTCACCTGCCGATACTGCCGTTTACTATAATGCATCCGTGCCTTTGACATTGACTTTATATGCCTATGATTCAATGGGAAAGGTCGATACTGTCTATACCTGGCGGGGAAGCCGGAACCTGAGCGGCTCACTTGCTGCTGACGTTTATACTTCCAGGGCGGATGTGGCAGACATGCTTTGGCCTAAACTTGCATTGCAGGCAGAGCAGGCTGGTACATTGTCATCCAAGATTTTCATGCCGACATGGAAGTCCGAGCAGTATACGGTGATTTATTTCGATTCTCCTGAAGCTTGGAATACAGCATCGGAAGCCGCATATAATTTCAGATGGCATGATGCTGTCGAATCATGGATGACATTGGTCGATACCAATAATCTTATGCGGCGTTCGTGTGCTGAGTATAATATTGCCCTCGGATGTTATATGATGGGGGACAATGAGCTGGCCTTGAAATGGCTGGATCGTTCCGACGCGGATTATCCGGTTTCTCTTTCTTCCGGATTGCGGAAAAGAATTAAGGCAAGAATGAAATAGGCTATATCGTGAAGTCCAGACAAGACCTTATCGCGGTAAAAGGACGTACTCTGCTGTTTGAAATGGCGACATGGGCCGGGTGGACAGCATAGCCTTTGAGAGCTTCTTCTGATTCCAATGTGCACTCCAGCATGAGGTCGGCATTTGAAGATGACAGGCGGCCGTCAATCTGGACTTTTATGTCTGTCAGTCCCGGAACTACACCTTGCAATGATTCCAGTCCTTCCTTGATGGATTTCTTGATTTGGATTTTCTCTTCCTCGGACAGGCTGTCCTTCAGAGTCCATAAAATGATATGCTTGACCATAATGTTATTGATTGTCTATTTCTCTTTTACAGCAAGTTGGTGACATTGGCATAATATCTTTTCGTCACCGGAACGCTTGTCGTTTCCGGAGTGTCAATGTCTGCAAATACCAGTCCGTTTTCGTCTTTCCTCAGCATTTTTATGTGAGAAGGGTTCACGAAATATGACCTGTGGCAGCGAACCAGTGAATTCTTGGCACATAGGGTTTCAATGCTCTTCATGGATGCCCTCAGCACGTATTTCTTCGTCTTTCCGTCTTCGCTGTAATGTATGTTTACGTAGTTTTCATCTGCGCTTATATAATAGATGGATGATACGTTTACCACTAGTTTCAGCATTTTTCTGGAATCGTAGAACCTGATTCTGTCGTCCGGACCTTCTTCTGCTTGTTCCAGCTGTTTTTTTCTGTGATGGGCCAGTAGAGCAAGATAAATTACCACGTATGGGTAGACTGCTGTCAATGTCATTGTCCCGAATGCCCAGGCAACGGCATTGAAATAGGGGATTGAGGCTCTTTTCATCAGGCAGATGTACAGGCCCATGAAAAGTGATGCGAATGCCATGTCCATCAGGCACCAGAACAAGTATCCCGTACGGTTGATCTTCTTTCGGAAAATGTATAGGATACTCCTTGTCAGGCCTTCACTTGCCGCTATTATGCAGGATAGCATGGCGAGCTGGAACGGATATCCCAGCTTCATTGACCCCAGATATTCTGACGCCCCGAACGGCATGTATATCATCATGAAACTGAAGAAAAATGCCGGTACAGCGATGATGTGCACCGTCTGCGGCCAGAATTTTCTGAATATTTCGTTAATATCGTTCATCTCTAAATGTTGTGACGAATGCAAAAATAGTCTTTTTTCGTCACTGTATACAAATTTTTGTCACTAAAACGCGACTTTAGTCACAAATCATGTGTTGCTATCACCTTTATTTCCCTGAGTTCATGTGCTTGCCTACTTTTGCAACGCTGCTTCGGAAATTGAAGCCTTATTATTGGGTTGTGTTTAAGTAACAATTGTGTTATGAGAAAAAATGGTATAATTTCATTCGGTGATTCCGTCATGAAGGGAATCATTACCGGTAAAAATATAGAAGATCTTGGCAGGAACCGTTATGTGATTTCAGATGCGGGCTTCGCGTCTCTTTGCGCCAAACGTATGGGGGTTTCCATCGAGAATTATGGACGTTTCGGAAATACCGTTACTGGCGGTGTGAGGGATGTTTCCAGACATGTTAAGCAGATTGCAGATTCCCGTTATGCCTTCCTTGAGTTCGGAGGCAACGATTGCAATCATGATTGGAATGCCGTTGCGGAGAGGCCGGATGAGGACCATGCCCCGCAGACCACGCTTGAGATGTTCCGTTCTACCTATGAAACATTGATTGACAAGGTAAGGGAATATGGTTGCATTCCGGTCATGCTTTCCCTTCCGCCTATCGATTCCATGAAGTTTTATTCCTATATCTGTTCAGGTTTCTGCGCAGAAAAGAAAAACAATGTGCTTCAATGGCTTGGAGGCAGTGTGAATACGATTGGAAATTGGCATGAGATGTATAACTTGGAGCTGTATCGCATTGCAGCACAGGAGGGCGTGAGATTGATCGACATTACGACTTGTTTCCTCTCACGCCGTGATTTCTCCAGTCTTTTCTGCGACGACGGCATGCATCCGAATGAGCAGGGGCATCAATTGATATCTGACGCCATCTGTGCTGCGATGCCGACGGTCGTTTAGTGATTGAGCGCAGCAGTAGCTTCCATGTCGAGGGCTTCTGCAAGGATGCTGATTGGGTTCTTTACGGTGAATCCGGTGGACATCTCTATCTGCCATTTGCACGTCTCGCAGTCACATGCTACGAAATCCGGTGCTACATTGCCGATCTGGTCGAAAAGCGGCTTTCCGATTGCCTGTGAAGCGTCATAGTTCTCTTTCTTGAATCCGTAGGTTCCTGAAATTCCGCAGCAGTTGCTGTCAAGAAGCGTGAATTCCACTCCAGGTATCATTTTTATCAATGCTGTCGAGAAAACGCCCCATCCGAGTCTTTCAAGGTGGCAAGGTGTGTGGTATGCGATTCTGGCTTTGTAGTCTTTCTTGAACGCAAGTTTTACCTTGCCTGAATCGATCAGACTATAGATGAATTTGGTGGCCAGAGCGAGGCTGTCCCGTACTCCGCTATTGTCAACTTTCAGCAAATCAGGATATTCGTCCCTCATTGTCAATACGCATGTCGATGAAGTCGTGAGAATTTTCATGTTCTTGTCGACCGCTTTCTGCAGGACTGCAACATTGTGCTTTGCGTGTTTCCTGGCGCCGTCGGCAAGACCGTTGACAATCATTGCGACACCGCAGCATTTTTCCTTGTCAAGCAGGTTTACGCCATATCCGAGAGCATTCATGACTTTGACGAAATCCTTTCCCAGTTGCGGATAGTTGTAATTCACATAGCAGCCATGGAAATAAGCGATCTGATTCTTGAATGCCGCCTGTTTTGCAGCCGCATTCTTCTTGAACCAGCTTTCGAATTTCGTTCCTGAATATTTCGGGAATGTTCTCCGGTGGTCGATACCGAGAACCCCGTCCAAAACAGCCTTCACAGGCTTCAGAGGCAATGTCGCATTGACAATCGGTGCGAACGGACTTGCCATTGTTCCCATGAAATCGGTGCTTGCTAGCATCCTGTCGCGAAGTTTCGGCTTCTTGGTGCTGAATTGGATTCTGGCCTCCTGGATGATGTCCGAAATCTTCACGCCGGACGGGCATGCCACGTCACAACGCTTGCAGTTCAGGCAATATTTCAATGATTCGTCGAAGAAATATCTGTTCTTCAATCTGAGTCTTTCGCCGTCAGGGCCGGCCTGTTTAGGTCCCGGATATTCAGGATTGACGGGAACTACCGGGCAATATACCGTACATATCGTGCATTTGATGCACTGCTCGAAATTATTTTCACTTGTGCTTGTCATGATGTTCTATTTGCCTAGTATTGAATCAGATATATAGAATGCTGTCATTATTGCAACGCCTGCGCCGCATCCTTCGTGGAGTGGATTGAATCCTCCGAGAACGGAGCCTGCCGCATAGAGATTCCTTATGGATTCGCCGTTTTTGATGACATTGAACTTGTCATCCGTAGCTACGCCGAAGCCGATAAAGTTCTGCTTGCCGAAGAAATTCTTGTCGTACCAGTTGCCCCTGTCATTGTCGAAGATTACGTCGGCTCCGAATACCGGTTCCGTGACTTTGTCTATTTCAGCGATTATGCCATGTCCGAAATAGCTTCCCGACGCGAGAACATAATTGTCGGCAGTCAGTTCAATGTCTCCGAGATTGGTTGTCTTGATGGCTGTGACTTTTCCGTCTTTGATTTCTGAAGCCACGGCTTCGTCTCCCATCAGGAATGTGCCGCCTTTCGCTTCGAAAGCCCGTTTCATCTGCATTTGTGAGCGGATGCCCGGGACAGATGGCGGCAATGTGCCTATGAACAATGTCTTGATTCCGAGCTCTTCGCGTACAGCCTGGACGGTTTCATGATTCTTGAGACCGAAGACAGCCGGAAGTACGACCGCGTCGAATTTCCCTTTCGCCAGCTCCGCTTTAACGGCATTGACAAGAGTGGTACGCGCAGCGGCATTGTCCATGATTCTTGCGATATTGGACGCTCTCATCTCGCTCGGGTTGCGCCTGAGGTTGCGGATTTCGTCGGTCGTCACAGCGGTGATTTTGCAAGCGGTGCCGCGTTTTTCGAAGGATTCGGCGATGAATGAGGTGTTGAAGTCGAGGAAGCCGTCAATATTGACTATCAATGTGTTGTCAGCGATTTTCTCGTCTTTCGCGCTGACGGATGCGATGTCGTCGATTGTCAGCCATGCCGGTTTCAATGCGCCCGAAGCCGAGATGACGTATCTGTTCTGTTTGGCTGTTCCTTCTACATTGATTCCGAGCGTGCAGAACAATCTTTTCGTCTCTTCCGCATATTTTTCAATGTTTTCTGCGCCGATTTTCGCATAAGGATGTGTTGCGTCAAGTGACGGTATTGCTGCCAGCGGAGCGTCCACACCGGTGCCGTCGGGGAGTTTGGCCAGAAGTCCGAAGCCTCCGGAGAAGAAGTGCATGGCATTCTGTCCTGCGGAAACGATGGCGCATTTCTGTCCTGCTTCCTGTAATCTCAGACCGCATACGAGTCCGGCAAGACCGCCACCTATTATTATAGTATCAAATCTCATAATGTCTTAATTTTTATTCGAATACAGGTTTGTCAGGATTGATGTTCGTTTCTGTTTCGCTACCTATTCCCAGGCATTCTGAATATACCCATGCTGTGAATTCTGCCTCGCGCAATGTTTCGCCCCAGGCTACCGGATACATTCCTTTCCATCTTTCGTTCATGAATTTCGCCAAATCTGTCTTTGCTCGTTCCGTGCAGCCGTGTGCTTTGCTGAGAAGTCCCGCCGCGCGGCATGCGCAGAGTTCGCCCTGGCATGTTCCCATGCCTACGCGTGTGCGTCTGCGGAGGTCTACCAGATTGTGGACATCGAGATTGTCAATGGCATTCTGTACTTCGCTTTCCGGCACTTCCTCACATTCGCATACGAGGCTCTGCTCTTTTCTGGTTTTGAATTGGATTTTCGCTGCCATGCTTCCTGCACGTCCCGCCGTAGCTTTCTGAACGGTAGATGGTTTGGTCCATATCTTCTGTGACACTTCCTGAACATTGCCTTCACCGGAACCCGGCAGCGGAGTAGTGCGGGTCTCGCATTTCTTGTCAACGTTTAATTTTTCGCAGACAAGGTCGGTAGCCATTTCAGCCATCAGTCTGTAAGTCATCAGTTTACCACCGGTAATCGTGATGAATCCCTTGATGCCGTCACGTTTTTCATGGTCGAAAAGAACGATGCCTCGGCTGATGTTTCTTCCGCTGGTGTCTCCTTCTGCCGCTACCAACGGACGGACGCCTGCATATGCGCGGAGAATTCGTGTGGTATTCAGGCATGGCGCCAGTTTCTCACCTTCCTGTATCAGAAGCTTGACTTCGTCCGGTGTTACGTGCATGTTGTCGCACTCTTCGTAAGGTACTCTGGTAGAGGTGGTTCCGATTACGCAGACCGTGTCGCCCGGAACGAGGATATCAGCATTGGCCGGTTTTCTGCATCGGTTGAGCACGATGCTGTTTACCCTGTGAGCGAATATGAGGAGCGCTCCCTTGGCCGGGAACATGCTGATTTTCGCACCTGCCAGTTCCGCAATATGGTGTCCCCAGATACCGCCGGCGTTGACGGTGATCGGCGCGTAGTATTCCGCCGTTTCTCCCGTCTTGTGGTCAATGACTTTTACGCCCGTGATTTTTTCCTGGTTTCTGATGAAGCCTGTCACTTCGGTGTATACCAATACTTTGGCTCCGTGTAACTTTGCGTCCACTATATTTGAGGAACAGAGTCTGAATGGGTCTACCGAGCCGTCAGGTACACGTACGGCACCGATGATATCCGGATTTACTGAAGGCTCCATGCGGATAGCTTCCTTAGGGTCTATCACTTCTGCCTTGATGCCGGCTTTCGTACATGATTCCACGAATTTTGCCTGATATGCGAGGTCGTCTTCCGGGAGCGTGATGAAGAACCCGGATGTGTCGTCAACGCAGTGGTTGGCGATTTTCTTCAGGATCATGTTCTCCTGGATGCACTCGGATGCTGATTCCTGGTCAGTTACGGCGTAACGTGCCCCGCTGTGCAGCAGTCCATGATTTCGTCCGGTAGCTCCGTCCGCAATGTCGTTCCGTTCAATGAGCAGAACTTTCAGTCCTCTCAATGAGCAGTCTCTTGCGGTACCGGCTCCGGTGATGCCACCTCCGATTATGATGACATCAAATTCGTTGTTGTTGATTCCGGCCATATAAATGTCAATGTGTTTACTCGTTTGGATTTCGTTTCAAAACACAAAGGTAGTAAATTGTTTTCACTTCGAAAACGAAGGATGGCGTTTTTTGGTCGCAATTTCAATATTTTCTAATATGTTTGTAAATCGCTTTTGTTTTCCGAAGTGTTTGTTTTAAATTTGTGAGATTTTAAGGCGGGATTTTCTGTCGCGCCGGCTTTTTTGCCGGTGAGGAAAGTCCGGACAGGAAAGGGCACTCTGCTGCGGAAAGCGCAGATGGGAGTAATCTTATGTAGCCGTAACAGAAAATAACTGCCTGCCCCAGAATCTACTGGAGCAGGCGAGGGTGAAAACGCGAGGCAAGAGCTCACGACGGATGTCAGCGATGCCATTCGGGTACGGTACCAGAGCCTGCAAGACCAAATATACTGACAGATGAGGGCTGCCCGCCCGATGTCAGGGGGTAGGTTGCGCAGATAAATGGCAGATCAACACAGAAACCGGCTTACTTTCCCGCCTTTTTTTATTCTATATTATTTCTATATTTCGTAGACGGCCTTGTTGTTCTCGGATTCCCAAATCTCGACCTTGTAGCAGTTTTCGGTCTCGTCGCATATCCATTTGGCGATATTCTCCGCCGTCGGGCTGAACGGCAGCACCTCATTGAGGTTCTTATGGTCAATGCGTGACATGATGTTCTGCTTTATGACCGTAAAGTCAGTAACCATCCCGTCCTCGTTCAAAGTCATTGACTTGCAATGCACTATCACTATCCAATTATGTCCGTGGAGTTCCTCGCACTTGGTCCGTCGGTCCGTAGTCACATAATGCGCTCCCGACACTTCAAATCTTTTGCTGACGTAATACATCGTAAATTATCATCTTTTCCTCAAAGTTAAGCAACATTCAAAAAATAACCTTCATTATCTTCAGGATTCTTTTCAGGCTATCTCTCTTTTCCGGTCAGTCATGTTACACTGTCTCTCTATCCCCGGTACTCTTTCACCGCCCCAATTCCTCCTCCCGTGCGAGATAAAACGTTTTCCACGCACAAGACCACTCGACTTGCTGCTGACGTGCGTGTTAAAACGTTTTCCACTCACGTCATGGCCCAAAATGATGCTGACGTGCGTAAATCGCCCGGTTTTACGCACGGGAAATTCACAGATATCTAAGTGCACGGGAGATTCACGGATATCTATAATGGGAATTATTCTTTCCGGATGGCTGCGATGGCCATGCGGAGGACACCGTAGGAAATCTTCGCGTCGAAATGCTCGTAAATCGGTTTCAATGCCTTTTCTTCCGGATGTTCAACACAGTATGCTTCCACTTTCTCCAAGGTATCCGCATCTACAAACTCGTGGACATCAAGGTCTCCGGAAGCCACGTAGCGTGCCAGGTGACCTTCAATCGTAGTGGGATTAAGGCCACGCTTTTCAGCAATCTGCTCTACAGTATTGCCCTGGTTATAAAGCCAATACGAATATTCAAAAGTGTTCAGTTTCTTGCCGGACTCATCGCGGAGTTCCTCTTTTTTCTCCTTTTTGGGCGCATGGGAATCATCTGCCGGACTGATTTCCTGACCGTCATCGCCACGCCCGAGGTCATCATCTTCCATATGGCTCTGGACAATGCTGACAATCTCCTCGCCATAAGCATTGAGCTTGGAAGGGCCTATCCCCGGCACCTCCATGAGTTCGGTTAATGTTGTGGGACGCAGATGCGCAATCCCGGCCAAAACGGCATTTGAAAAGACAACAAAGGCGGGCTTGCCGATTTCCTTTGCGCGCTCGAACCGCCACGACTTCAGCTCCCGCGCGAGAGCCGTGTCAGGGATTTCCACAGGCACTTCCCGTTTATCGGCATTGACCTCAGCCGTCGGCGCAACCTCTTCTGGCTCAGGCTTTTTCTCGTACTCGAAATACTCATAGCCGGAAGAAAACGCGAGCTCTTCCACCGGGCAGTAAATGTAGCTGAGAAACGCATCCACGGCATTGTCCTTTCTGAAAACCGAAGCGCAAATCGGAGCACTCAGGACCAGCCCATCCAAGGTGCGGCAACGGCTCAGCGCCACGTAAGCCTGGCCGGGTGAAAATGCAGCGTGCACATCGACGATGGCCTTGTCGAATGTAAGTCCCTGACTCTTGTGTATTGTTATCGCCCATGCTGCCTTCAGCGGATACTGCTTGAAACGGCCTATCTGTTTGGATGATATCTCCTTGCTCTCCTCGTCGAACTGGTAGCGGATATTCTGCCATTCCATCGGCTCCACATCAATCGTCTTCCCCGACTCTGCCAGCCTTACGGCAATGCTGTTCTTGTCAATGCTTCTGACTTCTCCCAGTGTACCATTGATAAAACGCCGTTCAGGGTCATTCTTGATGAACATTACCTGGGCACCTTTTTTCAATGTCAGGCTGTTTGCCGTCGGAAAGGACTCTTCCGGAAATGTTCCCGTTACGGCTGCCTCGAACGTATATGCGTGGCAGTCAAGCTTTGACAATTCCGTTTCATTGATATTGTCTACCTGGCGGTTATGCGTCATCAGCCTGATGTACCCCTCTTCCGGTTTCGGTGAAAATCCCGGAATGAACCGGTCGTTCAGGTCGGCAATATCCTGATATGTCAATGTGCATTCTCTGGCATGGTTCAGGATGTCTATGAAATGCCTGTCCGTCTGGCGATATACGTTTTTCAGTTCTATGCAGCTGTATTTCATGCTTTTAAGTGCAGCGCTGCTGAAGAAATACAATGTCTTGTAATATTGTCTCAGCAGGTCGTCTTCACTGCCGTGAGCAATAGGCGGCAGCTGCTGCAGGTCGCCGATCAGGAGAAGTTGCACCCCGCCGAAAGGCTTGCTGTTGCGGCGGATGCGCCTGAGTTCCACGTCAATGTGGTCCATCAAATCCGCGCGGACCATCGACACTTCATCGATTATCAGCAGCTGGAGGTTACGGATCAGTTCCAATTTCGACTTGTTGATCCGAAAATCAGATTTCGGTTCAATGACTCCCTGCACGAATGGCCCGAGTCCGAACTGAAAGAAGGAGTGGATGGTCATTGCCCCAGCATTGACAGCAGCAATTCCCGTAGGAGCCAGCACGATGCATTTCTTTTTCGTGTTCCGCACGACCTCGCGCAGGAACGTGGTCTTGCCCGTCCCCGCTTTGCCGGTAAGAAACAGACTCATGTCCGTCTTCTCTACAATGAATCTGGCAACATTCAACTCGAAATTTCCACTTTCCATTACAACTGCCTTTGATCTAAACACTTCGCGGATCTAAACACTTCGCGCCTAACAAAGTTAATGTATTTGTGTCAATTGGCAAACAAAGATGGCAGTCATCTCCGCGACGTGCGTAAAACCGGGCGATTCACGCACGTGAGCAGCATTTTCGGGCATGACGTGCGCGGAAAACGTTTTATCACGCACGGGAGTTTACAAATTCACAGAAAATTGAATAAAATAAGCTGCCCTCAATAGTTTTATCGGAAACATTTGCTAAATTGGCGTACCAATATAGTATTAATCGACGCGTGAGATTCCGGATAATCTTCGTGTCACAAAACAAACATTATGAAAAAACATTCTTTTCGCGATGCTGAGGCAAAATGCGAAGCCACGTTTTCGTATAACAGCGATAATTGGTGGCATCTCTACACTCCAGGGAAAGAAACACCCGTCATTTTTCAGGATGACAGTGATTTCCGTTATTCAATGAATCTTATGGCCAGATGCAGCACTGAGTTCCAGGAACTTGTCATTGTCGCATTTGAGATAATGAACAACCATATTCATATTGTCCTGGCCGGGGAAGAAGAGAAGATAAAAGAGTTTTTCATGGCTTTCAGGCGACGACTTGTACGCTATCTCAGTCAAAATCACTATATGAAACCATTTGATTGTTTCCAGTTGCGACTCAAGACAATCAATGATTTGAAGACATTGAGAAACACTATCGTCTATGTCAACAGAAATGGCTATGTCGCTAATCCGGATCATACACCTTATTCATATCCATGGGGAACAGGTGCCTATTATTTCAATACGCAGCAATATGGATTTCAAAATGTCAAAGATTTGAAGGATACTGACTTACGGAAATTGTTCCACGGGCGAGTACCAGGTAATATTGAACGGATGCAAGTCACGAACGGGATGATAGCGCCTTCTTCATATTGTTCCATACAGTTGGGAATGTCGATGTTCCGTGACGCCCACCAATATTTCTCCATGTTGACCAAAAACGTGGAAGCATATAGCGAACTTGCATGTGAACTTGATGACGGAGAGTTCTTGACAGACTCGGAATTGTTTGCACAACTGGCAAAACTGTTGCGAACATCCTATGGGGTTGCGAATGTACAAGAACTGACCAAATCGCAACTCGTCGATGCAGCGAATAAACTCCACTATGACTATCACGCCTCTAATGGACAGATTCGTCGACTGCTCGGAATCACCCAATACGAGGCTGACTCATTGTTCCCGCTTTCAGTTTAAGGCCAATGATTTTTGCGCGGCGACGTGCGTAAAACCGGGCGATTTACGCACGTCAGCATCATTTTCGGGCATGACGTGCGTGGAAAACGTTTTATCACGCACGGGAGGAGTAATCCCCGATACAAATATCTGGGGCGCGGGATTTTACAGTTTGCGGATAGTGTATTATCTTTGCCGGTGAAATGACACGTCACCTCAAAATCAAGAGCGCGTTGGCGCTTGTGTTGTTTGCATTCTTTTTTGCATCAACAAACCTCTTTACCCACGTTCATGAGGGTCCTGAGGGGCGTATCGTGCATTCTCATCCCTGGAGTAGTAAACCGCACAGTCACAGCGACTCTGTACTCCAGCTTCTGCAAGTCGTATCTGCCAATGTTTATCTGGACAGCGGACAGGCTGAAATCGTTCCTGCAGAAAGTCGGGATTTCTCGGTACTGCTGATACCGGAACTTCCTGAAGTCATCCGGTCTTTATTCCATCATGTCCTCGGACTGAGGGCTCCGCCGGTATCGTTATAAATTCATACCTTTCCTTATTCATGCATACTAGTTTCCAGGTCATGCAGTAAATTATGATGTCTCAAGTTGTGCAAGACACGAATTGAGCTAAAATAACGACACTCATAAATGAAAACAATACAATTTTCGGCCACGCTGGCAGTGGCTGCAATCGCCATGTGTTTCAGCGTACTGGCACATGCTCAGAACAAACAATCGGATGCCAGCATATCCGGTCACATTATCGACTCCAAGACAGGGGAGCATCTCCCTTATGTGATGGTGATGGTAGGCGGCACACAAATCGGCATCCAGACTTCATCATCCGGACACTATGTCCTCAGAAACCTGCCTCTTGGCAAGCACGATATAATAGCCTCTTTCGTAGGATACAAAGACTCTGCAGTTTCAATGGATATTGAAGCAGGAAAAACCTATGAAGTGAATTTCAGCCTTGAGCCGGAATCACTCTCTTTGGACGGAGTGGTGGTGAGCGCCACCAGAAACCGAACGTCGAGGAAGATGGCCCCGGCATTGGTCAATGTCATTGACAGCCGTATTTTTGCCAGCACTTCCTCACCGACATTGGCGGAAGGCCTCACGTTCCAGCCGGGAGTCCGAATTGAAAACGACTGCCAGAACTGCGGGTTCACTCAGGCGAGAATCAACGGGCTTGACGGGCATTACTCGCAAATTCTCATTGACTCCCGACCGATATTCTCGGCATTGGCAGGCGTATACGGACTGGAGCAGATACCTGCGTCAATGATTGACCGTGTGGAAGTGGTGCGCGGAGGCGGATCAGCCTTGTTCGGCGCGTCCGCAATCGGAGGAACAATCAACATAATCACCAAAGAGGCAATGAGATCCGGCGCTGGAATCAGCCATGAACTCACGTCTATAGGTATGAGCGGGGCTCTTGACAACAACACCAGCGTCAATGCGTCAATGGTCACAGACGATGGCAGAGGCGGACTGTCCGTATTCGGGCAGAGACGCTCAAGGGATGGCTATGATGCTGACGGCGACGGGTTTACGGAGATTCCTGCACTTAATACGATAACTATCGGTACACGGGGACACCTGAGACTGAATCCTTTCTCGAAATTGAAGTTCGAATATCATGGAGTCAAAGAGTTCCGACGCGGTGGAGACCAGCTGGACCGACCTGCACACGAAGCATTGATAGCTGAACAGACCGAACACATAAACAACAGCGGTTCACTCAGTTATGAAGGCCAGAGCCAAGATGGCAAACATATTTGGAATGCATATGTTTCCGCCCAGCATATCAGCAGGAACAGCTACTATGGCTCCGGGATGGACCCGAAGGCATACGGAAGGACCACTGACTTGACTGCAGTCGGAGGAGTACAGTATTCGTACAAGTTCAATCGCCTGCTGTTCATGCCGTCCCAACTTACAGCCGGTCTGGAATACAACTTCGATGACATGAAAGATAAATCGCTCGGATATGGTTATAAAACGGCTCAGAAGATAAATATCATAGGCTCTTACTTCCAGAACGAGTGGAAAAACGAACATTGGGGGCTTCTTGGGGGAGTCCGCATTGACAAACACGACCTCATCCGAAGACCGATTTTCTCCCCTAGGGTCAATATCCGCTACAGTCCGTTCCGTGACCTGAGTTTCCGCGCCATTTATGCCAAAGGATTCCGTGCACCGCAGGCATTTGACGAAGACCTGCATATCGCTGTTGCCGGCGGAAAACGCATACGTATCAAGCTCGCCGACAATCTCAGGGAAGAGAAGTCCCACTCGTTCAGTGCATCGGCGGACTGGTATCATACGTTCAACAATGTTTCCCTCAACCTTATGGCGGAAGGATTCTACACTATCTTGAAAGATACATACTCCCTCAGGCCGACGGGTGACAAGGCCGACGATGGAAACAGCAACATCATGGAGCGTTACAACGGATCCGGAGCCAAGGTTTATGGCTGCACGTTGGAAGGAAAGCTGGCAATATCGACGGCGTTCAGCCTGCAGGCCGGTCTGACCGTGCAGCGAAGCCGTTATGACGAGGCCCAGACGTGGAGCGATGACGAGGCGGTCGCTCCGGTCCGTGACCTTTTCCGTTCCCCGAACGTCTACGGCTACATGGTGGCGTGCTATTCTCCATTCAAGAATTTCGACATTGATTTGTCCGGGACCTATACGGGACCAATGCTTGCCCAACACCTTAAAGGAAGCGGAACTGATGTCGATGTCGCCGTCAACACCCCGTCATTCTGGGACATGAGCTGCAAAATCAGTTACGAATTCAACATAATGAAAATATGTCGCCTGAATCTCCACGCCGGAGTCAAGAATATTTTCAATGCCTATCAGAAAGATTTTGACCAAGGGGAGTTACGTGACTCCGGATATATCTATGGTCCATCGCTTCCAAGATCATTGGTTGTCGGAATGGGGCTGAACTTCTAAGGCAATAGAAAAGTTATCGCAAATTGATTCAAAATTTGCATATTTTGTGTCAAAAATTTTCATGCAAAAAATATCGTTTACATATCTTTGCGTATGGTTTTTAACGAAAAGCTAAGATGAGTAACCGATTATTTGGATTTTTGGTCCTTTTGTTTTCATTGGCCGGACTTTTGGGCGTTTCTGCTGTCGAGCCAGGTTGTACACCTGCTCCCAGAAAGACATCTCATGGCGAAATCATGGTAGAATGGGAAGATGCCAAGCTGTTTGCACCGGGCGGGTATGCGCGCGTGCACCGACTTAATGACGGAAGCTACATGGCTGTCTATTCCCGCGGAGGAAGCGGCTGCTTCAAGATCAGCAAAGACGGTTGCAGCACATGGTCGGAGGCACAGACTGCCATGGCTTACAACAGCTATATCGCCCCGGTCCAGGTCAATGTTTCCAATACGGAATTTGCGCAGCTCAGTGACAAGAAACCTTACCATCCGGGACGAATCATCTATGCTGCGAACATCAGGCCTATAAAATCCATGACAGGGCGCGACTGAAGGTCAGCGATATAACGTTCAAAGAAGCATTTTGTGAGGAAAGTTTCCCCGAAATGCTTCTTTATCTGTAAAAAATGGTTAAATTTGTACCCCTGTTAACGATATATAAACAGATATGAACACAAAATACGTCTTCGTAACAGGAGGTGTGGCTTCCTCACTTGGTAAAGGAATCATTGCCGCATCATTAGCTAAACTTCTGCAAGCCAGAGGACTGAGAGTCACCATTCAGAAATTCGATCCGTACATCAACATTGACCCGGGAACATTGAACCCGTACGAGCATGGCGAGTGCTACGTGACCGATGACGGAGCCGAGACCGACTTGGATTTGGGGCATTACGAGCGCTTCCTGGGTGTTCACATGACCAAGGCTAACAACGTTACTACCGGTAAGGTTTATTATACCGTTATCAATAAGGAGCGTGAAGGCGCTTATCTCGGAAAGACCGTACAGATTATTCCGCATATCACTGATGAAATCAAGAGGCGTATGCTTCTGCTCGGCAAGTCCGGCAAATTCGATGTGATCATCACCGAGGTCGGCGGAACTGTAGGTGATATGGAGTCGCAGCCGTTCCTGGAGGCGATCCGTCAGCTTCAGTGGGAGCTTCCTGAGGAAGACCTCGCCAGCATCCATTTGACACTCGTTCCTTATCTCCGTGCTGCCAAGGAGTTGAAGACCAAGCCGACACAGCACTCCGTACAGATGCTTCAGCAGGCCGGTGTGCATCCTGACGTCATCGTATGCCGTACAGAAAAGGAACTTACTCCGGAAATCAGGAGAAAAGTGGCATTGTTCTGTAACGTGAAGCCGGGCCATGTAATCCAGTCCATCGATGCTCCGTCCATCTATCAGGTTCCTCTGAACATGGAAGGCGAGCGTCTGGATGAAATGATATTGAGCCATTTCCATATCAATGACCTTCCGGAGCCTGATTTTACCAATCTCAAGTCTTTCCTCGACAGGTTGTATCACCCTAAGTATCAGGTGGATATTGCACTTGTCGGCAAATACGTGGAACTTCAGGACGCTTATAAGTCCATCCTTGAATCCTTCGTTCATGCAGGTGCTGCGAACGAGTGCAAGGTAAACGTTCATACAGTCCAGAGCGAATTCATTGACCCTTCCAACATTGAAGAAAAAATCGGAGGTATGGACGCTATTCTGGTTGCCCCCGGTTTCGGCGAGCGTGGACTTGAAGGCAAGGTTACCGCGATCAAATATGCGCGTGAGCACAACATTCCGTTCTTCGGAATCTGTCTGGGTATGCAGATGTGCGTCGTGGAATTTGCGAGGGACGTGCTCGGCATGAAAGAGGCCGCTTCCACGGAGGTGAATCCTTCCACTCCATATCCTGTAATCAACCTCATGGAGGACCAGAAGAGCACCACGATCAAGGGCGGTACAATGCGTCTGGGCGCTTATGAGTGCCAGCTCGACAAGAATTCTCTCGCATACAAGATCTATGGCAATGAGATTATTTCCGAGCGTCACAGGCATAGATATGAGTTCAACAGCGACTTCCTTGCACAGATGGAATCAGCAGGATTGAAAGCTACGGGACGTAACCCGGAGACCGGTCTTGTGGAAATCGTCGAGATTCCTTCACATCCGTTCTTCATCGGCGTGCAGTTCCATCCGGAATACAAGAGTACCCCTGAAAAGCCGCAGCCGATATTCGTCGCGTTCGTAAAGGCAGCGATGGAATACCGCAAGCAGAGAGGCGAGGAGGTTTCACTGTAATCAGATATGGGAAACCGTCGTATGGGCATAAGTTTCATAGCGTCAATGTTGACCATGACATTGGCGCTGTCTTCTTGTGCCAATGCTTCCGGTTCCGGATCTGCCGCTTCCGGCAGCAATGTTTCCGAGGTCCGTTCCGGGCAGGGGACTCCGTCCAATGTTTCCCGCGCCAAGGTGAATAGCTATAAGATTCGGATTGTCAATGAATTTCCTCATGATGTCACGTCTTATACGCAGGGGCTTTTCTTCTATAATGGCGAAATGTATGAAAGTACCGGACTGAACGGCAAATCTACTTTCAGAAAGGTGGATATCAAGACCGGCAAGCCTCTGTATCGCCTGGATTTCGACAAGAAGTATTTTCTGGAGGGGTCCGTGGAGAAAGACGGCAACATCTACATGCTCACATGGATGAACGGCGTGGCTTTCGTGTATGATGCCAAGACCCTGGAATACAAGTCGACGTTCTCTTATCCTCGTGAGGGATGGGGACTTACGACCGACGGCAAGAGCCTCATCGCGTCTGACGGCACGGCGAATCTGTATTTCATGGATGATTCGTTCAAGACCGTGCGCAAATTGGCGGTGAAACTGAACGGCAGGCCTGTCCGTGACCTCAATGAGCTCGAATACATCGACGGAAAGATCTGGGCCAATGTTTATCTGACAGACATGATAGTCATCATCGATCCGGCTGACGGCAATGTTACCGGCATCGTGGATTGTTCAGGTCTGCTCCCGGAAAACTTGCGGACGGAAGATACCGATGTCCTGAATGGCATCGCCAGAAATCCGGTAGATGGCAAACTTTACCTGACCGGAAAGAATTGGAGCAGGCTTTATGAGGTCGCTCTGGTGGAGGTTAAGTAACATATTGACAGGGAATTTGGGGTATTATTGAAATATTGTTGAAAAACAGTGCAATATGCTTGAAATTGTCTTGCTGAATTGTTATATTTGCATAGATAAAAAAGTAGAAAAGAAGCCGTGAGGCCCTATTTATATCAGTTTTTGTTAGAGGACGGCTGTGCTCCATCGGAGTGCAGCCTTTTTTCGTTTCCTCATTCTCGTCCTCTTCATTCTCACAAGAATATCAGGCCGTTTTTATTAATTTCCGTACCGCATAAAACGTTTTCGCGGAACCAAATGCCTTCGCAGAACCAGTTTGTTCCGTTTAAAACGTTTTCGCGGAACAAAAAGCCCACGGATACCCATTATGTCCCGCATAAAACGTTTTCGCGGAACCAAATTGCGTAGAAGTTGCCAAGCCGAGTCTCGCTGCCGGTGCCTGTAACCAAGTTTGTTCGGAAAATTCGGTAAATTATTGCTAAATTTGTAGAATAAAAATTGATGTCAATGAGAATAGATATACTTACGGTGGTGCCTGAACTTCTGGAGAGCCCTCTGGGACACTCGATTGTCGGAAGGGCGCGGAAGAAAGGATTGGTGGAAATCAATGTCCACAATATCAGGAAATACGGCATTGGCCCCAGAAGCACGGTGGACGATTATTGCTATGGCGGGGACGCCGGTATGGTGATGATGGTCGAGCCTGTGTTCCGGATGATAAATGAACTGAAAGCCGAGCGCGACTATGATGAAATCATATACATGTCGCCTGACGGAGAGCAGCTTACGCAAGGTATATCCAATGAACTTTCGCTGAAAGGAAACATCATTATCCTTTGCGGACATTACAAAGGCATTGACGAGAGGATTCGTGAACATCTCATTACCAGGGAGATATCTGTAGGGGATTACGTGGTCAGCGGCGGCGAAATACCGGCTGCGCTTCTTGCGGACTCCATAGTGCGCCTTATACCGGGAGTGCTGACTGACGAAACATCGGCATTGAGCGACAGCTTCCAGGACGGCTTGGTTTCCCCGCCAATTTATACGCGCCCTGTGGAATTCAACGGATGGAAAGTTCCTGATGTGCTTCTCAGCGGCAATCCTAAACTGATTCAGGATTGGCAGATGCAACAGGCGCTGGAACGAACAAAAAAGCTGCGTCCTTACCTTCTGGATGACAAAAACGCAAAATAAAACGAAATATTTTAACATTTTGTTTGCAGATTAAAAAAATCACGCTAAATTTGCATTGTTTTAATAAAACGTTAAAGTGATTTTTTTAAATCGTTAGCCGGGAGGCTATAACCATACAAATAATTACACCAATAGGATTAGTCCTTATACAGTAGACTATATTCTTTAAACGAAGTAACACACTCTAATAATTTACGGTAAAGGTCGGCGTGACGCCGACCTTTATTGCTAAAATATCCGTACTTTTAGTTAATTTTGTTGCGATGAAAATTGGAGGAAAATACATTGACTCTGGCCCCTTCGTCCTGATGTTTCTGGGAGCGCTCAGCGCTTTCGGCCCTTTCGTCATGGACATGTATATTCCGGTCCTTCCGGCGATGGAGGATTGGTTCGGCTGTTCCACCTCGCTGGTCCAGCTCGGCCTTACCACCGGACTCATCGGACTCGCTGCCGGACAACTGATTTTCGGACCCTTGAGCGACATGTACGGACGCCGCAAGCCGCTTATCTGTGCAATGCTGCTTTTTATAATCTCCACGGCCGGCTGCATCTTCTCCGCCGACGTCCACCAGTTTATCGTAATGCGTCTGTTTCAGGGACTTGCGGGATCAGGAGGTGTGGTCCTTTCACGTAGCATTGCAGCAGACAAATACCAGGGAAAGCAGCTTACGAAGATGATGTCCATGGTCGCAGCCGTAAATGGCATCGCCACCGTGGCGGCGCCTATCGTAGGCGGATTCATCGCATTGCTGGGCGGCTGGAGAGCCATTTTCTGGAGCCTTATTATCCTGGCTTTCATCCTGCTCATCGGGGCGGTCCGCATGCACGAATGCCTGTCGTTCAAGAACCTCAGCATGTATCGCAAGTCCTCGTTCGGTGCCATCTCGGAAGGCTTTATGGATGTGCTCCGTAACCGGAAATTCCTGCGTTATGTGCTGATATACATGTTCTCGATGGGCGTGCTCTTCACCAATATCGCATCGGCGCCGTTCATCATGCAGGAATACTATGGACTTACCTCGTTGCACTTCAGTATCGTCTTCGGTTTCAATGCATTGACCTTCGCGATAGCCTCTGCTGTCATACCTCGGTTCAGGACCCGCGACAGGGCAATTTCCTTCGGTACAGTCGGGCTTGTGGTGCTGTCCGTATTGACAATGCTGGCGTTCCTTTTCAAGCCGGGATTCTGGGTTTATGAAGCATTGATATTCATACTCTCGCTCATGGTGGGCATGGTTTCCACGGCCTCCAACGTCTCGGCAATGGATTCGGGCCGTGACAGTGCCGGTGTCGCTTCCGCCATTCTCGGGGCGATCGGCAATGCCTTCGGCGGCATAATCCCGGCAATCGTCGCCTCTGGCGAAATGTTGTTCATGACAGGGTCAATGTTTTTGCTCTGTTCCCTCCTCACCGCCGCCTGCGTTTTCGCCGACCTTTTTAAGAAACTGAAGAAGATAAATAGAACTTGATATATTTAGAGCCGATAGGCGAAGGTAAGTCCCTCTCCCGAGGAGAGGGATTTAGGGAGAGGGTAACGAAAATAGAAGCGCGTTGGGCTGCTCGCGTATTGAAGGTGTTTTATAATGAACGAATGTTGAATTATTAGAGAACTGTATAATTAGAAGTAAGATGGAACTTTTTGAATATGCTCGGACTGACCTGATGTCCGGAAAAAAGATATTGTATTTGCATGGATTTGCTTCGAGCGGGCAGAACGGTACCGTGAAAGCAATGGGGACATTGTTGCCGAATGCGCAGATAATCGCCCCGGACCTTCCGGTCGACCCGCACGAAACAATGCAGATGCTCCGGGAACTTTGCGCGAAGGAGAAACCGGATCTGATTGTTGGAGCCTCCATGGGCGCCATGTATGCGGAACAGCTCCGCGGATTCTGGCGCATATTGGTCAATCCTGCATTCATGCTGGCTGATACATTGCTGAAAAACAATGGATTGGGACGTCAGGAATTCCACAATCCGCGCCGTGACGGCCAGACATCCTTCCTGGTCAACAAGGGACTTCTGGAGGCATTCCGCGAAGTCTCGTCACATAAATTCGAAGGACTTCCGGACAATGTGGATGACCCGGACTTCTTCGGCGACTGCAATACCGAACAAGAACTTGTCTATGGCATGTTCGGCGTTCATGATGAGCTGGTTACAGGGACATTCGAACTCTTCTCGAAACACTATCCGAATGCCATCCATTTCGAGGGGACCCACTACATGGACGACAGCGTTTTCCTTAAATCCGTGCTTCCTGTCATTGAAAGAATCGACGACATTCAGGAAAAACGCATCAAGCCGGTAATGCTCATATCATTGACAGACACATTGCTGGATATGAAGAACGGCGAAGCCCACGGATTGTCCGTAGAAGACATGGAACCTTACGGAAGCGCAGTCAAGGCATTTGCCGCGCTTTCACGCCATTATACTCCTTACGTATTGATATCCAACTCTTTCAATGAACCGGAACGTCTGCCTGCATTGTACCGGTGGGTGGAAAAGAAACTTGGTGTGCCGGCATGGAACAGAATCATTGTCACGAACAGAAAGGATATGGTTCTCGGAGACTATCTCATTGACCGTTATCCTGAAAGGCTTGCGACAGAGGAGTTTATGGGTACCGTCCTGCATTTCGGCGAGGAACCGTTCAAGACGTGGGAAGAGGTACTTACCTATTTTGAACGACTTGGCGGTCAGTAATATTTAGCCTAGTGAGAAGAATATGGAAATAATCATTGGAATAATTTGTGCTGCGGCAGCGGCTGCCGTGGCATGGTTTGTCTGTGCGAAATCGATGGGCGCGGAGAAGTCTCGTCTGGAGTCGCTTCTGGCATCGGAGAAGGAAAATTCTGCGAAGATGCATGCGGCCGACAAGGAACGTTATGAGATGATGCTGAAGGCATCGGCGGACAGCTATGAATCGCGGTTGGCAGCAGCGGACAATAATCTGCTGGAAGTCAGAAAGAGCTATGATTCAATGCTTTCCGAAATCAAGAAAAGTCATGAAAAGGCATTGGCACAGCAGGTGGAAGCCATCAAGACGGAGATGACTGCGCAGACCGAGGCTGTGCTGAAGGCGCGTGAAGAAGAACTTGGAAAGAAAGCGGAAGAGACCTTCAAGAACATCACGGGGACCTTGGGCAAGGACCTGGAGGAGATGAAGAAGTCCTTCAATGAGAACAAAAAGGCGCAGACCGAGTCTTCCGCATCGCTGAAAGAACATCTGGAAAACGCCGTGAAGAACCTGAAGGAACGCACCGAAGATATTGGAAACAAGGCAGATAACCTGGCGGATGCATTGAGAGGAAAGAATAAGATGCAAGGCTGTTTCGGAGAGATGCTTCTGGAAAATCTGCTTGTCAAGGAAGGCTTCACCAACGGCGTCGACTATGACAGGGAATCTACGCTCAGGGATGAGTCAGGGATGGTCATACCGAATGAGGACAGCGGCAAACGTATGAGACCGGATGTGATAATCCATTTCCCGGACAATACCGATGTCATCGTGGACTCCAAGGTGGACCTGAAGGCCTTTTCGGACTGGTCGGACAAGACTAAAAGTAAAGAGGAACGTGATGCTGCCGCGCAACTTAACTTGAAGGCAATCAAGGGCCAGATAGATAATCTGTCCAAGAAGGATTATAGCAGTTATATCGCTTCGGGCAGGAAAAGCCTTGACTATGTGCTGATGTATGTCCCTATTTACGGAGCGCTGCAGCTGGCCAAGAGCCTTGACGATAATATCTGGCGTGAAGCGTTCAAGAAGAATGTCCTGATAACGACCGAGGAGACATTGGTGCCGTTCATCCGCATGATACGTACGGCTTGGTGCAATGTGGAACAGGTCCGTAACCAGCAGAATATCATCAAGGCGGCTGAGGAGATGATCGCCCGTGTGCATGACTTGTCGACCAATTATGCGAAACTTGGCAAGAAATTGGAGGAAGTGCACAATGTTTATGAAGCATGTGACAAAAAACTCAAGGACAGCGGCCAGAGCATCATCGTTTCAGCGAACAAGGTGATTTCCTACGGAGTGAAGCCACGTGCCGGCAAGGATAAATTTCCGGCGCTATACGGACACGAAGAATCCGACGCGGACAATGCCTCCGACAAGGATGAACAATAAAGACAGCGGGCTGACCATTGATTTGGTCGGCCCGCTTGACGATGAGCTATGTTAATTCAATTCTATTCTGCCTTGCGTTCCTTGTTTCTTGTAAGTTTTTCCTTCATTGCGTCAACACAATCATTGACAGCCTCTTCGAAAGTTCTTGCACTTCTCTCGATTACCTGCGAACCGCCTGGAACATGAATCTGAAGTTTTACATTCTTATTCTCCGGCTTCTCCATCAGTGAGAGAACAACCTCTACATCAGTAATTGCCTCATCGAAACGACTGAGCTTGGAAACTTTCTTTTCAACGAAATCCAGCAGTTTCTGGTCAGCATTGAATTTGAGTGATTGTACTCTAATCTCCATTTTTACCTCCTCTTTTAGCCCTTGGATGGGTATTAGTATAAACTTTCTTCAGCTTCTCGATAGTGTTGTGAGTGTAGACCTGTGTCGCCGCAAGTGACGAGTGCCCGAGCAGTTCCTTTATCGAATAAAGATCCGAGCCGTCGTTCAACAGCTCTGTCGCCAATGTGTGCCTCAGCACATGCGGCGATTTCCTGCCGGTGATTCCTTCCACCTGCCCCAACTCGCGTTTGACCGCCCTGTCCACGAAAACCGGATACAATGCTGTTCCGTTCAATGTTATCAGGAGCGGTTCGCGTGAGGTGCGCTCTCTCCCTACTATCGCTTCCGCTGCTTTCAAATATAATGAAATTTCTTTAGAAAGTATCGCTGTCATCGGTATTTCTCGCATTTTATCACCCTTTCCCGTTACATTTATTACGGAGCGTCCGGAGTCGATATCCCCGATTTTAAGGGAAATCAATTCTGCTCGTCTTATGCCGGTCTCGAATAAAATGCTGATAATCATGCGCCTCAGCCGCTTTTCGTATAGCTCGGCGGCAAGTTTCCATGTGCCGGATGAATGCGGTGTCCCGTCGAGAAGTGCCGATGCGGAATTTTTCAGCAATTCGAGCGATTCCATGTCCGCAGACGGCGCGCTGGTGTCGAAATATTCCTCCATGGAATCCTTGCGGAAGAAAACAGGCAGTCTTTTGCTGCATTTCGGCCGGCTGACCAGTTTGACCGGATTCGATTTCAAGCGGCCTTGCCCCATCATCCAGCGGCAGAAACCGCTGAGGATCGAAAGGTGCTGGCTTACAGTCCTTTCGCTCAGTTTCCTCGTCTCGCTAAGATAAAACTCATAGTCCCTTATAGTGTTGACAGTGAGTCTGGATTCAATGTCGGTCACGCATGAACCGTCATCTTCTGATATAAACCCGACAAATTCCTTGAGGACATCGGAATAGATTGTGCATGTCCTTGGGGAATAGCGCTTTACGCCTGATATATATGCCAGAAAATCGTCGGTGAGCATGATTATTTTACTGCTTTGAGCCCCATTTCTTCTGCTTTCACTCTCATGAGTTTGTCGGCGTCCTCGAAAGTATTGTCAATGATGCCGTCCAGGATGGCGTTCTTCACATATTCTTTCAATTCTCCGATTTCCTTGCAAGGCGGGATATTGTAGACATCCATCACATATTCGCCGGTAATCGGATTCTTGAAATTCCTTATCTGGTCCTTCTCCTCTACTTCCACAAGTTTTTCACGCACCAGTTCGAAATTCTTCTTGATCCGCTCGACTTTAGCCGGGTTCTTGGATGTTATGTCTGCATTGCACAGAAGCATGAGGTCCTGAATCTCATTACCCGCATCGAACAGCAGCCTTCTTACTGCGGAATCCGTAACCTCTTCATCTACAAGTGCTACAGGTCTGTGATGCAGGGCGACCAGCTTCTGGACGTATTTCATTTTCTCGTTCAGAGGCATTTTCATCTGCTGGAAAATCTTCGGCACCATCCTCGAACCGATTGTCTCGTGCCCATGGAAAGTCCACCCGACATTAGGGTCGTAGCGCTTGCTTGCCGGCTTGCCGATATCGTGCAGCAATGCCGCCCATCTCAGCCAGAGGCAAGGCGCCGTCCTCACCGATTCCGTGAATCCGTCCCCGTTTTCCACCGGAGTATAATCCATGAGAGAGCCTGCGGCAATGCCGGCGGCTTCATCTCTAGCCACGTTGTCCACTACCTGGAGAGTATGCGAGAAATTATCTTTGTGGCCGCGTCCGTCCACGGTTTCCACGCCCTTCAGTTTTCCCAGCTGGGGCAATACATATTCCAGAAGTCCGGTCTCGTCCATAAGCTTGAAAGCCATTGACGGTCTTGGACATAGAAGCATCTTGTTCAGTTCTTCGGCAATGCGCTCCTTGGAAAGTATTGACATCCTGTCCTTCATCCTCCGCATTGCGTCGAGCGACTCCTGTACGATCTTGAATTCCACTTCCGGAGTGCTGAGCTTGGTCGCGAAGCGGATTGCCCTGAGCATTCGAAGCGGGTCGTCGCTGTATGTGGTGTCCGGCTCCAGAGGAGTGCGGATGATGCCTGCTGCCAAGTCCCTGATCCCTCCGAACGGATCTACCAATGCGCCGAAGTCCTCTTTCTGCAGGCTGAATGCCATTGCATTGATAGTGAAGTCCCTACGCTTCTGGTCATCCTCCAGTGTCCCGTCTTCCACAATCGGTTTTCTGGACTCGCGGTGGTAGGATTCCTTCCTCGCGCCTACGAATTCCACCTCTGTCCCATGGTACTTCAGCATTGCCGTGCCGAAATTCTTGAAAACGGAAACGCGGCAGCCGTGGTGCTCCTTGGCCTTTATGTAATCTGCGACTGCCGTGGCTAGTGCGATTCCGCTGCCCTCCACCACGATGTCGATGTCATCGGTTTTCCTTCCCAGGAAGCAGTCTCTTACGAAACCGCCTATCACAAAGGCTCTTACGCCGATGCTCTCCGCCACTTCCGAAACTATCCCGAATACGGGGTTCTCCAAATATCCTTTTGTCAGGGTCATGTTATTCTTAAATTATACGTCCTGCGTTACTCAAGTCCCAGCATCTGCATATATGTAGGTGCTTCCTTCAAAAAGCTGATGCTGCCGTCTTCCAGCCTCTCGCAAAATATCGTCCGGTTACCGTTCGTCAATGCCAAATATTTGACGTCCAATACCATATCGTATCTCAATGCCTGTTCCAGAACTTCTTTCGTGAGTTCCACGTCAGGGCGTTTGCATTCCACTATCATCATCGGTCCGGGCCGGCGGTCATATACCACGATGTCCGCCCTGAATTCTTTTTTCAATGCGCCTTCACCGAATTTCATCCCGACTTCGCTCATCATCATGTGAAGCGGAACCTGCATCCTGTCTTTCAGGACTGTGATGAACCATTGGCGCACCCTTTCTTCGGGCGTCAGCGGAACATTTTTTCGTCTCAACGGGTCCCAGACCATATTTTCTGCCATGTAATATGCATTTTAATATGCAAAGATACTCAAAATGACTCCTGATTTAATTTAATTCTGGCTAATTTTATTAAATTTGTCCGGATTTAAGAACTTTAATCAGTATGAACAAGACGGGAGAGTACAGATTCACGATTATCGTGCCTGTGTACAATGAAACTGACAATATATACGCATTGGAAAAAGCTCTGAATGAATTCATTCCGAAAAGCCGCTACAAGACGTGTGCGCTTTTTGTCAATGATGGTTCATCTGACGGCAGCCTGGACCGCATTCAGGAAGTCTGCTCACGCAGCAAGGACCTGTATTATATCAGTTTCGTGAAAAATGCCGGATTGAGCGCAGCCATCAAAGCCGGTTTCGACTACGCATGCTCTGATTTCGTGGGTTATATGGATGCCGATTTGCAGACTACACCGGAGGATTTCAATCTTCTGCTGGAAGGCATTGAGGAAAAGAGCATGATGATAGGCATCCGCGCGAACCGTAAGGATACCTTCTTCAAGAGAATACAGTCCAAGATTGCCAATGGCTTCAGGAAAATGATGACTCACGACGGGGCCACAGATACGGGTTGCCCGCTCAAGGTTCTTCATACCGATGTAGCCAAACGGATCCCGATGTTCAAGGGAATGCACCGTTTCCTGCCTGCGCTTGTGCTGCTTCAGGACGGCTGTTCATATGGGCAGGTGCCTGTAAGGCATTTCCCGAGGGTGGCCGGCAAGTCCAAATATCATCTGTGGAACCGCCTCTGGGGCCCGTTTGCCGATTGTTTCGCATATAGGTGGATGCGTCCGCGCTATATAAATTACAAGGTAGGGGAGAACAACGTAGAATAGCGCGCTATGGTAGACATTCACGATTTGCCTAAGGCTGTGATATTGACACTCGGCTTCACCGCGCAGATATTCTTCTCGCTCAGGACATTGTTCCAATGGTGGAAGTCCGAGAAAGCGAAAAAGGTGGTTTCGCCGTCTGCGTATTGGGTGCTCAGCGTCATCGGCTCATACCTGTTTTTCATTTATGGTCTGCTCCGTGATGACTTCTCCATCGTACTCGGCCAGCTGATATCCTATTATATATATCTGTGGAATCTCAATGCGAAGGGGGTATGGAAGCGTCTGGGGCTCATTTTGCAATCCGTCCTTCTGGCGACACCGGTAGTGGCTGTGCTCCTGATGCTACAGAACGCACAGGTCTATTTCCAGAGTTTCTTCCAGAATGAAGATATTCCGTTGGGACTGGTCATTTTCGGTTCCGCGGGACAGGTGATTTTCACGTTAAGATTCGTGTATCAATACATTTACTCCAAATATAAGCATCAATCCACACTGCCGATGGGCTTCTGGGCCATCAGCTTGTTCGGTTCCAGCGTGATTATCGCATACGGAATCTTCCGGCTGGACCCGGTGCTGATTCTCGGCCAATCTTTCGGTTTTGTGGCTTATATCAGGAATCTAGTCATAGGATTTAAAGAAAGGAAGACCAATGCCGTCGAACCTGAAAACTAATTTTTTGACCAGGCATCCGCTGATGGCGGTGTTCCTGTTCACCTTCATCTGTCTGCTTCCTGCAATGTTGATGAGGGATTTCACGCCTTCCAATGAACTGAGGTATCTCAGCATTGCCGATGAAGCAATAGCCAACGGCAATATATTCGCGTTCTATAACCATGGTCTGCCATACGCGGACAAACCGCCTCTATATCTATGGATTGTGGCATTGTGCAAACTCTTTTTCGGACAGCATAGCGTATTGGCATTGAGCATATTCTCATTGATACCGGCCTTTGTGATCGTGTGGCTGATGGACAAGTGGGTGATGTCCGATGCGTCATTGTCCGACCGTATGGCTATGGCTATGATGCTGATTACCAGTGTGATGTTCCTTGGAACGGCGGTCGTGTTGCGTATGGATATGCTGATGTGCATGTTCATTGTACTGGCGCTGTTTACATTTTGGAGAATGTACGAGCTGCGGCTCGACGGCGAACCGGAGGGTGAAGATGCCGTGGTTTGCCGTAAGTGCAGCTGGCTTCTTCCGATTTGGATTTTCCTGGCATTGTTTACGAAAGGTCCTGTGGGACTGCTGGTTCCGCCGGTATCCATAGCTGTTTTCCTGCTGGTGAAGCGGAAACCGCGTGACATCGGAAGGTATCTCGGCTGGAAAACCTGGGGCGTGATTGCCGGTCTTTGTGCGGTTTGGTTTACCGGTGTCTTTCTAGACGGGGGAGTCAGCTATCTGGACAATCTCCTGTTCAAGCAGACCGTAGGAAGAGCTGTCAATGCTTTCACGCATAGCAAACCGTTCTGGTTCTATGCTGTCGCAATTCTTTGGTGCATAGCGCCTTATACATTGTTGCTGATAGGCTCGCTCATATTGTCTGCCTGGCCTCGCAGGAAGAATGCGGAAGCCGGTTCCATTTCTGCCGAGGCTGTGAAATCTGACAAAGAGATGCTTTTCCTTTGCGTGATCGCGTCTACTTTCGTGATGCTTTCTTCCTTCAGTTCCAAACTTCCGGTTTACCTGGTTCCGATGTTCCCTTTCATCGTGTATCTATTTCCGATGGCGGTCAACCGATGCGGATGCAGGCGCTGGGCAGCATGGGCTATCGGGATTCCTGCAGCCATATTCGCACTGGTCGGAATTGTCGCCTGCCTTGTACTGTTCGGCGTCATCAATGTCGAACCGCTGGATGCGACCTGGAAGGAATATCCGTTTGCTTTCGATCCGCCGGTGAAAATCGCGGCCGTTCTGCTGACAGCGGGAAATTTGTTGGCATTGTGGTTTCTGGTGCGCAGAAAGGTTTGGAATCTTCCTGTATTTCTGGTGGGGTCCTCATTGCTGCTGACGGTTTATGCCGCTTCAGGAGTGCTTGCCAAAGTGAATCCGTATTTCGGTTACAGGGAAATCTGCAAGGAAGTGCCGACGGGAACGGATGTGGTGACATTGTGCCTGCACAGACCTGAAAATATTGATGTTTATGTGGGAAGGCAGATAAAGGACTATGGCAAGGATGTGGAAGCGTTCATGAAAACCGCTTCGGATACGACCAATACCCGCCCTATGTCGCTGATTACCACTTATAAGTGCTTGGAGGCGAATCCTCAGTTAAGGGAACTTTTGTATAGCTCCGGACCTGTTGCGAGTGTCGGTCCGTATTGCGTCGGAACTATAGGAAAACATAAAAAATAGGCATTGTAGCGATTTTATTGCCGGAAAATTTTGGATTATAAAAAATAATGCCTACTTTTGCATTCCCAAACGATGGTGCTTTGGCCGAGCGGTTAGGCACAGGTCTGCAAAACCTGCTACAGCGGTTCGATTCCGCTAGGCACCTCACGAAACCTCAGTAGATGCGTTCTATTGAGGTTTTTTCTTTTTGTTGGGTCAAAATGTTCCCACATTGTTCCCACATTTCAGAGGGCTTGGATTACTGTTCCCACATTGGGGTTGACATTAGAAAAGCCCCTCGAATTATGAAATTCTTGGGGCAGTAGCAAAATTAAATACTGCTTTACAGCAATATCACGAGCAAATTTACTCATATTTTTCAAATCCCTAAAATAATCTTATTTTTGTGCTGGGGAATTGGCAGTGGTGCCGAGTCCCTTTTTTTGTTCTGTACTGTGCCAGTTCCTGTTGGGGATGCATTTTTTGAACAACCGTTAAACACAGTATTTATGACACAGTTATCTATCGTTTTCGAGAGGATTCTCGATAGCATACAGAAGGTATTCAGTAATTTGTTTGGCTGGATCATTGCCTTGTTCAGTGCGTATCTTGCGTGGTTGGGTAATGATTCCGGGAGTTTTCTTCTTGTTCTCATTGCCATTGTGTGGGATATGGCTTGGGGTATCGCGTCGGCTGTCAAACGACACGATTTTGTTCTTTCGTATCTTTTGCGTGAGACGTTCTGCAAGATCATTGTCTATGTCGGGGCGATGAGCATTGTTCTTCTTGCGGAGAGGATGCTTGGGCTGACGAGTGGGCTTACCGTCAAGATTATTGCTGTTATTGCTACGTCAGTTGAATTGTTTTCTTCTGCAGGCAATATTCTCATCATCAAGCCGGATTTCGTTTTTGTCCGGTTTTTCGGGAAGTATCTGGTCGGTGAGATTGCTGATAAGATGAAGATTTTGCACGATGAGGCGCGGCAGATTCTGGAGAATAGTAAACACTGACGATATGGAAAGGAAAGATCTTATAACCAAAGTCAGGCAGTTTTTCAGTATTGAGGAACTTGTGTGCCCTCATGCTTATCGGAAGTGGGGGCAGCGCTGCTGGCAGTTTCTTGATACGGCATTTCTTGAGACGCTTTATGTGATCAGGAAGGATATTCTTGGTGTTCCGATGTATTGCAATATCGGGGAATATACACAGAGGGGGCTTCGCTGTAATAAGTGTAAGATGGTCGCGAACAAGAGTGTGTCGTATCTTTCGGCTCATGTTCTTGGTAAGGCCGGCGATTTCTCTGTGCAGGGTATGACTGCGGAAGAGGCTCGGCTGAAGATCATCGAGAATGCCGCCAGGCTTCCTCATCCTATCAGGATGGAAAACGGAGTTGCCTGGCTCCACATCGATGTTCTGGAACAATACGGAATAGATGAAAAGATCCACCTCTTTAACCAGTAGCCAATGAAAAAAGTATTCATATGTATCTTCATTCTTATTGTGGCCACATCCTGCTCCGTCTGCAGGAATTGTCGCAATGCAGCTCCGAACTCTACGTATCAGAAAGACTCCGTAATAATCAAGGAGTCCATCATCTATCGTGACACCCTGATTCCCGTAATTGTCAAGGACACCACTGTTCAAGTCCGAACAGTTCCCACAGATACTGCCCGAGCCGAAACCGACCTTGCCAAAGCAAAGGCCTGGCTCGAATCCGACAGTCTAAGACTGACTATTACCAACAAACCTGATCCACTTCCACCGGTCAAGGCCACAATTCCGGAGAAAGCCCGGACAGAGACCAAAACCTTGATAAGAACAGAAGTCATGACCATTGAAATATACCGCCTCACGAAATGGCAGAAAGCAATGATCTCGCTGGGGTATATATTTATAGGTATTTGCGGAAGTTCGATAGCTTACCTATTTTGGAAACTCTTCCGAAAATAAGCATTAATGAAAAGAGGCTGACCCAAAAGGTCAGCTTCTTTGTTTATAAGGATAGTATCTGAATG
>OKWR01000371.1_pt1 | contig 51428 bp, 48 predicted proteins | sample 1607101 | NCBI WGS metagenome assembly OKWR01 (sample SAMN04414076, study PRJEB24778) | human gut metagenome | material: faecal | host: Homo sapiens
GCGACCACTCGCCCCCCAGACGAGTACTCTAACCGGACTGAGCTACATCCCGTTTTGCGAGTGCAAAAATATACATTCTGTTTGAATTATGCAAATTAATTCCTACTTTTGTATGCGTAAACAGATCTTTATAGTCGAATAGCCAATCATGCAATATCAGATAACAGCACCACAAACACTTACCGGCATCATAACCCTGCCGGCCAGCAAAAGCATCAGTAACCGGGCGCTCATCATCAGCGCTTTAGGACACAATAAACAGACACCGCAGAATATCTCTGTATGCGACGACACGGACGTCATGGTACAGGCTCTGAAAGAGATGCCGCAAACCATTGACATCGGTGCCGCAGGCACGGCTATGCGCTTCCTCACGGCCTACTTGGCCGTTACTCCGGGAGAGCATATCATTACGGGCACCGAGCGCATGAAGCACCGTCCCATCGGCATTCTGGTAGATGCCTTGCGCACCTTGGGTGCAAAAATCAGCTATGTGGAGCAGGAAGGTTTTCCGCCGCTTGATATTCAGGGAGCACCGTTCGAAGGGGGAAACATCGCACTGCCGGGTAACGTGAGTTCACAGTATATCTCGGCTCTGCTGATGATCGGTCCCACCATGCAGCGTGGCTTACAGCTTCACTTGCAGGGCGACATCATCTCCCGCCCGTATATCGATCTGACATTGAAAATGATGCGTGACTTCGGTGCCGACGCCCGTTGGACGGGAGCACAGGAAATTACCGTAGCACCGCAACCGTACCGCTCTACGGACTATCTCATCGAGAACGACTGGAGCGCCGCTTCCTATTGGTATCAGATGGTGGCGCTGAGTCGCGACCCACAAGCAGAAATCCTGTTGCCGGGCCTGTTTGCCGACAGCGCGCAGGGCGATTCACATGTGGCCGAGCTGTTCCGCACCTTGGGGGTGGGCACAGAATTCCGCACGTTGGCCGACGGCAGCACAGCCGTACGCCTCTTCAAACAGGGAGAGCCGGCAGCACGCATGGAGCATGACTTCATCAATCAGCCGGATCTGACACAGACATTCGTAGTGACTTGCTCCCTACTGGGCATTCCGTTCCACTTCAAGAGGTTGCAAAGTCTGAAAATCAAGGAAACAGACCGTATTACGGCACTGATCTGCGAGATGGGCAAGTTGGGTTTTGTCATCGGACAGGCAAACGACTCGGAGATGTTCTGGAACGGCGAACGCTGCCCGAAGAACGAGCAGAGCGGCATTGACACCTACGAGGACCACCGCATGGCGATGGCCTTTGCCCCGGCGGCTCTGGTTCTGCCGGAAGTGCGGATCAACAATCCACAGGTAGTGAGCAAATCTTATCCTCAGTATTGGAACACCCTGCAACAGGCAGGTTTTAAAATAACAGAAGCATGTTTATAGTTTATTGTTTGATTGCCCTGGCGGCCCTGACCGTAATTGCTTTAATAGCCGGTTTCTTCCACAACCTTTATCTGCGCCGGAAAGTGGAGCGCGGAGAACTGGACAAGATGCCCGAAGTAAAGCAGGTGGATCAGGAATGCTGCGGACAACATGAGGTTTGTGAAAAGGAAAGTCTGCTGGCTGCTGTCAGCAAACAGATTGAATATTACAATGATGAGGAACTGGACCGTTTTCGTGGACGCGAAGGCGACCAGTATAGCGAAGCAGAAGTAGAAGAGTTCCGAGAAGTACTTTACACGATGAAGGACGACGAAGTTGCCGGATGGGTGCGCAGCCTTCAGTTGCGTAGTGTGGAACTGCCGGACGTACTCAAGGACGAAGTGTTTCTCATCGTGGGTGAAAGACGTATGTCATAATGGAAATACTACAATACACATTTTTTCAGAATGCCCTACTGGGCAGTTTGCTGGCCAGCATCCTGTGCGGCATGATCGGTACGTACATCGTTACCCGCCGTCTGGTATTTATCAGCGGTGGCATCACGCACGCTTCGTTTGGCGGAGTGGGTCTGGGTGTCTATTTCGGCTTCCCTCCCCTGCCGGCTGCGGCTGTCTTTGCTGTACTCTCGGCATTCGGAGTGCAGTGGTTCCGCAAGCAGCGTGATATGCGCGAGGACTCGGCCATCGCCATTTTCTGGACTTTAGGTATGAGCGTCGGCATCATTTGCAGTTTCTTGTCACCGGGATTCATGCCCGACCTCTCGTCGTTTCTATTCGGTAATATCCTGACCATCACCACGACCGACTTGTGGGGATTAGGTATACTCACTGCCATAGTGGCCGTTTTCTTCGCCCTTTTTCTGCGAAGCATTGTAGCCATCTCTTTCGACAGCGAGTTCGCCCGTTCGCGTCATCTGCCGGTCACTTTCTTTGAATACGCCCTCATGGCACTCATCGCCCTGACCATCGTAGCCACCTTGCGTATGGTGGGCATCGTGCTGGTGATGTCTCTGCTGACCATTCCGCCGACCACAGCCAATATTTTTACACACAGCTATCGGAACATGATCATATTGTCCATGCTCATCGGCAGCCTGAGTTGTCTGGGCGGTCTGTTTCTTTCTTATCATTACAATATACCGTCAGGGGCTTCCATCATCTTCGTATCCATCCTGATTTATATGATCTGCAAGACCGCTTCTGCATTATTTATCCGGAAAAAGGCAATAAATCCCTGATTTTTGGGTTCTCATTAAAACACAATATCAATTCTCTTGAAAAAAACAGCATTACATATCGTTTTTATCGCTGCAGTTCTGGCACTGACAGCCTGCTCCACGAAGAAAAACACTTCGGGAACACGCTTTTATCATGCCATGACGGCACGATTCAATACGTTCTACAACGGAAACGAAGCTTACAAGAACGGGGTACTGGAACAGGAAAAAGCGCATGTGGACAATTATAACGAATTGTTGCCCATGTTCATCTCCCGCGACAAGAAAACCAGCACCACAGGAGAAGGAAGCTTCAACACTGCTATCGAGAAATGCGAAAAAGCCATCAAACAGCATTCTATCAAGGTACGTCCGGCCACGAATGTGAACAAGAAAAAAACAGCGGCCGACAAGGCTTATCTGGCACGCAAGGAGTTCAACCCCTTCCTGAAACATGCGTGGATGCTTATGGGTAAGGCGCAGTTCCGACAGGGTAAATTCATCGAGGCGGCTTCTACTTTCCAGTATATCACGCAGATCTATGCCACCCAGCCTGAGGTTCTGGTAGACGCTTATGCGTGGCTGGCCCGCTGCTATGTACAGTTGGAATGGCCTTATGATGCCGAAAATCTGTTTGCACGCATCCAGCGGGATTCATTAGCCAAATACGGTACACGCGAACGCGATGCCTCATATGCAGATTATCTGATTCAGACACATCAGTATAAGGAAACGGTGCCTTATCTGCTCTCGGCCATCAAGAATGAAAAAAGCAAGAAACAGAAGGCACGTCTGAACTTCCTGCTGGCTCAGGTGTATGAACTGAATGGCGAACAGGCACTGGCCTATAATGCCTTGCGCAAAGTGATCCGCAGCAACCCACCCTATGAACTGGAGTTGAGCGCACGGGTAAAACAGAGTGAGGTATCGCCCAAAGGACAGTATCAGCAAATGGTAAAAAAACTGCGCCGCATGGCAAAGAGCCAGAAAAACAAAGACTATCTGGATCAGATTTATTATGCTTTGGGCAATGTATATCTCTCGGTACAGGATACAGTCAGCTGTATCAATGCTTATGAACAAGGCGTACAGAAAAGCACCCGCAACGGAGTGGCCAAAGCGAATGTTCTGCTGCATCTGGCACAACTGTATTGGGAAATGGAAGACTATGTCGAGGCACAGCGTTGCTATGCCGAGCTGATCGGTATTCTGGATAAGGAGCATCAGAAATTTGCCGAAAGTGAGCAGAGAGCTAAAATATTGGAAGCTTTAGCTCCACATATAGCAGCAGTAGAGCTTCAGGACAGTCTGCAAGAACTGGCGCGTATGCCGGAAAAAGAACGTAATGAAGCCATCGACCGGGTGATCGAAGCGCTGATCAAAAAAGAAAAGGAGGAAGCCAAGGAACAGGCTTTACAGAATGCGACCAATAACCGGCCGACAACAGGCACCACCGGAAACACACAACAAAACACCGGAGCAACGGGCAGTCAGACAGGTATCGGCGGCATGGGCGCCGACCGTGGCAACTGGTATTTCTACAACCCGATGCTGGTGCAACAGGGCAAGAGCCAGTTCCAGAGGACCTGGGGACGGCGCAAACTGGAGGATAACTGGCGACGCAGCGACAAGTCTTCTTCCAACAATAATGAATTTGAAGAATACAATTACGATGAAGATACAGCACAAAATGACTCTGTAGCCACAGACAGCATCGCAACGGATACCGCTCCGGAGGAACTGAACGACTCGGCGGCCAATGATCCGCACAAACGGGAATTCTATCTGAAACAGATTCCGTTCACTCCGGAACAGATTGCGGCTTCGGATGCCATTATCGGCGACGGCCTGTATCAGGCGGGAGTCATCGAAATGGTGGATCTGAACAATTATCCGCTGGCACAACGCACCCTGTTACGGGCACTGAACGATTATCCGGATTATGTAGAAATGGATATGCTGTATTATCAGCTCTTCCTGCTCTACCGCCGTATGAACCGCCCCGAGGAAGCGGAGGTATACCGCCAAAAGCTCATTGCCGAGTATCCGCAAAACCGCTTTGCGAAAACGTTGGCCAATCCGAACTACGAACTTTTCGCACGCGAAGGAAAGGCCTTGGAAGACTCACTCTATGCCACAACTTACGGGCTGTATCAGGCAAACAACTATACAGCCGTGCTGGAGAACTTCCGCAAGGAGCAGACAGACTTCCCCGAAGGCGCGCACTATCCGAAGTTCCTTTTCCTGAAAGCGATGAGCGAGCTCTATACCGGCGAGCGCGACTCGTTCCTGGTTTCCCTGCGCACGCTGATCCAGAAATACCCGAAAGAGGAACTCACCGAAATGGCTTCGGTCATCGTCAAGGGAGTTGAAGAAGGACGTGCGCTGAATAACAGCAAGTTTGATGCCGGAAGCATCTGGAGCCGTCGTGGCATGGCGCTGGCCGAAGATTCCGTGGGCGGACAGGATACGCTCTCTACAGAACGTTACTGTAACTTTGTATTCCTCATGGCTTATCCGAAAAACAGCCTCAACGAAGACCGTCTGCTCTATGAACTGGCACGCTATAACTTCAGCAGTTTCCTGGTGCGTAACTTCGACATCGAGGTAACCGCAGACAACGAAATCGGAGAGATGATTGTACGCGGATTCCTCAGTTTTGACGAGGCACATGCCTATACACAGAAACTTTATACCGATCCGACCATGTCGGAAATTCTCAAAAAGGTGCGCGTCATTCTCATTTCCGAGGATAATCTGAAACTGCTGGGCAAGGCCTTCAGTTTTGATGATTATGCCGCCTTCTACGAAAAGCATTTCGCTCCGCTCCAGATCAAGGAGGATGTACGTCTGGACGAGCCGTCGGAAATCCGTATCCGTACCGAGGAAGATTTTCCGGAAACAGAAAACGGCGAGGCCGAGGACAAGTACAATGAGGACGAATATGGCTATGATTATTAACCGAGAAAAAGTGAATGGATATGAATAACGGTTCCCTGCTATGGGTGGACGATGAAATAGAACTTCTGAAAGCCCACATCATTTATCTGGAAAAGAAAGGTTATCAGGTCACCACGGTGTCCAACGGTCAGGACGCTCTGGACTGCTGCAAGGATACGACCTTTGACCTCATTCTGCTTGACGAGAACATGCCGGGCCTCAGCGGTCTGGAAACCTTGTCGCGCATCAAGCTGATCTCTCCTTCCACGCCCGTTGTCATGGTGACGAAAAGCGAGGAGGAGAACATCATGGACCAGGCCATCGGAGCCAAAATTGCCGACTATCTGATCAAGCCGGTCAATCCAACCCAGATTCTGCTGACCCTGAAAAAGAATATCCATAAAAAGGAAATCGTATCGGAAGTGACCCAGACTTCCTACCAGCAGGAATTCGGACGCATCGGCATGCGCATCAACGATTCGCTCACCCTGGAGGATTGGAAGGAGGTCTATAAGGATCTGGTATATTGGGAACTGGCACTCTCTGAAGCGGACAGCAACATGTATGAGATGCTGTGCATGCAGAAGCAGGAGGCCAACCAGATGTTTGCCCGTTTCATCAAAAAGCATTATGAGGACTGGCTCACGGGCGATGACCGGCCGGTACTGAGTACGGATCTGTTCAAGACAGCCGTATTCCCGGCTTTGAAACGGGATGAGAAGGTTTTTCTGCTCGTTTTCGACAACCTGCGCTTCGACCAGTGGAAAACTATCTGCTCGGAGATTTCAGACAGCTTCATCATCGACGAACAGCTTTATTGCAGCATTCTGCCCACGGCTACGCAATATGCCCGCAATGCCTTGTTCTCCGGACTGATGCCCTTGCAGATAGCCCGCATGTATCCCGATTTGTGGGTAGACGAAGAAGAGGAAGAAGGAAAGAATCTGAATGAAGAGGCGCTCATCGCCGCACATCTGGAGCGTTACCGTATCCGGAAATCGTTCAGCTATCATAAAATCAACGAATCGGCCGGATTGGAGAAACTGAATGCCCAGTTCCGTCAATTGGAACATCAGGACCTGAATGTGGTGGTGCTGAACTTTATCGACATGCTCTCGCATGCCCGTACGGAATCGCGCATGGTGCGCGAGCTGGCTTCGAACGAGGCGGCCTACCGCAGCATCACTTCCAGTTGGTTCAAGCATTCTCCGGTGCGTGAACTGTTCCGTCTGCTGGCTGCCAGCGACTATACGGTAGTCATCACCACCGACCACGGAAGCATCCGCGTGGGCAACCCGACCAAGGTGGTGGGCGACCGCAATACGAACACGAACCTGCGCTATAAGCTGGGCAAGAACCTGAGTTATCAGGCGCGCGATGTGTATGAAGTCAAGGACCCGCAAAAGTTGCAACTCCCCTCGCCCAACCTGAGCACAACGTACATTTTTGCCACGGGCAATTATTTCTTTGCCTATCCCAACAACTATAATTATTATGTGTCTTATTATCGCGACACCTTCCAGCACGGAGGAATCTCCATGGAGGAAATGCTGGTGCCGCTGATTACATTAAAAGGAAAAAAACGATAAACCAATCAAATAAGCAAGCATTATGGAAATCAAGATTCAATCATTGGAAGAGATACACGAAGCGGCACGCACCTTCATCCGCGAAATGGGCGACAACACCGTTTTTGCCTTCTACGGCAAGATGGGAGCCGGAAAAACCACTTTCATCAAGGCGGTGTGCGAATGCCTGGGTGTAGAGGATGTAATCAACTCACCGACTTTCGCCATTGTCAACGAGTACCGCTCTGAAACCGGCGAACTGATTTATCACTTCGACTTCTACCGTATCAAGAAACTCGAAGAGGTGTACGACATGGGTTATGAAGACTATTTCTACAGCGGCGCGCTGTGCTTCATCGAATGGCCGGAACTGATCGAGGAAGTGCTTCCGGGCAATGCCGTGAAGGTAGAAATCGAAGAAGCCGAAGACGGTTCACGCGTGATCCGCTTCTAAAACAACCTCAGCAAACAAAATCAAAAAAGGTGCGTTCCAATGGTCATACCATTTGTGAACGCACCTTTTTTGATTATTTATTTATTCCTCCTCGTCGAGAGAATCACTGAATTCAGCCTCTCCCTGTACCACCCACATTACATCCTCGGGATCAAAATCGCCGATTTTGTCCTTGTGAGCCTGTTCCACCACGTACTTCACAACCTCTTCCAGATCGATGTCGATGAATCCGTCCTCGTCCGGCTGACTGTTTTCCAGTACTCCGCTTGTGGCGTAATAGTCCACAATCACATCCAGAAAATAATACAGTTCGTCGTCTGTAAACTTTCCTTTGACGTCCTGTGGCAGATAATTCTTGATGAATTCGACTGTGCGTGCATCGTCAGCGGCGTCCTGCAGCAAGTCCTGTTCAAAATCTCCCATAAGAAACGAAATTAAAGAATAGCCTTCAGTTTTTCTTCGAAGGTAGCCTTCGGAGCGGCACCCACCTGCTTGTCTACCACCTCACCGTTCTTGATGAAAAGTACGGTAGGCACGTTACGGATACCGAAACGGGTAGCCAGATCGTCATTTTCCTCTACATCGCACTTGCCGATGATAGCCTGTCCTTCGTATTCTGCAGCCAGAGCCTCGATATCCGGACCGATTTTCTTGCAAGGTCCACACCAGGTAGCCCAGAAGTCCAAAACGATAGGTTTGCCGGTTGCTACCAGTTCTTCAAAATTTGCGTCTGTAATTGCTAAAGCCATAGTTTTCTATATTTATTGGTTTGTTGATTTACAAATATACTAATTAATTTTATAGGACAATGCGGGTTTGCTCTCAATAAATGAAATTAATTTCTTTTTTACGGAAACCTTCGTACTGCGTGAATGCATGTTCAGATGCGTCTGTCCGTCGGAATCGGCAATCAGGAAATACAGATCGGAATTTCCCGGACAATCCCGTATAACGCATTGCAGTGAAAGCAGGGTATCATCGTCGAGCGCGTCCACATTCATCGCAATCGTGATTTTCTCTATTACAGAGTCCTTGATATCGGCCAGGAAATCAATCTTACCGATCTTCAGTTCCAGCTGGTTCGGGTTCCACTGACGGGGCTGGCAGCGGGCATAAATCATCAGCGTATTGCCCACTTCCATATACGATGCCCATTCGGCCCAATCCTGTCCGAAAAGCGGCAGCTCCGTGGAACCGCTGTAATCCTCAAACTGCACGATGCCATAAGGTTTTCCGGTCTTGGTGATGCCTTTACGCACTCCTGTAACCATACCTCCCAATTTCAGATCGCTGTTGGCATAGCGTTCCATCTGCTGCAGATCCGCCGTATGCACATTGCAGACATCGGTCAGAATCACCGAATAATCGTCCAGCGGATGGGCTGACAGATAGATACCGACCAGCTCACGTTCCCGATTCAACCGTTCCAAAGCGCTCCACGGCTCGGCCTGCGGAATCTCCGGGGTGGCCACTTCCACCATATCCATACCTCCGAACAGAGAATTTTGGGCTGAACTCTTGTCCATCTGATATTTGGAGCCATAGCGTGCCAGTGAGTCGATAAAGGTTTCGCCCTTGCTGTTCAACGCCAGGTATTGCTCGCGGGTCATCTCCGTGAAACAGTCAAAAGCTCCGGAAAGCACCAGACTCTCCAGATTGTTACGTTTGCAGGCACTGGTCGATACACGCTGGATAAAGTCAAAGATTCCCTTGAACGGACCATTGGTATCACGCTCCTTGATAATGGCTTCTACTGCCGAATCGCCCAGTCCCTTCACAGCTCCCAGACCGAAGCGGATATTTCCTTTGGAATCGACACTGAACTTGCGGCGACTCTCGTTCACATCCGGTCCCAGTGTATCAATGCCGATAGCCTTGCACTCACTCATCAGTTTGGTAATATCGGATATATTGGCCAAACTTCGGCTCATCACGGCCGCCATATAGTGTGCCGGGAAGTTCGCCTTGAGGTAGGCCGTCTGATAGGCCACCCACGAGTAACAGGTGGCGTGACTCTTGTTGAAGGCGTAGGAAGCGAACTTGGTCCAATCCGCCCAGATCTTTTCCAGCACCTTCGGATCGTGACCGTTTTTCTTTCCGCCCTCGATAAACTTGGGATACATGTGGTTCAGCTTGTCGATGAGTTTCTTACCCATCGCCTTACGGAGCGTATCACTCTCGCCTCGCGTAAAGTCAGCCAGCTGACGCGACAGAAGCATCACCTGCTCCTGATATACGGTAATTCCGTAGGTATCCTTCAGATAGGTTTCCATGCAGGGAATATCATACTCCACCGGCTTGCGTCCCTGTTTACGGTCGATAAAGTCGGGGATGTAGTCCATAGGTCCCGGACGGTAGAGGGCATTCATGGCGATGAGGTCCTCGAAGGTTGAGGGCTGGAGTTCACGCAGATATTTCTGCATACCGGCAGACTCGAACTGGAAGGTACCGATAGTACGACCGTCACAGTAGAGTTTGTAAGTGGCCGGATCCTCAATATCCAGCTCATCAACATCTATATCAATACCCAAGCTATCTCGTACATTGGCTTGACACTCCTTGATGATGGACAGGGTTTTCAGTCCCAGGAAGTCCATCTTGATCAGTCCCGTGTCCTCAATCACCGAGCCTTCATATTGCGTACAACGGAGCTTTTCTCCGGTTTCCTTGTCTTCGGCCGTGCTGATCGGTACCCAGTCGGACACATCGTCCCGACAGATAATCACACCGCAGGCATGCACACCGGTGTTGCGCACATTGCCTTCGAGCATCTTGGCATAGCGGATGGTGTCGCGCAACACGGGGTTGGGCGAAGCCTCCGCTTCCTGCAATTCGGGGATGCAGGAGATGGCGTTCGGCAGGTTCATCTTGCGCTTCTTGCCGTTCTCATCGTCGGGCAATTTATCGGGAATGAGCTTGCACAGCGCGTTCGAAGTATCGAGCGGCAGTTTCTGTACGCGCGCCACATCCTTAATCGCCAGCTTCGTAGCCATGGTACCATAGGTAATGATGTGCGCCACCTTTTCCTCACCGTATTTCTGAGTTACCCAGCTCAACACCTTTCCACGACCATCATCATCGAAGTCCACATCAATATCGGGCAGAGAGATACGGTCCGGATTCAGGAAACGCTCAAACAGCAAGTCGTATTTAATCGGGTCGATCTTCGTGATACCCAGACAGTAGGCCACTGCCGAACCGGCTGCCGAACCACGGCCCGGACCTACCGATACCCCCAACTCATGACGCGCCGCATTGATGTAGTCCTGCACAATAAGGAAGTAACCCGGGAAGCCCATGGTCTTCATGATGTGCAGCTCAAACTTGATACGCTCCTCCACATGATCGGGAAGCGGGTCGCCATACATCTTGCGGGCACCGTCATAAGCCAGTTTACCCAGATAGTCGGCCTCCAGCTTGAGTCGGTACAGTTTGTCGCAGCCGCCCAGTTTCTCTACCTTGTCCACGGCTGCATCGTGACTCATCACCACTTCGCCGTTTTCATTGCGGGTAAACTCCTCGAACAGCTGCTCATCGGTATATTTCCGGCGATATTCTTCTTCGGTTCCGAAATCTTCGGGGATGTCGAAGCTCGGCATGATCGGTCCGTGGTCAATGCTGTAAAACTCCACCTGATCGCAGATGGTACAGGTATTCTCCAACGCCTCGGGCACATCCGCAAACACCGCGTTCATCTCCTCACGCGTCTTGAACCATTCCTGTTTGGAATAGAGCATACGCTTGGGATCATCCAGATCGCGGTTCGTACTCAGACAGATCAGACGGTCGTGTGCCTCGGCATTTTCCTGATCCACAAAGTGACAGTCGTTGGTACACACCAGCTTCACTCCATATTTATGCGCCAAACGGATCAGCTCCACATTGGCCCGCTGCTGCAAAGGATAGGTTTCGCGGTTGGCCCGCTGATTCGGATCGGTCACCTGATGACGCTGCAACTCCAGATAATAGTTCTCGCCGAACACGCTCTGATACCAGCGTATTGCCTCCTCGGCTCCTTCCAGATCTCCCTTCAGTATCTTGTGGGGAACCTCACCGGCAATACAGGCCGAACAGATGATCAGTCCTTCCTTATGCGCCTCCAACTCCACCCGGTCAGTACGCGGACGGCCATAGAAACCGTCGGTCCAGGCTTTCGACACCAATTTGATCAGGTTATGATAACCCACCTGATTCTTGGCCAATACGATCAGGTGATAACGGCGGTTATCGCCCTGATCCTTGTCCATCTGAAACAGACGTCGGGGGGCCACATACATCTCGCACCCGAAAATCGGTTTGAAAAGCTTCTTCTCCGTTTCGGCCAACTGTTGCTGAGCCTGCTCCAACTGCACCTCTACCGATGGAAATTCGGGAGCGGTCTGCCCCTCCTTTTCTTCGGCCGGCAGGGCATCCCATTCTTCCGAAGCCACATTGCGCCCGTCTTTCAAGGCCTTGATTTTCTGCTTCAACGCCTTGATCTCGCCTTTTACGGGACCGTTCTTTTTATTTGTATAATTAAAGAATTCCTTGATAGCCATCATGTTACCGTGATCGGTAATGGCCATTCCGCGCATTCCGTCCTTGATAGCCTTATCAACCAAACGCGGCACACTGGCCTGACCGTCAAGAATGGAGTACTGTGTATGTACGTGAAGATGAACAAAGTCGTGCATAGGAATCAGATAAAAAATGCTATATCAAAAAATGATTTCGTAAATCCGGAAAATCCGGATAAAGTTACGTCAGTTTCTCGGGAATGCCAAACGGGCAAACAACTTTTTCTGTACCTGCTCCCTAAAGAAGTTTAAAGCAACGGCAAGGAATAAATAGATTGAGGTTTTTTTTGGCTATTCGTTAAAATATATCTATCTTTGCCCATTAATATCATATTTATAACCAAAACAAGGCTTTTGACCATTCCGGATAAAAGCCACAGACTAAAAAATCCATGGGAAGAAGACTAAAGAAACTGAAGAAGATAAGACTGCACCGTGAAGGCACACATACCTTACTGTTTGGCGGTTTGGGACTGCTGGTCCTTAACGGAGCCTTGTTTTACGGAATCGAAAATAAGATACCTTTTTATATAGTAGCGACAATCAGTATCATCCTGTATCTGATTGTGGTAAACTTTTTCCGTTGCCCGATCCGTGTCTTTGAAGGAGACACGGAACGTATTGTCGTAGCTCCGGCCGACGGTAAGATTGTCGTCATCGAAGAGGTGGAAGAGAATGAATATTTCAAAGACCGCCGTCTGATGGTATCTATCTTTATGAATGTGGTGAATGTGCACGCCAACTGGATACCGGTAGACGGTACCGTAAAACTGGTGCGCCATCATAACGGAAATTTCCACAAGGCATGGCTGCCAAAGGCCAGCATCGAAAACGAACGCTCTACCGTGGTGATTGAAACTCCCGAAGGTACGGAAATTCTGGCACGCCAGATTGCCGGTGCCGTAGCGCGCCGCATCGTAACCTATGCCAAGGAGGGTGAAGAATGTTATATTGACGAGCACATGGGATTCATCAAATTCGGTTCCCGAGTAGACGTTTATCTGCCGCTGGGTACTGAGGTGTGTGTCAAGATGGGACAGAAAACAACCGGTAACGAAACGATTCTGGCTCGCCTGAAATAACCCAAAAACATTTGTATTATGGCTAATATCATTACCAGACAGATACCCAATACGCTGACCTGCTGCAACCTGATTTCGGGCTGCATGGCTACCGGAGCCGCTTTTCACGGCAATATGGAATGGGCGGTTATCATGATTATCATCGGCGCCGTATTTGACTTTTTCGACGGTATGAGCGCACGCTTGCTGCATGTATCCTCGCCTATCGGCAAGGAACTGGATTCACTGGCAGATGTGGTGACTTTCGGCGTGGCTCCTTCTGCCATGGTTTTCTATATGTTTACCCAGGTAGTTTATCCGGAATTTCTGGAACCGATACGCGGCATTCTGCCCTATTCGGCATTTCTCATGGCAGCCTTCTCGGCACTGCGACTGGCCAAGTTTAATCTGGACGAACGCCAGACCAGCTCCTTCATCGGTCTGCCCACACCGGCCAACGCCTTATTTTGGGCTTCGCTCATTCTCGGCAATCGGGGATTCCTGATTTCGGAAAAGTTCAACGCCGTATTCCTGTTCCTTTTCATGCTTCTGTTCTGCTTCCTGCTTGTGGCAGAGCTTCCGCTCTTCGCTCTGAAGTTCAAGAACCTGAGCTGGAAAGACAACAAGATAAAATATATCTTCCTGATCGGCTGTGTTCCGATGTTTGCTTTTCTGAAATACAGCAGTTTCGCTGCCATCATCGTGTGGTATGTGCTCCTGTCTATGCTGACACGCAAACAGAACTGATTCGTTTTGGCACGCTTCTTGTACCTCTTCCCTACGAAGAAACATAAATAAAGAAGAAAAGAATATGCAAACAATAGGTTGCCTACTGACATTTATCTTTGCACTGGTCATCGCCGTACTGGTAGCTGTACGCCAGATTATCACCCGTTTCTTCGGAGTTTTCCGGAAAATGGATCCACGCCAGCAGCAAAACGACAACCCTTTTGGAGGACAAAGCAACAGTCGCACTCAAAACAGAAAAAAGAAACAGAAAAATCCGGAAGGTAAACAGAAACTTTTCGACGACAACGAAGGAGAATATATCGATTTCGAGGAAATCCGTGAGAAGCCGGATCAAAGAAACTGACATTCTGACAGATAAAACAAAACGGGACCAAAGTAAAGACTTGGTCCCGTTTTGTTTTATCTCATTACAGGCATCTTCTTTCCACCCAATCCAGACATCCTTAGAATTTTGTCAGGATGGTATTGAAAAACCGTTGAGACGAAATTCAAATACCGTCCCGACGATATTTTCACGTTATCGCTTGTTCCGGAAAAAACGACGCATCAATTCACCGGCTTCTTCGGCCATTACTCCCTGAACTACTTCCGTTTTAGGATGCATGGCTCCGGGAGCCAGACGGGCATAGCCGCGTTTCTCGTCCGAAGCACCGTAAACCACCCTTTTCAGTTGTGCCCAACCGATAGCTCCGGCACACATCACACAGGGCTCAACGGTAACATAAAGCGTACACTCCGTCAGGTATTTCCCACCCAAGGCATTGGCAGCCGCCGTAATAGCCTGCATCTCGGCATGAGCGGTTACATCGGTCAGTGTTTCCGTAAGATTGTGCGCCCGTGCTATAATACGGTCACGGCAGACTACCACCGCCCCCACGGGTATCTCATCCTGTTCAAAGGCCGCCTGTGCTTCTTCCAAAGCCTTTTTCATATAAAAAGAATCGTCCATCTATATACTCAATTTGGTTTTAACAAGGCACAAAAATATCTATTTCCCGCCAAAAGTGAAAAAACAAAGATAAAAAATTAGCTTTTATACCTATTATGACATATATTTGTAATTAAGAAACAAAATAAAAACCACAAAGATTTTTTACATCATGGAAGAAGATAAAATCAAGTCACCACAAGCGTCACAGCGCTATCGCCGGACACGCGCCACTCTGGAGCAGGATATCATAACTGCTGCAGAACAGTTGATTGGCGAGAAAGGATTCAGCAGACTGAAGCTGACCGAGTTGTGTGAGAGAGCCAAAATTGAGAGCCCCGTATTTTATAACCGTTATGAGGACATCGACGATTTTGTTGAAAAGTTTGTCAGAAACTATGACTACTGGTTGAGCGATAACGTCACACTCGACACTAAAAATCTCTCACCGGTAGAAAATATGAATCATATAATTCAGACATTGATTGATTCGCTTGCAGCCAACCCGGTGATGCAGAAGCTGATTGCCTGGGAGTTGAACGAAAACACTTATGTCACCCGCCGCACTGCACAGAACCGCGACAACAACTCGCAAGAAGTGATTCACTATTTTGAGAACCAGCTGAAAGCCAACGACATCAACTTCAATGTGGGCTGTGCCATCCTGATCGGCGGTGTGTATTACCTGATTATGCACAAGGATCTGGCCACTTTCAACAATATAGATTTCAGCACCGACGAGGGCATGCAGATGCTGAAGGAAACCGTAAGCAAGATGATTTACAAACTGTTTGGCACTACCCGGGGCAGAGCGGCTTCAACAACAGAAAAACTTACCTCACAACGTATTGCCCGCAATCTGCTTCAAAGTGGAGTGGACCGTGACACCATTCTGAAGGCAACCGGATTGAGCGAAGACGAACTGAACGTCTTAAATAATCCCGAAGAAGCAACAGCAGAATAAGATTTTCTTTTTTCATCTTGTTAAATCAGGCATATCCCATCAGGAAGTGCAAAAAACTCCACTTTAAGAATATAGACTCATAATTGAGGACTGAAATAACTTAAAATATAATGAAAGGGACGTATCAATATGATACGTCCCTTTCATTATATATAATCTGTAATGTTTTAAAAGAATATTATTGTTTTATTCCATCCTTTTATTTACTCCATGCTTCTTTAAAGAAACAAATCTGAGTTTCACTGATACACACAAAACCATCCAACAAATTAATTGGAAATCACTAAAATACAGTTTTAACAATACAAAAAGAAAGAAATAATAAGAAAGTTTACATCAATAAAATCTAATATAAATTATAAAATAGCTCTATAAATTCATTGTTCATACAATATATTTATATTATATTTGTATAGTACAAATAAAACAAAAGCAATAGTAATTTTTGCATTCCCAAATAGACGCAAAGTCCATTTTCAGGCACTACATTCTCGATAAAAGATTTATATTCAGAAGAATAACAAACTGATATACTTTTTATTCACTGAAAGATAGATCTATTATATATAACTCTAATAAAAGAACAAAGTATCATGAAACACCATCTTCAAAATCCATGGATTGCCTGACGTTTTTATATAAACGCAACCTCTAGTTAAATCCAATCATTCGTATAAATGAATTTCATCCCTATGATCCATATTTCATAACCTTTTTATACCACAACTCATGAAAAGACTATTATTCCTTCTTCTCTGCGCTGTCTCCATAAGTTTGCAGGCGCAAGAGTATTCACAACTTTCCGGTCGCATTATTGACGCGTTTACCGGAGAGTCCTTAGATAGTGTGCAAGTAAACATCCTGACCCAGGACAGCGTTCCGGTAACTCAATTCACAACCAGATATCAGATATTCTTAAATCGAATCGAGCCTCCCATCAACGGAACCTTTATCTTTAAGTTTTCCAAGGAAGGATACCAGAATCTTTATAAGAAAATACGTATCAGATATATCAAGAACAGAAAATACGCCTACTCGTTGGGATATATTAAGATGGACAAGAAGAATCTGATACACATGAAGGAAGTGTCTGTCAATGCCACAATGATCCGAATGGTTTATAAAGGGGATACTCTGATTTATAATGCAGCCGCCTTCAAGACGGCACAAGGCTCCATGCTGGATCGCCTGATAGCCATGCTGCCGGGATTCGAGCTGCATCCCAACGGACAGATATTTGTCAACGGAAGACAGGTAAGCAGTCTGCTGATCAATGGAGAGGATTTCTTCAAGGGAACACCGAGTGTGGCGCTGAACAACCTTCCGGCCTACATGGTGGACAAAGTGAAAGTATATGAAAGGATGTCCAACCGGGACAAGGCTCTTGGTGTGGACAAGAATCGCTATGCCCAATTGCCATTGGTGTTTCTCCGACGATCAGTTCAATACGGACGACCTGCTTTGGAACATCAAGGCGAACAAGGCTGTCATGAACGGAAACCTGATCCTTGAACTGGAGGCTTACGACCTGTTGAACCAGCTGTCGGGCACGCAATATTTCATCAACGCGCAGATGCAACAGGAAAAATACGAAAGCGTGCTGAACCGCTTCGTCCTTTTCAAGGTAATCTGGAAACTGAACCGCGAACCGAAAAAGAAAGGATAAAGGGTGACACAAAAAATGCCGACAGACAGAATTTTTCAAGGATTCCTTGTATCTTTGTGAAAAAAGAAACCTGAACCGTAGAAAACATGGCTTTACACAACGAACTGGGAAAAGAGGGGGAGGCGGCCGCCGAACAGCTGCTCCTCCAAAAGGGATACCGCATTCTGGAACGCAACTGGCGCTTCCGGAAGAACGAGATCGACCTGATTGCCCTGAAAGACGGCATCATGGTGTTCGTGGAAGTGAAAAGCCGGAGGAACACGGAGTTCGGAAACCCTCAGGACGCGGTGGACATGCCGAAAATAAGACGCACGGTCACCGCCGCCGAGGCGTATATCCGGAAAAAGAGATTCGACGGGAAAGTGCGCTTCGACCTGATCTGCGTGGTAGGACTGCAACCGCCCTACCGCACCGAACACATCGAACAGGCCTTCTACCCGCCCCTGGAATTCTAAAACCAAAGAAGCTATATGGAAAAACATTTCTGTCTGGACGATGGACCGGGATTCAAGATGATTGAACTCGAAAGCATCGACTCTACCAACAATTTTCTGAAATCATACCGCCCTCTGCAACCGTGCGACATGATTCTGGTTACCGCTGAATATCAAAGCCGGGGACGGGGACAAATCGGCAACTCCTGGGAATCGGAACGGGGCAAAAACCTGCTTTTCAGTCTGAAGGTGCATCCGCGCTTTCTGGAAGCGGGACAGATGTTCCGCATCTCACAGGTGGCCGCTCTTGCCGTACACGATGCCTTTGCCCGCTACACCGAAGGCATCTCCATCAAATGGCCCAATGATGTGTATTGGAACGACCGGAAGATTTGCGGCATGCTCATTGAAAACGACTGGATGGGCAAGCAACTGGAGCAGAGCATCATCGGTATCGGCATGAACGTCAATCAGGAAACATTCATAGGAGACGCGCCTAACCCGGTGTCGCTCCGTCAGATTCTTGGTCAGGACACAGAGCGTCGCTTCGTGCTGGAGCTGTTCATGGAAAGCTTCCAGAAATACTACCGCATGTTGCAACGGGGCGAAGCCGATACGGTAGATGCCCAATATCGCAAGGCTCTGTACCGCAAGGAAGGCTGGCATCTGTATGAAGATGAAGGGGGACGCTTCCGGGCACGCATTGCCGATGTGGAGCCGGACGGCCATCTGATTCTGGAAGATGAACAGGGACAACAACGGAAATATGCCTTCAAGGAGGTGCGCTATATCCTGAACGGACCGCAGGAACAGGAGCTTACCCTATAAAACCCTACGGAAAATACACTTACGAATCGGGGCGCAGAAGCATAGTCCCCCACCCCACAAGGCCGCGGAACAGACATACTATGGAAACGGTTCCCGCCAGGAGGCGTAAGAAAACTTCCGGATTTTATTGGAACAAGAAAACGAAAAAGGTATCTTTGTAGGGAATTCGAATTAACTTAACAAACATCGTATCATGGCTAAATTTAAAAGAATCTTGCTGAAATTGAGCGGAGAGAGCTTGATGGGCGAACAGAAATATGGTATTGACGAGAAAAGACTGGCAGAATATGCCCAGCAGATTAAGGAAGTGCACGAAATGGGGGTACAGATCGGTATCGTGATTGGAGGCGGTAACATTTTCCGCGGACTGAGCGGCGCCGGAAAGGGATTTGACCGCGTGAAGGGCGACCAGATGGGTATGTGCGCTACCGTGATCAATTCTTTGGGACTGAGCAGCGCCTTGGGTGCCATCGGCGTAAAGAGCCGTGTGCTGACTGCCATACGTATGGAACCGATCGGTGAGTTCTACAGCAAATGGAAAGCGATTGAATGTATGGAGAACGGTGAGGTGGTGATTATGAGTGCCGGAACCGGAAACCCGTACTTTACTACTGATACCGGTTCTTCTCTGCGCGGCATCGAGATCGAAGCGGACGTCATGCTGAAGGGTACCCGTGTGGACGGTGTCTATACTGCCGACCCGGAAAAGGATCCTACCGCTACCAAGTTCACAGAGATTACTTACGATGAAATCTATAACAAGGGCCTGAAAGTGATGGACCTGACCGCCACTACCATGTGCAAGGAAAACAATCTGCCAATCTATGTGTTCAATATGGACATCTACGGCAACCTGAAGAAGGTGATGGAAGGCGAAAACATCGGTACATTGGTACACAACTAATCCCGATATACGGATACAGCAAGGGCTGTTATGCTTCGGAAACATCCGGCATAACAGCCCTTGTCCGTTTTCAACAGCCTGTTGAAAACTCTGTATGCAGACCAAATGGTTATTTGATGACTCCTGCTTCGATCGAAGCATCCACCTGACCGCCTTTATTGGTGTACGTACCGGCAACCTTGATACCCGAGCTGTCTTTTCCGGTATTGACCACCTTGATTTTGCCGGCTTCTACCGTCATGTTGAAGTCAATCTTCATACCCATACATTTCTTTACCTCCTGAGTTGTCGGATCGGTGTACGGACCACCGGTAGCCTCGATGTCGATGCTGGTAGGATAATCATTCTCATTGACAAACAAATGACCATCGGTACTGATACCCTTAGAACCGTTACCGGTTACCTTTATCCGGATATCACCACCGCTAATAGTAATATTCCGGTCGGCTTTCAAGCCCTTAACATCATTTCCGGATACCATAAGATCAAGCGTACCGCCCTTAACCAACAGCTGACCGTTGAGTTCGTCCAACGGATTATTGGTCAATTCTGCCTGTACCGCGTCTTCCCTATTTCCGGAAACAACCAGGTTACCTCCGTTCATCTGAAAATACTGTCCGCAGTGCAGACCGTCTTTCACGGCCTCCGTGACTGTAACCGTTCCGGTAGATTTCTTAATCAACAGATACTCATTGCTGCGGATGGCATGTCCGGTCTTTCCAGCCACCGTCAGGCTTCCTCCGTCCTCAAACTCCAGATGACCGTCGCAGTTGAGCGCTGCCTTCTGGACACCGCCCGGAGCGTCCTGCAAAGAATTGACTGTTCCTTCGTGCAGAATCATTTCAATACGTTTGCCGCACTGAATGTCAATGGCCGCTCCCTGATTGGAAACCAGATTCAGATTGTTCAAATAGAACTTGCACTTATAATCACCGTAATAAAGCAATGAACCGGCGGATGAAGTACCCTGCAACACATATTCCAGTTCATCGGTTGTATTGGTAGAAGTCAGGACAACATGTGCTCCGTTCACCTGAGCGGTAACCCCGGTAACCGTTGTCGGAATACTCACTTCAGCGCGATCGCCTTCATAACGCACCACCACCTTTCCGGTAGTATCCAGTACGGGAGGCGTAAAGGTAATACTATCCAAACGCGACACCGGATAGCTCACACCATCAATCTGCAGATAATAGCCGCCACCGGAAAAAGGCATATCGCCCACCGTGGAACGGTCTACCCGGGTAAAGTTTCCCCCCTGCCACACATACATGTAACGCTGGGCTGCCACCGGCAGAGCCAGCAGCAAGAGGAACAGCACTGCCAGCCCCTTGCCTATCTTCATCAGTCCTTTCTTCATGGCTTCACAATTTTAAGTGTCATTCCGGCATAATGCACCACATAAACACCTTTCGGCAAATGATTCAGCGACAGAGTTCCGCCGGCTGCTGCCATCCGCTCCTTGCAGACTACCATGCCGCTCAGCGAATACACCGTAGCCCAGGCGCCGGACGAAACCGCCGGCAATCTTATTTCACCAGTCTGTGCATTCCAAATCAGACGACCTGCAGTTCCAACCGGTTTCTCAATACCGGTAGTCTGCATCTGGAAAAACATCTTGTTCATATCTCCCAAAGCAAAACGCTCTGAAGTGTTGTCCTTCTTCTCCACAATCATTTCTCCACCCTGAAAAACCACTTTTTTCAGATCGGAAACAGGAACTTGCCGCTCACCGGACGATGACAGAAACACCATATATTCTGTCTCGTCGGCATAACTCCATTGAGGAGTCAGCAATGCGATTACGGGCAGAATGCCCCACCAACTTTTTTTCATAATTCTATTATTTTGTGTTTTGGTTTAGAAATCATATGAATAACCTAAAATCAACACATGACGGCTCTCATAAGGATGTGACTCCATCTCGGTATTATACAGATAAGACACATTCACTTTGTGCTGTTTGGAGATCTTATAGTCCGTACCACACATCACTTTATATTCACCGGTTTTCATCTGATTGGCCAAGTCATTGTAGACCTCAAAAGAAACAAACGGCTTCCAGTCACATTTTTTCTTGTCGTATTGGAACTCCAGACGGGAACGCAGCATGTGTGTGCTCTTCTCATGCTTCACATCCGGATCGGATTCAGGATAGCCAGGTTTGAGTTCGCCCTCATAGAAGCGGTATTTCATGCGTGGCACTTCCTGTTCCGGACGGAATGTATACTGATAACGTTCACGCAAAGAAATCTTCAACCACTTAAAGAATTTCTTGTCAAAAGTGACGTCAGCCTTAAAACGGTGACGCAATGACCAATAAGACTCTGTTATGTTATATCCCTCATAAAAGAAGGGATCCTTAATATCATTGGTATATTTTTCCTTACGTTCCTCTGAATGAAAGCCATACAATAACGCATATCCGGCTTTGAATTTCATAAATTTGGTGGCCTTGTATCCCAAACTGAGCGTCCCGCCAAAACGGTCTGTCTTACGCAGACAATCCTCCATACGATACTCGCCCTCAAACGACAATTCCAGATTATGTGGGAGGGACTTCGATACATTGATTTCCGTCCAAAGTCCGAAATCATCACTCTGGGCCCGCAAAGCCGTACCCCAACAAAGCAAGGCACCGGCCAATGGCAATATTTTCTTTTTCATCATTACTTGCGATTTTAATCAGAATCAATAAAGAACTCAATTGTTTTTAGGCAAGCGGATCATATCCTCCATTTCGCTTCCTTTCTCTTCGGCATCCTCATAATAGATTTTGAGCAAGGCACTGTCTCTCAGGAAATCAATGGTGCCCACCTCCACACGAATCACGTTCAGTCCGGTACGTTGTTTCAGATCGGCAATCAGATCGGCACGACGCTCGGGAGTAATCAGACTGATATTGTCATAACAGATGTATTTGCTGGGCACATGACGCACCAGCCGGCTACTCTCAAAGAGCCAGGCCACCAGAATAAAAATCAGGTTGGGAATCATCAGTTCGATGATACTCATCTCCTCGGCCATACCGTTGATCACCGACAAAGCTACCAGGAAGAACAGATAGGTCATTTCACGGATGGGCACCGCCTCGGTGCGATAACGGATTATTCCGAAGATGGCAAACAAACCCAATGCCGCACCGACCTTCAGTTTGGCCCCCTCCATGTAATAAACCAGCATAAAAATGCTGACAGATATTAAGATGAAAGTAAAATAATAATCTCTACGCTGACTTTTGGGATAATAAAAAAAGCGCACGATGCTGCCCACAGCCAGAATATTCAATGCAAAACGCACCAACAACTCCAACAAACCACGTATATCCAAAACGGGCACTCCCATCACACTAATTGGTTCTAAAAAAGACATAGCTATAATTTTTTATTTATCAGGGTTTATTAATTTAAAATTGCTCTTTTTCTGATCTCAGTCATCTTCTGTTTAAAACGGTTCTGCTTCAGCGCCGGGTTGGTCAGTAAGGAACCAATACAATATTTACTGAATCCTAAAGGACGCACCCGCAACTGGCGAAGTACCTGCAGCACAGGCGAAGGAACGTTGCCATCACGTTTCAGTTCAATAATCACCAGGTTGCCGGTCTCTTCCCTGCTACCGGTTTCATAATTCTCAAACGACACGCCAAAATCAATAGTCAGACGTTCGGTCTTGCCTTTATTAACCAACGTAATCCGATAAAAATGATTACGCACAGCCGGATGAAAGGCTTCCAGCCCACACTGGAACTGTTCCTGTAAGAATTCTTCTGCGCCACTCTCCAACAGACGGTCCTCTCCTGCCACCATAATCCGTTCCTTGTGCGTACGTCCGTGATTATTTTTCTGTTTGATCTCCAGAAACGTAATATCAGAATCCAGATAAGTGCGCACCCGAATCTTTCGCCTCGGTATCTTACCATTGTGATGCATCCGGTAAAAGGCATGGTCGGGCGTATCCCAATAAATGGTCTGGTAAGCACAAATGCGCACCCCCTCCACCTCCTGAACAAAATAGTCATCACGAAGCAATTCCAGCATTTGAAACAGATGTCCGATATCGGTCACGAATTTCTTGTCGGTACGATTCATCAGGCGGATGGACGACATCTCGTGCAGAGAAATCGGCTCCATAGCTTCCAGTATAGGCTGAAGACTGTTTTTATAAACGATTGAATCTTCCACAAATGATATTATGTATTAAGGTTGACGATTGTTACGATATAATTACAAAGGTATAGATTTTTTTTTCTTATCCGTCAAATCGTATTGTGAAAGAGAAAAAAAAAAACTATTTTTGCTCCATCATCAAATATTCATTCAATAACGACTAAAACAATTCAATATGATTGACGTAAAATCATGCCTCGCCGAGGCACAAGAAAAAATGGATGAAGCCGTAATGTATCTTGAAGATTCACTGGCTCACATCCGCGCCGGAAAAGCTGACGTACGTATTTTGGACAGCATCCGCGTAGACTCATACGGAAGCATGGTACCGATCAATAATGTTGCGGCTGTAAACACTCCAGACGCACGTACCATTGCCATCAAGCCTTGGGACAAGAGCATGTTCCGCATCATTGAGAAGGCCATTATCGACTCTGATCTGGGCATCATGCCGGAAAACAACGGTGAGATTATCCGTCTGGGTATTCCTCCATTGACCGAGGAGCGTCGTAAGACTTTGGCCAAGCAGTGCAGCAAAGAGGCAGAAACCGCCAAGGTAAGTGTGCGCAACGCACGCCGCGATACCATTGACAAGCTGAAGAAGGCCATCAAGGACGGACTGAGCGAGGATATGGAAAAGGATGCAGAAAATGATCTGCAGAAGCAGCACGACAAGGCCATCAAGCAAATCGAGACCTTGCTGGCTGCCAAAGAAAAAGAAATCATGACCGTCTAAATGAAGGGACTTGTCATCAAGAACACAGGAAGCTGGTATGTCGTCAAGACAGACGACAACCAGCTTATCGACTGCAAGATCAAGGGAAACTTCCGTCTGAAAGGGATCCGGAGTACTAATCCTGTAGCAGTAGGCGATCGTGTGACCATACAGCCGAATGCCGAAGGCACCGCCTTTATCTGCGAGATTGAGGACCGCAAAAACTATATCATCCGAAAGGCTTCCAACCTGTCCAAACAAAGTCATATTCTGGCTGCCAATCTGGATCAGGTTTTTCTGGTAGTTACCGTAAGCCATCCCGAAACGTCAACCACGTTTATTGACCGTTTTCTGGCTTCAGCAGAAGCTTATCGGGTACCGGTATGCCTTATTTTTAACAAGACAGACTGTTACAGCGAGGAGGAAACCAGCTACATGCAGGCCTTGATTAACCTGTATGAGACCATCGGCTACCGCTGTTTCTGCTGTTCCGCACTCAACGGCGAGGGAATAGAGGCCCTGCAACAGGAACTGAACGGCAAAATCACGCTGTTCTCCGGTAACTCAGGCGTGGGCAAATCAACCCTGCTGAACGCCCTGCTTCCGGGTATCGGCGCCAAAACAGCCGAAATTTCCTATGCGCATGACACGGGTATGCATACCACTACTTTCAGTGAGATGTTCGAACTGCCTCAGGGAGGATACATCATCGACACTCCGGGCATCAAGGGCTTCGGTACCTTTGATATGGAGAAGGAAGAGGTGGCGCATTATTTCAAGGAAATATTCGCCGTATCGGCCGACTGCAAGTACAACAACTGTACGCATACACACGAGCCGGGATGTGCCGTACTTCGGGCGGTGGAAGAACATTACATCAGCCAGAGCCGCTACAATTCCTATCTCAGCATGCTTGAAGACAAAGACGAAAACAAATACCGTCAAGGGTATTAGTTTTCCCTCCAAACTTCTCATTCAGCGTTTCCACTTCCGGAAACGCTTTTATCCGCCTATTATCCTAATAATCGAAAAAATTATAGGCTTATGGACATTATTCTTATCTGTACCCTATTTGTACTTTGCGTATTCTTTATGGCTCTGGAGATTTTTATTATTCCCGGAACCAGTTTGGCAGGAATCGTTTCGGCCGCATGCCTCATCGGCGCCAATGTGCTGGTATTTGACGGCTATGGTCTGTCTGCGGGTATCATCGCATTGGCCTCATCCCTGATCATCTGTCTGCTGGCAGGTATCTGGATGCTCCGTTCCAAGGCTTTGGACCGCATCTCGCTGAAACGCACCATCGACTCGACAGCAGCCACGGAAGAGCAGCTTTCTGTTAAAGTAGGTGACCGGGGAATAGCACAGACTCGTCTGGCGTTGATCGGCAATGCAGACTTTGACGGAAAGATCGTACAGGTACAGTCCGCCGACGGTTTTCTGGATGAAAAGACTCCCATTGTTGTTACTCGGGTTATCGACGGACAAGTATGGGTGAAACGCGCAGAAAACCCTTCATAAAAGAACCTGTTTTTATTCACTTAATACCTGACATATCATGGAGATTCAATTTTTCGGACCGGTTATCATTGCGGTAGCGGTCATCATTGTTCTGAGTATATTCTTTCACTTCGTACCTTTCTTCCTCTGGCTGTCGGCCAAGGTTTCAGGTGTTCACATCTCGCTTATCCAGCTGTTCCTGATGCGTATCCGTAATGTGCCGCCCAATGTCATTGTGCCTTGTCTGATAGAAGCGCACAAGGCCGGACTGACCAACGTGACACGCGATAATCTGGAAGCACACTATATGACCGGAGGTCATGTGCAGCGCGTGGTGCATGCGCTGGTATCAGCCTCCAAGGCCAACATCGACCTGCCTTTTGAAAAGGCTACCGCCATCGACCTGGCGGGCCGCGATGTATTCGAGGCCGTACAGACTTCCGTAAATCCGAAGGTAATCGACCCCCCGCCGGTAGCAGCAGTGGCCAAGAACGGTATTCAGCTGATTGCCAAAGCACGCGTTACCGTGCGGGCCAACATCCATCAGCTGGTGGGTGGAGCCGGAGAAGATACGATTCTAGCCCGTGTAGGCGAAGGCATCGTCTCGTCTATCGGTTCTGCCGAAAACCACGAACAGGTACTCGAGAATCCGGATTCCATCTCCAAACTGGTACTGAAGAAGGGTCTGGATGCCGGTACGGCTTTCGAGATTCTGTCTATCGATATTGCCGACATCGACGTGGGCAAGAACATCGGTGCTACCCTGCAGATAGACCAGGCCAACGCCGACAAGAATATCGCACAGGCCAAAGCCGAAGAGCGTCGTGCCATGGCTATTGCCGCAGAACAGGAAATGAAGGCCAAGGCGGAAGAAGCACGTGCCGAAGTGATTCAGGCCGAAGCAGAAGTGCCTAAAGCGTTGGCTCAGGCTCTGCGCGACGGAAACATGGGCTTTATGGATTATTACAAGTTACAGAATCTGAAAGGAGACACTGCCATGCGTGAACGTATCTCCAAATTAGGAAAAGAAGACATCAAGGATATTCTGGAGTAAGAACTCCGCCTCCTTTCATCCCTTTATTTTGTGCCGTAGTCTTAAAATCCGGCACGGAATAAAGGGATTTTTTCGTACTCTGACCCAAAAATGCGACATCCTTTCATTTTACTGCCCCGTAAGTAATGGATTACTGACAGCGCAATAATCCATTACCGACGGGACAGTAATCTGATAAAGTCAACAGAATGATACAAAAACGGGGCAACATCTGTATGATGTCGCCCCGCATTTTCATATCCCGTTCGGGAATTAATGCTGCTTGTAATTATAAACTTTCAAGTTGCTGATACGGCTAGAGAACAGACCGGCCTTCTCCAACGGGAACACCAGAGTGCGTGACTGGTACATCTTGTCCTTTCCGCCCTCGTTATAATACAGAGTGCGCTTGCCCAGTTCCTCAACCAGCTTTCCGTCGATATACAGACGGGTAGCCTGATTATCGCCCTCGATGGCAATGTTCACCTTACCCGGTTTCACACGATAACCGAAAGTATAGAGATAGCCGTCACGGGCATATCCCAGCATACCGCTGATCGGATCGGCCAGATAGAACACGGCGTCACGTGAGCGGAACAGCTCGGTACCCTTAGCCTCATCGGCTCCTTCGATGTCGAAGCTTACGGTGTAATCGTAGCCCACTTCGCGATAAGGAGTCTGCATGCCCGGAGTTACCACGGCAGTTTCATACACCATTTCCTTACCCTCGCCGATACGGCCCAAGATATTCACACCCGGAGCCTCGCTCAAAGCCAGGCGCTTCTGGTTGAAGTCGGCATACGGCAACTTGGCATCCTTACCGGTCCACATCTTCACAGCCAGAGTCTGCATGGCCGGGAAAACACGGTGGTGTACATCCTGCATCGAGATTCCGTTACCTACATGATCGTTCCATACGGCAAACATACCGCCCAATACATAAGGATCGTTCTCATCGAATGTCTGGTCGGCAATCACCGCCGGTGTCCAGTTCTCATACAGATACTGGCAGTTCAGGTAATCGTAATAATAACCGGCCTGAGGCACAATGTAAGTCAATCCGTCAGGAATACTGATCATCTTGTAGCCCAACTCCTTCATATCACGTGGCTGCGCATAAGGATTGTGCCAGATATTCATCACCACATTATCCACCTTCACCGGAGTATCACCTTTGGCATGGGTCAGAGCGCCCCACACGCAAGCCTGCTTGCCAAACTGCTCCACATATCTGATATAGTGGTCGGTAAAGGCACGGAACTGTTCTACCACCTGCTTGTCCTTATTGGAGTATTCATCGGTACCGATATTCACCCGTTTGCCACGGAACACCGGATTTTCTCCCTCAAGATATTCCTTGAACAGGCCGTCCATGAACTTGTAAGTTTCCGGATTGCCCAGATCCAGGTGATCCATGCCGTAAGTCTGGCTGCCGATTTCCGGCTTATAATGTGAAAAAGCCAAAGCATGAGCCGGGGCATCGATTTCCGGAATAATGTCCACATAGTTGTTTTCGGCCAGCTTCTGCAAGTCAATGAAATCCTTCTTGGTATAGAAGCCATCCTCGGCAGTCAGTCCCGGATAGGTATCGCACTCCAGACGGAAAGCGGCATAGGTCTTGTTCCAGTCGTGCTCAAAGTACTGCTTGAAACCATTGTCATTCAAATGAATCTGGAAGGTATTCATCTTGTAGTAGGCCATGAACTTCACATAATCGCGCAGGAAGTCAATCGTGAAGAATTTACGGGCTACATCGAGCATGAATCCGCGCACGGCATAGCTCGGGAAATCACGCATATTACCTTTGACCAAACTGCGGCTGTCCGACTGCTCGGTCATCTGCAGCAGTGTACGGGTTGCCCAAAAAGCGCCCGAAGTTTCAGGAGCCGTAACCGATACGCGGTCAGTGATACTGATGTCGTAACCTTCTTTCGGCATCTTCTTGTCAGCTTTAAGCTGGAATACGAAATCTCCGGCCTTTGCCTTGCCTACCATAACCGGCATACGAACACCGAACATCTCTTCATAGTCGGCGGCAAAAGCCTGAGCTACTCGCAACAGTTCCGCCTCTCCGGAAGCACAAACGATGCGTGAAGAAGCGGTCGGAGCAAACTGTCCGTCGCCTCCCTTCCACTCTTTCAATTCCGGAATGACAAAAGGCTTTGCGTTCTGTGCCCATACGGCACCCGACAGACAGAAAACACTGCATGCCAACACTACAATTCTTTTAACTTTTCTCATAAGGGTAATTACAATTTATTGGTTAGTGAATAATTTATCGAGTTTCTGATAAAGTTCCTGAGATTCTCCGACAAAAATCTGTACCAACTTGCCGTTCGGATCAATCAGGACCTTGGTCGGAAAGCCGCTTACGGCATAAGTCGTGGTTACTTCTTTGTCGTAACCGTTATAAAGATTCGTCCACGGCAGACCGTGCTTGGTCACTCCGTTACGCCAGGCGTTCTCCGTATCATTACAGCAAATGCCCACAATCTCCATCCGGTCTTTATATTTCTGATAATATTCCTTCATCTGCGGAATGCCCTTGATACACCATCCGCACCAGGTTCCCCAAAAATCCAGAAGTACATATTTTCCCTGAAAATCAGCCAAGGTACGCTCCTGACCATTCAGATCACGCAAACGAAATTCTGGGACTCTTTTTCCGGGGATCAGCATTTTCTGAGCCTCCTCACGCTTAAGGGCCTGTTCATAATTGCTCTTCATCCGGTCAAAAACAGGACGGAACACACCATTCTGTATCTCTGTGCTGAGCAATGGAATCAGAGATACGGCATAATTCAACGGTTGCTGCATCACCAGATAAGCCGCAGCCAGGCTGCCGGGCTGCTGCATCACAATCTCCTTGCAAGCCTTTTCCTGTTCGGCATGAACTTCTTTCAACTGCACCATCAGCCGGGACAGGATTTCCTGATTTTTCTCTTTCTCCTGATAATAAGTGTTTATAATCCGTAACAATGAATCGGATTCCGCACGCAGATTATTCCAAGTCACACAGGCATCCAATTCTTTATAAAGCCGGGTACCCGAAGGTTTCAGAGCCGTAATCGGGCCATTCAGTTTCAGATGATCGCCCGGTAAAAACAGGAAAGCATTGAGGGGACTCATCATCATGGCTGCCACTGTATGGTCTTTTGGTTTGGCTATCACATGAATCTGCATCAAGCGGTCGGGTACGGTTATCGAGAACATTCCGTTCTGCAAAGTGACCGTATCACGCATCAAAGCCTGCCCATTGGCAGGATCATAACTACATACGATGACAGCCCCACTCTCAACACCCTGAATGTTTCCGGAAAGATTGTCGGCAGCAACAGTTCCTGCTAACAGACAAAAAGTCAAAAAGGAAAGAAACTTTGTTTTCATGTTATCTGTTCTTTAAATAAACAATCTGAGACCGGCGTATCATTAATGGTGTTCACCGGTCTCAGAATAAGAATAAGAGCCAAAAGAGGCTTCAAAAGACGAACCTCCCTTGTCTCCGAATATTATTTGCAGTTACCCAGACAGCGAGGCTTGATCTGCTTGAAGAAATCGTTGCCCTTGTTGTCTACGAGGATAAATGCAGGGAAGTCTTCCACTTCAATCTTCCAGATGGCTTCCATACCCAGTTCCGGATATTCCACACACTCGATGCTCTTGATGTTGTTCTGAGCAAGGATGGCAGCCGGTCCACCGATAGAACCAAGGTAGAAACCGCCATGCTTCTTGCAGGCATCGGTTACAGCCTGGCTACGGTTACCCTTGGCCAACATGATCATGCTGCCGCCGTGGCTCTGGAACAGATCTACGTAAGGATCCATACGTCCGGCAGTAGTCGGACCCATAGAACCGCAAGCCATACCGGCCGGAGTCTTGGCCGGACCAGCGTAATAAATCGGATGATCCTTGATATACTGTGGCAGTTCTTCACCGCGGTCCAGTTTCTCTTTCAACTTGGCGTGAGCTATGTCACGGCCTACGATGATGGTACCGTTCAAGCTCAAGCGGGTAGCTACCGGATACTTGTCCAGTTCAGCCAGAATCTCGTTCATCGGACGGTTCAGGTCAATCTTCACAGCGTTGCCCTCACCAGCCTGACGCAATTCTTCCGGAATCAGTTCGCCCGGGTTAGAATCCAATTTCTCAATCCAGATACCATCCTTATTGATCTTACAACGGATGTTACGGTCGGCAGAGCAAGATACGCCCAAACCTACCGGACAAGAAGCGCCGTGACGAGGCAGACGGATGATACGCACGTCGTGTGCATAGTACTTACCACCGAACTGAGCGCCCAGACCGATACGATGAGCCTCTTCCAATACCTGTTTCTCCAGCTCGATGTCGCGGAAAGCACGACCGGTTTCGTCGCCAGTGGTAGGCAGAGTGTCATAGAAACGGGTTGAAGCCAGCTTCACAGTGAGCAGGTTCTTCTCTGCAGAAGTACCACCGATCACAAAGGCGATGTGATAAGGAGGACAAGCTGCTGTTCCCAAAGTCTTCATCTTTTCAACTAAGAACGGAACCAGGGTAGCCGGATTCAGGATAGCCTTGGTTTCCTGATAGAGATAAGTCTTGTTGGCAGAACCGCCACCCTTGGTGACACACAGGAATTCGTATTCCATTCCTTCTGTTGCCTCGATGTCGATCTGAGCCGGCAGGTTACACTTGGTATTAACTTCCTCGTACATGCTGAGCGGCGCATTCTGTGAATAGCGGAGGTTTTCCTCAGTATAGGTCTTGTAAACACCCTTTGACAAAGCCTCTTCATCGCAGTAGCCGGTCCAAACCTGCTGTCCCTTCTCACCGTGGATAATGGCAGTACCGGTATCCTGGCAGAACGGCAGAACGCCCTTGGCGGCAACTTCCGCGTTACGCAAGAAGGTCAATGCCACATATTTATCGTTTTCACTGGCTTCCGGATCAGTCAGAATCTTGGCCACCTGCTCGTTGTGTGAACGGCGCAGCATGAAAGAAACATCACGGAAAGCAGCGTTGGCCATAGCGGTCAAACCCTCAGGAGCAATCTTCAGGATTGGGGTTCCCTCGAACTCGCTGACTGACACATAGTCTTTGGTCAGCAGATAGTATTCAGTATTGTCCTTTCCTCTCTGGAACATAGGAGCATACTTGAACTCTGGTGCATTTGCCATAATCTTTATTTTATTAGTTTACAGTTATGTTTAATCGTGTAGCAAAGGTAACAAAAAAAGTCGATACGGCGGATATTTCCCGGCAGGAATATCCAGGAATCAGCACTCTTTTTCTTTAAGCCTTACCGCTCAGCCGAGCAATCAGTTCATTTCCCAGTTCGGTTTTCACCCGGATGTGTTCCTGTACAGCCATTACAAAAGGGTTGCTATTAAAGGCTCCACGCACTTCTTCAAAGTCCATCTGCTGCTCCTCACGGCTGCCATCGGCCCCAAAACCAGTCATGGAAGTTAAAGAAAATTCTTTGCGCGCATCTTCATAAACCATTCGGTCCAGTCCCACTACGGCAGCCTGCCAGCGCTGCACGATGTCGATCACATCCTGACGCGAAATCGTTTCGGGATCCAGATGATAGTATTCCAGAATCTTGCCATAGGCCCAGGTCCATTCATAAGCATAATAATTCCGATGCATCTCGGCAAACTGTTCGTGCATCTGTTTTACCGTACAGACCTGTTCCCGCTCAATTTCTTCCATCAGACGCTCTACTTCACTTTTGGGAGCAATCAGGCCGGAAATATCCACCCAATCTCCTTCACCGATCGGACAATCCGGTTTCAACCAGGCACGCAGAGCCTCATCATCGGCATATTCCAGCTGTTCCAAACGCTTGATAATCGAATTGCCGAGAAACTTCTGAATGGCTGTCTCATAAAACATGATACCTTTATTCAAAGCCGAATTCTTGATTTTGGCGCTCTGATAAGAGTAAATCTCAGAAGTCTCACCCGAAACCCGAGCCAGTTCTTTCAGGATACGGCGTCCGTTCATCATCTTTTGAATGGTATACGGACTCAACAGATTATAGTTTATCTGATCCAATCGGTACGGATCGGTGCGCTTGTCACGCTTCGGCCATTTCTGAGCGTCACGGATAGTGCCCACACTACGCAGATTGACTCCCGGCACCAGATAAGTAGTGTTCTGTTCTTCAATCAGATAGGAGAACGGCAGATTGGAAGTGTCGGGATGGTGCACATGGCGCCCCATGACCAAAGAAAAGGCACCGATACGGGCCGGCCAAAGTACATAGGAATCCGAAGTAGTCTTTGCGCCACGCTCCAGAGTTCCCTGATGAATCGGTCCCAGTTTATACATGTGGTTGCTTTGATTGGAACCCGAACCGGCGTTCATGAAGGAAAACATGCCGGCAATCAGCAAGGTTGACTTGTGGTGCGTTACGGTAAACGGGCCGGCAAAAATGGCGCAGGCTTCTCCGTTTTCCTCCTGACAATTGCTGAAAAACAGAGAATCGGATGCGGAATAGGTGTGTCCCATATGACAGGCCTGACCGACAAAACAGCGGGTGAGCATGGTACCGTCCTCCACACGGGAACCGCTGGAAATAATAAAGTCATCGCATATCACCCCCTGTCCGATATGGACGGGAGCCGCCTCATTGCTGTTCAGACTTCCGTTTTTCAGACGGCCAGCCCCCTTGATTTTGGCAAAGTCACCAATACGAACATTTCGTATATATCCGGAATCCACGATTGTGACATGGCTGCCGATGGTTCCGGTTTCCGAGGAATGGATATCGGCATATTCTTGAATCATATGGCGCATCTTATCAATCAGCAAAGGACGATGACGGTACAAGGCCATAAAATAAGCCTGATGAGCCGACAAGTGATCATGAATCAAGACTTCACGGCCACCGGTTTCGTTCAAGACAGACACCTCTACTCCATTTCCAAAACGGGTCTTGCCGTCAACCAGGATCGTATCGATATTTTCTATAAAGGTATGATCTCCGATACAATAATTTGCAATGTAATTCTTTACATTCTCAATCAGACAATTGTCTCCCACGGTGACATGATGCAGAGTTACATTCCTCAATCCGGAGTGTTTCACAATTCCACCACTCAAGGTAAACTCTGACTCAAAAACCCCCAGGCGCACTTTTCCCGAAAAGCGGGTATGATACACATATTGGGGAGAAAAATTTTCGGCGACCTCTATATTCTGCCAGTCATCCGCCTCACAAAACTGTCGTTTCAGACAGTCTATCTCCTCTTTCGTCAGTTTGCGATAAGTCTTCATAGTTACAGATTTTATAAAAAACAAAAAGAGGGTGAAGAACTGTGGTTACAGTTCTCCATCCTCATCATATTTCTGGAATAAGAAATCGTTATACGGATACTTTTGTACGTGCAATTCACGCACTTTGTCATACAGCACCTTCCGGAACTCCTCGATATTGGTTTTCTGTCGGGCCGAAATAAAGATGCAATTATCGTTCATACGGGCCATCCAGGTTTTCATCATATCATCCAGCGAGATATTCTCCTTTGTGGCCGGCGTCAGGTCATCTTCATCTTTTTCGGTCCAGGTATAGGCATCAACCTTATTGAAGACGATCATTGACGGTTTGTCGCTGCAATCCAGATCAGCCAGTGTCTTCTCTACCACCTTGATCTGGTCTTCGAAATCCGGATGAGAAATATCCACCACATGCAACAGCAAATCAGCTTCACGCACCTCATCCAACGTACTCTTGAAAGAATCAACCAAATCAGTCGGCAATTTTCGGATAAATCCTACCGTATCGGAAAGCAGGAAAGGCAAGTTATCGATAATCACCTTGCGCACTGTAGTATCCAGTGTGGCAAAAAGCTTGTTTTCGGCAAAGACTTCACTCTTGGCCAGAAGATTCATCAAAGTACTCTTGCCCACATTCGTATACCCGACAAGTGCCACACGGATCATACGTCCGCGGTTGCTGCGCTGCGTGGTCTTCTGCCGGTCAATTTCGGCCAGACGCTGCTTCAAAAGCGACATGCGGTTCAAGATAATACGACGGTCCATCTCCAACTGGGTTTCACCCGGACCACGCAATCCCACAGAACCTTTTCCACCTCCGGAACCGGAGCCACCTCCCTGACGTTCCAAGTGTGTCCACAAACGTTGCAAACGAGGCAGCATATAACGATACTGCGCCAATTCCACCTGAGTTTTAGCATTGGCCGTCTGGGCACGCATGGCAAAAATATCCAGGATGAGCGAAGTACGGTCCAGAATCTTCACCTTTAAAACCGCTTCGATATTGCGTATCTGTTTGGCCGACAATTCATCATCGAAAATCACCATACCGATTTCGCGTTCCGCTTCCTCCTCGGCTTCGATAAAGGCACGTATTTCTTCAAGTTTACCCTTACCCACATAGGTCACGGCACTCGGACCGGCGGCACGCTGCGTAAAACGTTTCACGGTAACTGCTCCGGCGGTATCGGCCAAAAATTCCAGTTCATCCAAATATTCGTTAGTTTTGCGCTCATCCTGCTGCTGCGTAATCAAACCGACCAGAATGGCTGTTTCGGCCTGAGCTTCTGATATTACAAATTCTTTCATCTAATATAATTCTTTCGTAATCTAAATCGGTTTACAGACACGAAGCAACTGTAAAGTATCCGTTGACGCATCTTCTTCATAAACCGTCATGACATAAAATAAAGACAAAGATAGAACTTAAATTGTATTTCTCATAAAAAAGTACACACAGAAAATCAGGAAAAAACACCTGAGATACTTTTCTTTAGGAAGAAATCAAAAGAAGCACCTCTTAACCATAGAGATGCTTCTTTAAATGTATAAAATAAACGTGTGAAATTAGCGAACCTGAATTACCAGATATTTGCTCACACTCCAGAATTCAGTAGGATTGGTAATTTCCACCATATACTGTCCCTTGGTATCTTTTATCAATTTATAGCTTCCGGCCGGATGATTGGTCAACAGTTTTGCACTCTTAGAATAAAGCTTGATAACCTTGTCATAACGGATATCAATCTTGGTGAAGTAATCCTTGTTGAAGTTTCCGCTCTTCAATACATCACCGTTCTGCAGAATCTTCTGTTCCTTCAACTCAGACTTGGTACCGAATACGAACCACGCTGTATTCAACTGCTTGTCCTGAGCGGCTACAGTCTGGCTCTTGCTGTTATTCTCAGCAGCCAGATTCTCCACATCATTGTTCAGACTGTTAATAGCCTCATCCTGCTGAGCTATCACGATATCTTTTTCGGCCAACTGAATCTCCAGTTCCTGAATACGTTGTTTCTGTGTCTCCAGATCCTGAGTCAACTTATCAATTGTTTCTTTCAGTTTATCCGCATTAATAGAACTGGTACGCAGTTTGTCCTTCAGTTTGGCAATCATATCCCGGTTCTGCGCCATGGTGCTCTGAATGAATTCCATATTTTCACGGATCGCCTCCTTGTTTGAAGCTGATTCAGGATTGCCGTCTGCCACGGCAATACGTCCCTCAGCCTCATTAATACGGCGGAATCCATCCTGAATCTCGTTGAATGTACCCATAATCTCATTCAACTCCTGATCCTTGTTATCGATAATACGCTGCAAGGAATCACGCTCCGCTGCGGCTGAATTATCATTATTATTCTTATTTCCCGTACAGGAAGCAGCCATCAAAGATACACAGGCTGCCAAAAAGAAAAGTTTTTTCATATTCTTGTCGTTTTAAAATTTACAAATCAGGATTCACTCTCGTCGTTTTCTTCTTCGTCTTTACGGTTTCGGTTCTTGTTTTTCTTTTTCTTTTCTCCTTCCGCTCCGGCCAGAATAATGACAAACTCTCCGCGCGGCTCCACTTCCTGAAAATGTCCGAGTACCTCTTCCAAAGTTCCACGCACACATTCTTCGTGCACTTTGGAAATTTCACGGCACACAGCCACTTGTCTTTCCGCACCGTAGAATTCTATGAACTGTGCCAGTGTTTTCACGACACGGTGAGGCGATTCATAAAAGATCATGGTACGCGTTTCTTCCTGCAAACTTTCCAAACGGGTCATCCTTCCTTTTTTAGGAGGTAAGAACCCTTCAAAAGCAAAGCGGTCACACGGCAGTCCCGATGATACCAGAGCCGGCACAAAAGCCGTTGGTCCGGGCAAGGCAATAACCTGAATACCGGCCTGTACCGCGGCACGCGCTACCAGAAAGCCAGGATCTGAAATACCCGGAGTACCGGCATCGGATACCACTGCGATATTCTCGCCTCTTTTGAGTCGTTCCACTATCCCGTTTACCGTTTGGTGCTCATTAAATTTATGATAAGAAATCATGGCATTGCGGATTTCAAAATGCCGCAACAGATTTCCCGAGGTGCGCGTATCTTCCGCCAGAATCAAATCGGCCTCGCGAAGTACTTTCAGCGCACGATACGTGATGTCCTCCAAATTGCCCACCGGTGTGGGCACAAGATAAAGTATACCCATTTCTTTTTTTCTGATACGGGCAAAAATAAATAAATTAATATTGTTTCCGAATATTCGTTGCAAAGATTTAACAGAAGTTTATCATTTCTACTTTCTTTCTCGTTTTTATGAAAAGGAAATATTAATTTTGCGGCTTGATCATCATCAACCAAAAAGATTCACAACAAACAATGGAAACGAACGGAGAAAGAACAAGAAGAGGCCGTATTGAAGTGATCTGCGGCTCTATGTTTTCGGGAAAAACAGAGGAACTGATCCGACGAATGAAGCGGGCCAAGTTTGCCCGCCAAAGCGTAGAGATCTTCAAGCCATCCATAGACACACGCTATTCAGAGGCCGATGTCGTATCACACGAGGGAAATTCCATTCACTCCACACCGGTGGAATCATCATACAGTATTCTGCTGCTCGGTTCAGACACAGAAGTTGTCGGTATCGATGAAGCACAGTTTTTCGACGACAATCTGGTTCAGGTGTGCAATGAACTGGCCAATCAAGGCACCCGGGTTATTGTAGCAGGTCTGGACCTGGATTTTCTGGGAGTGCCATTTGGGCCTATTCCCGCTCTCTGTGCCATTGCCGATGATGTAACCAAAGTACATGCCATTTGTGTAAAATGCGGTAATCAGGCTTACATCTCCCATCGTACCGTAAGCGACAACAAACGCGTATTACTGGGCGAACAGCATGAATATGAGCCTCTCTGCCGGGTTTGCTATCTGGAATCTCTGAAACAGGATCAGAAGAAGCAACACAAAGATATGCCCACACAAGAATAAAATACACCTATTATTATAACCATGAGAAAAGAAATCACATTTGACCGGTTTGTCCGTGGAGCATTAGGCACAGCAGGAGTAGCACTGGCCATCTACATCATCAACCTGCTGAGCGATGTGCTGCTGCCGTTCTTTATAGGGTGGGTTTTTGCTTACATGCTTTATCCGCTGGTCAAATTCTTCCAATATACACTCCGCTTGCGCAGCCGCGTTATAAGTATCATTCTCGCAGGGATTGTCGTACTGGCCGTACTGACAGGCATATTTTGGCTGGTAATTCCACCGATTATTTCTGAAACCATACATTTTAAGGATGTAATTCTGGAATTTATTTCCACGCGGTGGGGTGACTCCGTAATCACAGAACAGATCACCCTGTTTTTCCAAACTCATGTGGACCAAAACAGCATTCTGCAACTGCTGCACGAAAAGAATATTGTAGAAGCAGCCAAATCAGCCGTCAGCCAGGCTATGGCTGTGGTATATAAGACCGTAGACATTGTCATCGGAGTCATTGCGTCACTCATTACGCTACTTTACATGTTCTTTATTCTGCTGGACTATGAGAAACTATCCAACGGGTGGATCAAACTGGTACCTAAAAAGAACCGTCGTTTTGCCGGGCGTCTGGCGCATGATGTGGAACATGGCATGAATGCCTATTTCCGCGGACAGGCACTGGTAGCTTTTCTTGTGGGTGTGTTGTTCAGCATCGGATTTCTGATTATAGACTTTCCGATGGCTATCGGTTTGGGACTGTTCATCGGACTGCTCAATCTGGTACCTTACCTGCAAGTAATAGGCTTTATTCCAACCATTCTGCTGGCTCTGATAAAAGCTGCCGACACAGGAGAAAATTTCTGGTTAATATTGTTTCTGACCTGCATCGTGTTCATTGTAGTGCAAACCATTCAGGACATGATTCTGGTTCCTAAAATCATGGGCAAATTAATGGGACTGAATCCAGCCATCATTCTGCTATCCCTGTCCGTATGGGGAAGTCTGTTAGGCATTATCGGTCTGATTATCGCTCTGCCGCTCACGACTCTGATCTTATCATACTACAAGCAATATATCGATTATAATGAAAAACAGTGGCAAAAACGTCACAGAAATCTCACACAAAAAGCCGATGAAGAAAAAAAATCGCAAAAAAGTGAGGAATAATTTGGAAAAACAAAAAATATATACTACCTTTGCACTCGCAAACAGCAAATAGGATGATTCGCTAGCTCAGCAGGTAGAGCACAACACTTTTAATGTTGGGGTCTTGGGTTCGAACCCCAAGCGAATCACAGAAGAAAGGTTCTCAAAAATGAGAACCTTTTCTTTTTTCAATCAGCCTCCGTCTCTTAGTTTATTTCTTTTTTTCCTTTTTACATTCTCTTTTAAAGAACAAAAATTTCTGAACACGCCACGCAGCGATATAAAAAAATGATGCCAACGAAAAGCAAACTCCGCCAGCACCATTTTCCCCAATTATCGGAAACAACTTTTCCGTTTCTCAAAAACCTTATTCTTCAAGAATAGTAAGCTCTCATAAAAACGTCTTCTCCAAAATCAAGCTTTTACCATGTGTCCCTTAAGAATATAGCGCGAAAATCGGGCCGTGGTAAGCAGCGTACAAATCAAAGCAGCCGCGCAGCAAAGCACCATAATCAGACTAGTGGTCTGAAGCATATCGCCCAATCCGGTCAATGGTGAAAGCACTCCCCCGAAGAGAAACATCAGAAATCCAAGCACAGCCGAAGCATTTCCCGAATTTTCACGTTCCAAATCAAGAGCCAGCATCGTACTGCTAGGCAAAATCAATCCCAGAAATATCATAAACACGAACAAGCAGACCTCAACAATCATCACCGAAGCACCGGAAACCAGCACCGCAGCCACCAACAGACTGAGCAATCCAAAACCAACTACACCTATACGCATGGCCTGCGTAGCTCCACGGAAAAACGATACAGTCAGACTGCCTAACATGACCGCCACAGCGTTGGCACCAAAACACAGACTGTAAGCTACCGGAGACAGACCATAATGATTCTGAAAAATAAAAGGAGAGGCAGCAATATAAGTAAACATCACCCCCATAGCAAAAGCCTGTACCAGCACATAACACATAAAGCGACCATGCCCCAATACGGGCACATAACGCCGGAAAGCTACCCAAACACCACCCTCACGGCGTGCAGCGCGTGGCAGCGACTCCTTGAAAAAGAACAGAGTCACCAGCAACAAAAGTCCGATAGCAAAGAGAATCCAGAAAATTCCCTTCCAGCTGGTTACTCCCAACAAAAACCCTCCTAAAACAGGAGCACAAATAGGCGCTATACCCTGCACACTGCTCAGCATGGAGAAAAAACGGGTTAGCTCCTTACCCTCATAAAGATCAGTAGCGATAGATTTGGAAATCACCAATCCACCGGCACCTGCCAACCCCTGTATCAGACGGAAAAAGATAAACCAATAAATATCAGGGGCATACAGGCAACCTAATGTTGAAACGGAAAAGACCATCAGCGACAGGATCAACGGAGATTTACGGCCATACTTGTCACTCAAAGGACCAATTACCAGTTGCCCCACTGCCAGTCCCACCATACTGAAAGTAAGACTCAACTGAACCAACGAGGCCGTAGTGTGAAAATATTCATTTAGTGATGGCAGAGCCGGCAGATAAAAGTCGGTCACGAAAGGACCAAAAGCAGAAATAGCTCCTACTACAAGCAACAAATAAAGTTCTGAATTTCTTGTTTTTTCGTTCATATTCATTTTATCTATTTAATCCAGATGCAAAGTTCCGAACTTTTAACGGATACCCTTCGCCCTATTTCATACAGAAAATGTTCAATTCGTGACCAACAGACAAACTCTGTCTGCAAAAAGAAGTATCTTTGCTACAAATTTACCCGATCATGAACAAAAATATCACACATTTCGGCATGACCGACCCGAATCAAGGCCTTCCCCCCTTTATGCTCACAGACCAGAATTGGCGTACTCCCATCGGACGAGTGCATTTCCTTCTGGTAACGCAGGGTTGCGCCAGAATGGAAATAGACGGACATCAACACAGTCTTGACGAAAACACGTTTCTCTTTCTCCTGCCCAACATGCTGATACGCACATTATCTTATAGTCACGACCTGCGTCTGCACAACCTATTTTTCGACTTTGATTTCATCACCGACTTTCCATTGTTGCTCAAGGCAGAAATATCGCACAAGGCAACTTACGCACCGAACTTCACCACCGATACACGAACTGCAAATCTTCTTCGGCGTTACTTTGAATTTATATACGAACGCTATGCTGTCCCAGAATGCAACGAAGACATAATCAAGGGATTGCTCTTCTCACTAATTTTAGAAGTGAACCGTCTTTACACCCACAAGACAACTAGTGTAAAAATATCCCGTCCGGATGAAATCACCGACCGTTTCTTTTATCTGCTTCACCGACACTGCAAGAAAGAACACAACGCCGCCTTCTATGCCGGAAAACTCTGTATTTCCGACAAGCATCTGATGCGTACGATCCGAAAGAAAACCGGACAGACCTTTCACTTCTGGCTCTCGGACTTTCTGATGCGCGAAGCCAAACTCCTGCTGAAATCCACAGACCGGAGCATCCAGGAAATCGCCGAAACACTGAACTTCCCAAACTCTTCGTTTTTCGCACGGTTCTTTCGCAAGAATGAGGGTATCGCCCCACTGCAATTCCGCAAAAAGAAATAGTATTCCACCGCCAAATATCCTCAAAAGGACATACACAAGAGCCGCTTTCCTGATTTAAATACATTTTTCCAATGATTTTCCTCTGATTATAAGTATACTGATTTAGAAAATTCGTATCTTTGCAGTTCAGAATCACAGTAATAGATAATAGAATACAGTATGGCAGAAACAAAGAAAATCAAGACAGCGTTAGTTTCAGTATTTCATAAGGACGGTCTGGACCAGATCCTGGCCGAACTGCACAAAGACGGAGTACAATTCCTTTCAACCGGAGGAACCCAGAGTTTCATCGAAAGCCTGGGCTATCCATGCCAGGCCGTTGAAGACCTGACAACCTATCCATCAATTTTAGGCGGACGCGTAAAGACCCTGCACCCGAAAGTATTCGGCGGTATCTTGGGTCGTCGTGCGCTGGAAGAGGATCAGGCACAGATGAAGAAATATGAGATTCCGGAAATCGACCTGGTCATCGTAGACCTTTATCCGTTTGAGGCAACCGTAGCCAGCGGTGCTTCAGCTGCAGACATCATTGAAAAGATCGACATAGGCGGAATCTCTCTGATCCGTGCAGCAGCCAAAAACTTCAATGATGTCGTAATCATCCCAAGCAAAGCCGAATATGCCGATTTCCTGAACATTCTGAAAGAAAATGGTGCGCAGACAACACTGGCACAGCGTCAGATGTTCGCAACCCGTGCTTTTGGTGTGAGCAGCCACTACGACACCGCTATTCACGCTTGGTTTGCAGAAAACAAGTAATCGAATACTAACAAACAGGAAATACTGATTATGGGATTTTTTTCATTTACTCAAGAAATTGCAATGGACTTGGGTACTGCCAATACGATCATTACCTGCGACGGGAAGATTGTGGTAGATGAGCCTTCGGTCGTAGCACTCGACCGCCGCTCGGACAAGATGATTGCCGTAGGCGAAAAGGCCAAAATGATGTACGAAAAGACACACGACAATATCCGCACCGTGCGCCCTCTGCGCGAAGGTGTGATTGCCGACTTCTATGCCTGCGAGCAGATGATGCGCGGACTCATCAAAATGGTACATACAGGAAGCCGTTTCTTCTCTCCTTCATTGCGTATGGTAATCGGTGTGCCTTCAGGTTCTACCGAGGTGGAATTGCGCGCTGTACGTGACTCTGCGGAGCATGCCGGCGGACGCGAAGTTTACCTTATCTATGAACCGATGGCAGCCGCTATCGGTATCGGTATCGATGTAGAGGCTCCTCAGGGTAACATGATCGTGGATATAGGCGGTGGTTCTACAGAAATTGCCGTCATCTCATTGGGAGGTATCGTAACCAACAACTCTATCCGCATTGCCGGAGACGACCTCACTGCCGACATTCAGGAATACATGAGCCGCCAGCACAATGTGAAGGTGAGCGAGCGTATGGCCGAACGAATCAAAATCCATGTAGGTGCCGCACTGACCGATCTGGGAGAAGAGGCTCCGGAAGATTATGTAGTATATGGTCCGAACCGTATTACCGCACTGCCCATGGAAATACCGGTATGCTATCAGGAGATTGCCCACTGTCTGGAAAAATCCATTGCCCGTATCGAAACGGCCGTACTGAACGCTTTGGAAAATACACCACCGGAACTGTATGCCGACATTGTACACAATGGCATTTACCTGAGCGGTGGCGGCGCCTTGCTGCGCGGACTGGACAAGCGCTTGACAGACAAGATCAACATTCCGTTCCACATTGCCGACGATCCGTTGCACAGTGTGGCCAAGGGAACTGGTATTGCGCTGAAAAATGTAAACAACTTCTCTTTCCTGATGTAAGCCAGAACAGAGAAAGACTCATAACTGCGGGAAATGAAACCCGGCGAGGTTGTACCCGTCGCCTTTCATTTCCCGTTTTTCTTTAATCAGACAAAAACGTGCGTAAACTACTTGATTTTCTATCGAAATACAATTACTGGCTGGTCTTTATCCTATTAGAGGCCATCAGTTTGTGTGCCCTGTTCCGCTTTAATGGATACCAAGGCAGTGTATGGTTTACCTCGGCCAACACCGTTTCCGGAAAAGTCATGGAATGGCAGTCCAACATTCTGGCTTATCTGGCACTGGGTGACAACAACCGGGCACTGACCGAACGCAATGTCGTGCTGGAACATCGCATTGCAGAACTGGAGCACCAACTCAAAAAACTCGACACAGAACACAGTTATACAGAACAGAGAACCGACTCCCTGCTTCGTTCCTATCAGTTACTGCCCGCTACTGTTGTCAATAACTCCGTATTACTCCAGGACAACTACATTACCATAAACCGGGGAGAAGCCGACGGAGTGCGACCGGAGATGGGTGTTGTATGCGGAACCGGAGTTGTCGGAATCATATATCTTACAGCACCGCACTATTCCATAGTCATTCCAGTACTCAATTCCAAATCAAATATCAGCTGCCGCCTGCGTAAAAGCGGTTATTTCGGTTATTTAAACTGGGATGGCGGGAATCCGCTTTATGCGTGGATGAACGATATTCCCCGCTATGCAAAAATCAATACGGGAGATGTCATCGAAACCAGTGGATTCTCATCCGTATTTCCCGAGGGACTGTTCATTGGCAAGGTCAATCAGGTTAGAAATTCCAAAGACGGACTGTCGTATCGCATAAAAGTACATCTGGGTACTGATTTTGCCCGTTTGCGCGATGTAAGCGTCATTATATCTCCAGATCAGAATGAACTGGATTCATTATCTGTTCAATTAAAAGAAAAATCAAGGAAGTGATAGCATGGTTTTAGTTTGGTTTTATAAAATATTGTGGATGATAGCACTCTGGGCCATACAAGTTCTGGTATTTAACCAGATTCATATATCAGGCTGTATTACCCCAATCATCAGTGTCTATTTTTTGCTGCTATTCCCCAAAAATATTTCCCGAAGCGCCTTATTGCTTTGGGCCTTTGTCGCCGGAATGCTGATCGATATATTTTCGGGAACTCCGGGAGTCGTTTCGGCTTCCATGACCCTGTCTGCACTCTGTCTTCCTCCTCTCCTGAAATTGCTGGTTTCAAAAGAAGCTCCCGAAGACCTGACCCCTTCGATCCGTTCTATGGGAAAATGGAAGTTCTTCCAACTGCTTTTTCTACTTACACTGTTACATCACATCAGTTTTTTCCTTTTGGAAGCCTTTTCATTCTTCAATTGGAAAATCTTATTGATCAGTATGGGGGGAAGCATTGCCTTGTCACTGCTTCTGATGATGACACTGGAATTTGTACGCAATCCTAAAAAGCAGAAAAACTAAGCATTTATGGGAAAATATGATTTCGAAAACCGTAAATTTGTTATCGGTGGCGCCGCCGTATTCATTGTTATCGTTTTTCTCATACGGTTATTCACGCTTCAATTAATGAGCGATGACTATAAAAAAAATGCAGATTCCAATGCCTTTCTAAAAAGAATCAAATATCCGTCGCGCGGTATCATTACCGACCGCAACGGCAAATTACTCGTGTACAACCAACCGGCTTATGACATCATGGTCGTCATGCGTGAACAAATCGGCGTGGATACAGCCGATCTGTGCAAAAGCCTGGGGATCACACCGGAATTCTATATAAAACGCATGGAAGAAATCAAGGATCGCAGGCGCAATCCCGGATATTCCAGCTATACCCAACAGCTTTTCATGAGCCAACTCTCCGCAGAAGAATTCAGCATGTTCCGCGAGAAACTGTTCCGTTTTCCTGGATTTTACATCCAAAAAAGAGCTATCCGACAATATCAGCATCCCTATGCCGCTCATGTACTGGGCGATGTGGGCGAAGTCTCACCCAGCGACATAGAAAAAGACGATTATTACCAGAGCGGCGACTACATTGGCAAGTTGGGTATTGAACGTTACTACGAAGAACAGCTACGCGGCGAAAAAGGAATTGAAATTCTTTTGCGCGACGCGCATGGACGCATACAGGGGAATTACATGAATGGCAAGTTTGACAAAGATCCAATACCCGGAAAAGACCTCACATTGGGATTGGATCTGAAATTACAGGCTTTGGGTGAACGCCTGATGCAAGGGAAACTGGGAAGTATTGTAGCCATCGAACCTTCAACAGGAGAAATATTATGCATGATATCATCTCCTACTTATGACCCACACCTGATGGTCGGACGCCTGCGCGGAAAAAATCATCAGACCCTCAGCAAAGATCTGATGAAACCTCTGCTCAACCGTGCCATCATGGGTGTCTACCCTCCCGGATCAACCTTTAAACCGACTCAGGCACTGACATTTCTACAAGAAGGCATACTGACGCCTCAAACCGCTTTTCCCTGCCCACATGGCTTTCATTACCGCGGCTTGAAAGTGGGTTGCCACGGACACGCATCTCCCATCAATCTGGTTCCAGCTCTTGGAACTTCCTGTAACGCCTATTTCTGTTGGGGACTGTTCTATATGTTCGGCAATCGTACCAAATACCAGAATGTACAGGAAGCGATGACCCGATGGAAAGACTACATGGTATCTATGGGATTCGGCTACAAATTAGGCGTAGACCTGCCGGGTGAGAAACGCGGTCTCATTCCCAATGCCCAATTCTACGACAAAGCCTATCGCGGCTCTTGGAACGGACTCACCGTAATCAGTATTTCCATCGGTCAAGGTGAAGTAAATGCCACCCCTTTGCAGATTGCAAACCTAGCCGCAACCATTGCAAACAGAGGATATTATTATGTGCCCCATGTAGTAAAAAGTATCAAAGGCGGAACATTAGACACATTATATAGCCGGAAACACTATACTATGGTTGATCAGAAATACTATAACTATATTGTAGCCGGCATGAGAAAGGCGGTAGAAGGCGGTACTTGCCGAGCCGCAAACAGTCCGAATTATGAGGTATGCGGCAAGACTGGTACGGCACAGAATCGCGGACACGACCACTCGGCCTTCATGGGATTTGCCCCGATGAACAATCCCAAAATCGCCATTGCCGTATACGTTGAAAACGGAGGATGGGGAGCCGATTACGGAGTACCGCTCGGTGCCCTGATGATGGAACAATACATTATGGGAAAACTATCTCCAGCCAGCGAAAAGAAAGCTGAAGAGTTTCAAAACAGAAGAATCAATTATGGTAATGAATCGAGATAATAAAAGTATATGGGCCTCTGTGGATTGGGTAACCATTCTATTATACATAGCCCTCATGGCATTTGGCTGGATCAGCATCTGCGGAGCCAGCTATGACTTCAGCCAGGGAGGAAACTTTTTCTCTTTTGACGCACGTTCGGGCATGCAGATCATTTGGATTGGCACTTCCATTCTATTGGGAACGATCATTCTGATGCTGAATGACCGAATTTACGATACTTTTTCGTATGTGATCTATGCCATTTTATTGGTACTGTTATTTATTACCCCATTTTTGGCACGCGACATCAAAGGCTCACATTCCTGGATCAAAATCGGCCCCTTCAGCCTTCAGTCTGCTGAATTTGCCAAATTTGCCACCGCACTGGCCGTAGCCAAATTTATGTCCTCCTACGGATACAATATTGCCCGCTGGCGCGATTTTGCCATGACTCTGGCCCTGATTTTCGTTCCCATGCTGCTCATCATCGCCCAGCGAGAGACCGGTTCTGCTCTGGTTTATTTTGCATTCTTCCTGATGCTTTATCGGGAAGGTATGCCGGGTTCAATCCTGTTTGCAGGTATATCAGCCGTGGTCTATTTCGTTGTAGGAGTACGCTATGCGGCCGATCCGCTCTGGTTCACCCCCACAAGTATCGGTGAATTTTCGGTCATGTTACTCATTATGGCCTTCACGCTAGGCATGATTCGCGTATATTGCGGAAAATCTAAGATTCTTACTCATCTGATTTATTGGACAGCAGGTATTAATCTGACCGCATTGGCTTTTGCATTCTACGTTATCCCCTTTGATATCGTTTGGGTGCAACTACCTTTATGTATCGGATTAGGCCTATACCTTATTTATATATCTGTCACAGCGCGGGTAAAGAAATATTTTTATATCGCAATGTTTTCATTAGGCTCTCTGGCCTTTTTCTACTCAGTGGACTTCGTTTTGAACAATGTACTCGAAGCACATCAGCAGATCCGCATCAAAGTATTGCTTGGATTAGAGGATGACCCTACGGGTGCCGGATATAATGTAAACCAGGCCAAAATAGCCATCGGATCAGGAGGATTGAAAGGAAAAGGATTTCTGAACGGTACACAAACCAAACTGAAATATGTACCGGAACAAGATACAGACTTCATTTTCTGTACCGTAGGTGAAGAAGAAGGATTTGTAGGCTCTGCCACAGTCTTACTTTTATTTCTAACACTGATTCTAAGACTGATTCATCTGGCTGAGCGGCAACCCTACCGTTTTGGAAGAGTTTATGGATATTGTGTACTAAGTGTTTTTCTATTCCATTTATTCATTAATGTAGGAATGGTACTTGGACTCACCCCCGTTATCGGTATTCCACTACCGTTCTTCAGTTATGGAGGATCTTCACTGTGGGGATTTACCATCCTGCTATTCATATTCCTGCGCATTGATGCCGCGCGCAATCTGGCCCAACATTAAGGTCTCTGCTTTCTCTGAATGTGCAAACCGACCTGACATATGCCTGGCACTTCCTCACGACGCAAAATATGAAAGACCTTGATTTCACCGGTCTGACCAGGGTGATAAACATGATCAGGCAGAGTTCCTTCAGAAAGGAACAAACCTATTCCGTTCTTACCAAGATCAGAGCGGGAAGCGATTTCACAAAAAACCGTATCAAGGAACAAGGTATCGGGATGATGCAATTTCTGGCATACTCCAATCCAGACCTTCTGATAAGGATAACGCGCATTTGTACGAACTCCTATTTGTCCCAGATAAAGCCCACCTTGTTCAATCTCCGGCAAAGTGAAAACTATTGTATCCGTCTTACTCCATCCATCAAATGAAACAGGGCGGTATTCATAAATCAAAGTTTCGGAATTGCTTGAACAACTGCTTGCTCCCGTTAAAGAAGCAAGCAGTATAAAAATTCCATATAGTATATTAAGCGTTTTTTTCATTATTTTTCTTAGCCTCCGTTTCTCCGCCTCCATTCTTGACATCTGAAGCCTGATTGCGATTACGGTTATCACGGTTTCTCTTTGGTTTCCTATTTTCTGCAGATTCACGGTTTTCTTTCTGCGCCGGACGGTTACGCTTCCGGTATTCACGCATATTTCTATTATCAGAGGAAGCAGACTCTTCAGAGTTGCCCACAACCGGCTTATTCATCTCGGCAGATTTTTCATTCTGCACATGATCCGCCTTGATATTCTCAGGAAGCGAATTCCGCTTATTGCCATCCTTCCGGTTCCGATTCTTCTTCTTTCTTTTATCGAAACGCGTCAGACTTTCCTGCTCTACCAAATCAATCGTTTTAGACGGAACATTACCGTTTCCTTCTGAAAGAGTTTCGGGTTTCTCTCCTTTTCTATTCATGGAAATAACGGCAAAAGCACGTTTGGCATGAATTGTAACCAGATTAGCAGCCAGATTCTTATCTGTAGAATAAGTAACCATCCCTGATAAAATATCTGCCTTAAAGAAATAATATTCACCCGCCTGTGTCAACAAAGAAATCTCTCTGCTGGGCAAACGCTTTCCTGCCTCCACATAAGCATCAACTTCATAATTCATGCAGCATTTCAGTTTGGCACATTGTCCGGCCAATTTCTGGGGATTGAGAGAGATATCCTGATAACGAGCAGCGCTGGTTGATACGGAAACAAAATTTTTCATCCAGGTAGCACAACACAATTCGCGACCACAAGGACCAATACCTCCGATACGGCCAGCTTCCTGTCGGGCTCCGATTTGCTTCATCTCAATACGCACCTTAAAAGTTTCAGCCAACACTTTAATCAGCTGTCTGAAATCTACCCGTCCATCAGCAATGTAATAAAAGATAGCCTTATTACCGTCTCCCTGGTATTCCACATCACCGATTTTCATCTCCAGACCCAACTTTTTAGCAATCTGCCGTGAACGAATCATAGTATCATGCTCCTTGGATTTAGCCTCATCGTATTTTTCCATATCTACAGGCTTTGCCTTTCTGTAAATACGCTTGATATCCTGATCGGATTTCAGATTAGCCTTTTTAATCTGAAGCGGAACCAGACGTCCAGTAAGGGTTACGACACCGATATCGTGACCAGGCGAAGCCTCTACGGCAACAATATCTCCTTTTTCCAACGGCAACTGGTTCGTATTACGATAATAGCCCTTACGGGTATTCTTAAATTGTACCTCTACCAGATCGGTAGCTTCACTATTACCGGGTACATCTGCAAGATAGTCGTATGTATTAAGCTGTCTATCCTGTCGTCCACATCCTTTGGCACACAGGCCTCGGCAACAGCCATTCATTTTAAAGTCTTGATCCATCATATCTCTTAAGGATTAGAAATATAAATTATTGAATAAGCAGGACGATCATTTTCAGAGCAAAATCAAAGAATACAAATTTGGGATTTCCATTCTGTTCAATGTCTCTTTGAGCCAGGCTCAATTCGTCCATAATAGGAATCACATTCCTTTCATTAATAAAACGGGCAAAATTTTTTGAGAAATTTTCCTCGTCCAATGTCTCATAATTCAAGTCAGGCTGTCGGAAATTATACATAAAATTTTCCCGGATCAGTTTTTGGGAATACGCCAAAAAGTTTTTTTGCCTTTCTCTTCCAAGGGAAGCGATCTGTTCACTCCACTTCTTCAGTTCTTTAATCTTACGTTGATAACTCAAACGCATCAGAATGACAAACAGGTCAAAAAATAAAGCCTGATCAGCATTATGATGCAACATTTGCTGCGCTGCAATAAAATTTCCATTCGCAGCATGAGCGATACGCTTTGCCGTATCTTGATCACAGGCATTCCCTGACTCTAATGCCCCTGCGATCTCGTCTTCTGTCAATCTCTTTATGGAAATACACTGTGCCCGACTGAGAATTGTGGGCAGCACAGCTTCAACATGCTCACTCACCAGTAAAAAGTGCGTCTCGGCAGGTGGTTCCTCCAAAAGTTTTAACAGTTTATTGGCACACTCCTGATTCATTTTCTCAGGCAACCAGAAAACCAGAACTTTCTTTCCGCCCTGGCTGGATTTCAGGCTCAGCTTTTTCTGTATAGCATCACTCTCCGCAGAGTAAATCAAGGCCTGCTGATTTTCTGCCTGCATATCACCGAGCCATTCATTCAAACCAAAATAAACATTGTTTTCCAATTGCTTTCGCCATTCTGTAAGATAAACATCAGAAATAGAATGAGCCAAATGGAGAAATAAAAATGAATATTTGGAAGCATCATTTAACGGTGCAAAGTTAC
>OKWR01000374.1_pt1 | contig 51151 bp, 34 predicted proteins | sample 1607101 | NCBI WGS metagenome assembly OKWR01 (sample SAMN04414076, study PRJEB24778) | human gut metagenome | material: faecal | host: Homo sapiens
CTTTTACAGATGAATCCCTTCAGAGAGCAATCTCCGGAGGGATTCTTTTTTGTATTCCTTTCTTTCTGATTTCTAGGGTGTACGGTTTCGGATCAGGGGACTCACCCGATATTTAGTGGGGGAAAACTAATGCGCATAAATGTTACCAGAGTTATTTCCTTTCTCGAGACGTTCAGTTGTCTTTACTTTTGTAACCTCAGCATTTTCCTTTCTTCAGTTTCTTTTATTTCGTGGTTTTATTTGAATCACTCCATCTAATATTTAATTAGGTAAAAGAAAAATGTTATACAAAGTTAAAAACAGAGAAACTAAAAGATTCTCCAAAAAGAAAATTGTTTTTTAGAGAAAAATTTATGAATTTTAGGGTATAGGTTCTCCTTATATAAACAATACGAAGCAATCTGTTACCGGAAAAACAATTCATTTAATCTAATCAGGAGGAGCGAATATGAAGAAAAGAATCTTTTTAGCTTTAGTATTGGGGATTTGCCTTCCTTTTCTGTCTTGCCAGATGATGGCCGAGAATGATGCTAAGAGCCAAGTAGTGTTGTTGGATACAGCCCGTTATGATTATCAGGTTGAGTTTTCTCGTAAGTTTCATTACCTGTTCTTGGATAAGGTACAATGGCCTCAGGGAGTAGCCGATACTCATAAGGTGGTGCAATGTGATGCAACGATTTCTTCTGAAGGGAAATTTACGGATGTCCGTATTACGGGTAGTGGAGGAGAAGCCTTTGATGCGGAAGTACAACGCGTCTTGAAGGAATTTCCACCCATTCTTCCTGCTTGGAAGGACGGACAACCTACCGCATCTGCCTGCAAGCTGACCCTAGTTTTTGACAAGGCTGAATGGGAAAAGCATGAAGCTGATGAAAAGGTTGAGCAGGAAATGATAGATTCAGGTAAACTCCGTATTCATCCTTTTGAAAATCCAGAGTTTCCCGGTGGTATAGAAGCCTTGAAAAAATTTATGTATTCCTCTTTTGATGCCAATATGCCGAAAGGTTCGGTTATTTATACTTTCAGTATCGGTACCGACGGAAAGATGAGCAATATAGAGTGCGTTCGTTCTCCGGAAACCTATACAGAAGCACAGCTACAGCAGGTTCATGATGTGATGGACAGGATGAGTAAAGAGATAAGATGGACCCCTGGTAAGGAATATGGGGCCTATCAGGAAATAAAATATTCTTTGCCTTTCCGTTTTAAGTAAAAGAATCAGTAATATCTGCCGATATAGGGGCAGAGGGTGCTGAAGAGTAAAAAGATAAAAAGAAGGAGTACCTGACATCTGCTTTCCTGATGAGAAAGCAGAATCAGGCACTCCTTCTTTATGTTGTCAATCTGTTAGCCCAGATTTTGTTTAGAGCTCAAATGCATGCAAATCTGCAAGAACTGTCTGATAATCTTTTTCCGTCTGAAGCAGATTCTTCCGGAAATCATAATAACGGGCCATCTCGTTCAGATAATCCATCAGATTGATTTCTCCTTTCAGAAGAGCTTCTTTCATCAGCGGTATGGTGCTCAGGCTGCCTAAAGCCTCTTGTTGCATCTGTAGAGACTTTTTCAATTCAACGGACTGCACATACTGTGCTTTCAGGTTGTTGTACACTCTCTGGCGTGCATCTGAAACCGTACTCTGGGCTGCTTCTACATCAAGCTTGCTTTTCTTTACCTTGTTTTTGTTTTCCCACAGAGGGATGCTCATGCCGATGGCAAAGCCCTGCATCCGCTCTGTTTCTGTAAATTCGCCCGTATAGCCGACAGATAATGATGGAATCATCTCGCTTTTGGTAGCTCGTACGCTTTTCTTTTTCAACTCCAGATCTTTCTGATAATAGTTCAGTTCCGGTACTGATGCTTCCATCTGTTGAAACCAGCTGTCGAAATTTTCGGGCAGCGCTAAAGGAGATAGACTCCATTCCGGCGACAGGCTGACGGTGTTTCCTCCGTTCAGTCCGTATAAGTCCTGAAGAAGCACTTCCTTTTGAGCGTTTGTATTCCGGATTTCGGTAGCGATAGCCGCACGGTTCAGTTTGCTTCGGTTCACGTCCAGCACATTTCCGCTTCCGTTGCGGAGCAGAGTTTCGTAGATGCTTACCAAAGAATCCGCGTCGGTCAGTTGCGTGTTCAGTTCCTGTAGCATTCTGTTGCAGAAAGAAATCTCAATCAGCTTTTTCTGTGCTTCCAGCAGAACAGCATTGCGCGTTTGGCGGAAACTGATTTCAGCCAGTTCGTTTTTGGTGCGTGCCAGCTGTTTTTTCTGTCCGCTGATGACGCTCCATTCCAGTTCCTGTGTCACGCTGACTTCTTTTCCTTTCTCTCCCGGGTTACGTGTGTTCCATTTATGTTCGAACTCCACTTCCGGGTTTTTCAGATTCAACCCAGTCTTGTTGTCCATTATGGTGGCTGACAGAGTTTTCTGTGCGGCAATGATCTGCGTGTTGTTCTGTTCGATCAGATCCAGAACCTCGTCCGAGCTGTTCTGTCCGTAAGCCATTCCCGAACAGAGCAGGCAACCGGAGATCAGGGTGCGCAACACATTCTTATAAGATATATATAATGTGGTCATAACTAAATGTCTTATTGTTTCTTTTCATTTTTGGAGATCAGCAGATAAACCACCGGTATGACGAACGCGTTCAGCAAGGTACTGCTGAGCAGACCGCCGAGCATCACCTTGGCCATCGGACTTTGGATTTCATTTCCCGGCAGGTCGCTTCCGATCACCAGCGGGATCAGGGCCAGTGCTGAAGTCAGGGCCGTCATCAGAATCGGGTTCAGACGGTCGAGCGATCCTTTCACAATACTCTCATGCAGGGAAAGTCCTTCGTGGCGCAGTTCATTATAGCGGTCAATCAGCAGGATACCGTTACGGGTAGCGATACCGAACAGGGAGATGAATCCGATAATGGCCGGAATACTGATAATGCCATCCGTACATTTTACCGCTACAATACCACCAATCAGAGCCAGCGGTAAGTTAATCAGCACTACTGCAGATTGTTTTACATGATGGAACTGGTTATACAGCAGCATGAAGATGATCAGGATAGACAGTAAAGAGGTGATACCCAGGATTCGGCTGGCTGCCTGTTCGCTTTCAAACTGACCGCCATATTCAATGTGGTATCCTTCGGGCAGTGCGATCTTCTCGTCAATGGTCTTCTGAATGTCTGAAACTACACTGTGCAGGTCGCGGTCGGCCACGTTGGCAGATACGACAATCTTTCGGGCCACATTCTCACGGTTGATGGTATTCGGACCGGAAGCGGAACATACTTCGGCCAAGGCTTCCAAGGGTACCTTGCCGTTTGGAGTATCCAATACCAGGTCACGGATGTTGTCAATGGTGTGGCGACTCTCCTCTCCGGCCTTTACGGTCAGGTCAAAAGCCTTGTTGCCCTCATAAACCTGTGACACGACCACACCGTTGAGCAATACCTCAATGCTGCGGGCAAATTCAGCAGGAGACACTCCGTAGCGGGCCAGCATTTCGCGTTTCGGCAGAATCTGCAACTGCGGACGTTCGATCTGCTGTTCCACATTCAAGTCAACGACTCCTTCCACACCGGCAATCTCCTCTTTGATCTGGTTACCGAGACGGAACATGGTGTTCAGATCCGTACCGAACAGTTTGATGGCGATGTTTGACTGCGTACCGCTGAGCATGGCGTCGATACGATGCGAGATGGGTTGTCCGATTTCGATGTTCACTCCGGAGAGTTCACCCAATTTATGGCGCACTTCTTCCAGGAACTCCGACTTGCTTCGGTCTTTCAGTTCAAACGGAGCTTCGATTTCCGAGGTATTGACACCCAGAGCATGTTCGTCCAGTTCGGCGCGTCCGGTCTTTCGGGCCACATTCTTGATTTCAGGAACAGTCAGCAGCAGTTTTTCCGCTTGCAGTCCGATTCGGTTGCTTTCTTCCAAGGAAACGCCCGGAAGGGTGCTGACGTTGATGGTGAGTGAACCTTCGTTAAATGCCGGAAGGAAGCTGCGTCCCAAGGTAAAGAACAGGGCAATGGCTATAACCAGACAGGCACCGGTGCATCCCAATACCCAATTCTTGTGTCGGATAGCCTGTTCCAGAGCACGGTGATAACCGCTCTTCAGTTTTTGCACGACCCAAGGTTCCTTGTTTTCTTTTTCGTCCAGTTTCTTGTTCTTATCGTTCAGCAGATAGCTGCAGAGCACTGGAGTAAGCGTTAGTGCCACAGCGGTGCTGGCAAACAAAGAGATGACGAAAGAGATACCCAGCGGTACCAGCATACGTCCCTCCATACCGCTCAGGAAGAACAGAGGCAGGAAGCTGGCAACGATAATCAGGGTACTGTTCAGAATCGGGATACGCACCTCTTTTGAAGCATCGAACACAATCTGTTTGATCGGTTTGCGTTCCTCTGGAGGCAGCATACGGTTTTCGCGCAGATGGCGGAACACATTCTCCACATCTACAATGGCATCGTCCACCAGCGAACCGATGGCAATGGCCATACCTCCGATACTCATTGTATTGATGGTCAGTCCCAGCAGATGCATCACTAAAATTGTGATGAGCAGGGAAATCGGGATGGTCACCAGAGAAATGATGGTGGTACGTGCATTCATCAGGAAGATAAAGAGCACGATGACTACGAAGATGGCTCCTTCAATCAGAGAGCGTTGGATGTTTCCAATGGAATTGTTGATAAAAGAGCTCTGACGGAAAATCTGACTGTCCATACGCACGTCGGCCGGAAGTTCTTTTTTCAGGTTTTCCAGAGAACGGTCCAGTTGGTCGGTCAGTTCCAGTGTGCTGACGTTCGGCTGTTTGGTTACGGTAACCAGTACTGCCGGATTGGCCCGGTTGGAGGCCATACCCGTTTTGGGAGATTTGGCACCGATTTTCAGTTCGGCAATGTCCTGCAACAGGATCGGAGAGCCGTTGATGTTTTTAATCACGGTCTGCGCCAGCTCTTCGGTCTGATTCGTCTGCACCACACCGCGCACGATATATTCATTTCCATATTCATAATGAATGCCGCCGCTGACATTGGTATTGACATTCTCCAGCTGTTCCATGACTTCGGATAAGGTGATTCCATAGTGTTTCATCTTTTCCGGTTGGAGCAGAATCTGATATTCTTTGGCATCACCTCCGATGACAGCCACCTGTGCCACACCTCCGGTAGAAAGCAGACGTGGACGGATGGTCCAGTCGGCAAAGGTGCGCAACTCTTCCAGTGATGTAGAGTCGGCGGTAAGACCGATGATCATCATTTCGCCCAGGATGGAAGACTGCGGACCCAGTACCGGTTCGCTGACTCCTTCGGGCAACTGATCGCCCAGTACGGCCAGCTTCTCGGACACAATCTGACGCGCACGGTAGATTTCGGTATCCCAGTCAAATTCCACCCAAACGATGGAGAAACCTGTAGTACTCTGTGAGCGTACGCGGCGCACGCCGGTAGCTCCGTTCACGGCAGTTTCCACCGGAAAGGTAACCAGTTTCTCCACTTCTTCGGGAGCCATACCTCCGGCTTCGGTCATCACAACGACGGTGGGCGCATTCAGATCCGGGAAGACGTCCACTTCCATTTTCTGAACGACAAAAATGCCGCTCAGCACAACCAACACTCCGACAATCAGAACCGCCAGACGGTTGTGCAGTGCTGTTTGAATGATTTTATTCAGCATAATTCGTTTTTGTCAAGGTTAGTAAATGGATTAGTGATTATGATTGTGACCTTCTGGGATGGTTCCGCTCTGTGAAGCCAGCTTCACGTGGATGGCTCCCTGAGTCACGACTTTCTCATTGGGCTGAATACCTTTCAGAATTTCGATGCGTACTCCGTCCTGTCCGCCGGTTTTTACTTCTCTTTTCTCGTAGTGTTCTTTATCCTTCTGTACGTATACAAAGAATACTCCCTGCTCTTCGGTCAGTGCGGTGAGCGGAACAGTCAGTGCTTCACGCTGCTCATTGCCCAAAAGCCATATTTCCGCAAAACTTCCGGGCAGGATGTTGCCTACATTATTACATTCAAAGATAACCGGTACATAGAAAGTACCTTCCGGCATGCTCTTGCCCGAAGACAGCAGGCGTCCGCCGATGCTGTCCAGACACATGGTCTGCTGTGAGGCTTCCGTACGGAAGTTGGCGCTGCGTACCTGGTTCAGGAAGGCATAATGACGCTCGCTGACTTCGGCACGGATTTGAAGTTTCTGATTTTGTGTGATGATGGCCAGCGGTTGTCCTACGGTAACATAATCTCCCGGCCGCACCAGAATCTGTTTGATGAATCCGCTCTGGTTGGCGGCTACGCTCATTCCGCTTCCGCTCTTTTTCAGTCCCATTCCTGAGAGACTTTCGCGGGCCAGATCGCGGCGCAGTTTGATCTGTTCAAATTCCTTTTGGCTGATAATCTGTTTTTGTACCAGCTCTTCGGCACGCTTCAGTTCACTTTCCGCATTGGCCAGATCCAGACGGGCCTTTTCAATCGGGTCACCGTTTTCCACTCCTTTGGAGGATATGCTGAAAAGCGTTTGTCCGGCTCTTACGGCATTGCCTTCATACAGGTTACCGCTGTAAGTAACCAATCCGTTGGTCGTAGCGGCAACGGTCTTTTCGTTTCCGTTGGCAGCCAGAACCTTTCCTCCTACCTTGATGGCAGGGCTGAAGCTGCTTTTTACAACCGTTTCTGTTTTCAGACCGATTTTTTCTGCCTGGTGCGGATCCAGAACAATCACCCCTTCATGGTCATGTTCTTCGTGTTTTTCTTCTTCCGCGGCATGATTGTGCGAACAACTCAAGGTTGTTCCGGCGGCCAGCAGGAAAGCCAGTCGCAAGATGTTTTTAGATAAATGATTCATATATTGCATTTTAAGATATTATTCTTGAACTTTTCTGATGCGTTATGAGCATCCTTGTATACCGGAAACGGGTATACAAAGTCTTTTCTGTCTATACATTGCATACGAACAGACAGAAAAATAGATGGAAAACTTAAAATACAAGAGAAGGAGGGGCCCTCAGGCCATGATCGGGAAAGAGGCCGGAACATGGGCCGCGCGGAGTGTTATCCGCCAGAAAACGCTTTTTGCGGTTTTCCGCAAAAAAGAAAGAATATTCAAAGGGTGCCCGACAGACATCTTTGACAAGACGGATATCCTGTTGCAACACCGTTTTCTTTATAGATTTTTCCACTCCCAGAACTTTGCCCGAATGACAATGGCAAGGTGTGTCCTGACTGTTGGCATCCGTCGGGTGGCAAGTCGTTCCTTTGTGGCAATGGTTGTGCAGCATCAGATGCTCCCAGCCCAGACAGATATGCGTGGACTGATGATGGTGGTATCCTGCCAGAGAGAACACCATCACGGCCCAAAGAGCTATGCGGAGACAAAGTTTATGAAATAATGATTGCTGCATGATTTTATTTTTCTGTTGCAAAAATACGATAAAATCCCGGAGCATACAACAGGGAAACATCTTTTGCAACCAGATTGCATTACTTTCCTTGTCAGGTCAGGGAAAGCGGTTTATTTCAAGGTCTTATAAGAAAGAATGTGGCAGGAAATGGCTGCGGCCAGCAAGAGCAGTCCGATGCGTATCCAGAGATAGGGTACTACCCCGAAGGCGGCAATGAGCATGGTAATCCAGACCATGCTCACCGAGATGATCTTCGCTTTCAGAGGAATGGCCTTGTGTTCTCTGAAGTTACGGATATAGGACCCCATCTGTTTATGATTGATAAGCCATTGATAGAGTCGGGGAGAGCTTCGGAAAAAGCAGGCTGCTGCCAACAGCAGGAATGGAGTTGTGGGCAGCAGAGGTAGAAAAATCCCCATAATACCCAGAATCATGGCCATACAGCCGCATACAATCAGCAATATTCTCATATTCGTTTAGGAGACTGTTTTGTTTTCAGGAGCGGTTTCCGGTGGCAGACTGATTATACCGTCTTCCAGCCGGATCTTTTCTTCGAGCACCATCTGATGCAGGATAATTCCTGTTGTTTCTCTGCTGATGCCCGGAAAATCTATGTCGTGGATCGGCATTTCCGTATGTTCCAGTAATATTTTCCTGATTCTTTTTTCTATATTCTCAGCCAGTCCCTGACTGATTCCGGCACTGTTTTTTTTCAGGCATACGTCGCAGCTCTGGCAGTTTTCTTCGCTGTCTTCTCCAAAATAAGCCAGCAGCATACGGCTTCGGCAACGGTCATCACGAGTGGCATAATCGATCATAGCCTGTATGCGTGCCTCATATTTTTCTTTCCGGTCCTCGTATATTTCTTTGGAGATGACGATGCGTGCCGTTTCTACTCTCTTTTGGGCAAAGCGAATGTATGGAGTCTTTTTATAAGGGATGTAGCTGATGATTCTTCTTTTGCTCAAGGCAATCAGTCCCCGATATATAGATTCCCGGTCCATACCGGTTTGCTTGCCCAGCAGTGCTTCGTCAATGGTGATATAGTCACTGAATATCCCCCCATAGCTTCGCAGCACAGCCTGGATCAACGATTCGTATTCCGGTTCCAGTCCGTCCAGATGATATAATTCGTCGCGGCGCACCAGGAATATCAGTCGGGATTCGTTTTCCTGTTCGTCGATGTATTCCAGATAACCCGCCCGGGTAAGAATTCTCAAGGCGCTGTCTGTGGGCACCGGAAAATGCTTGAAGTTCCGGCAGAACTCGTTCAGGTTGAATTCGCGGACCACATTCAGTCCGTCGCCCATTGCCATCTGGTAATAGTAACAGATATGCTCGTAGATTTCCTTGATGAAATCCCGGTCGGGAAATGTATCCGGTATGCGTTTCATCAGTTTGGTCTTGTCGCTGGCATTATAGAGCAGTACCGCATAAGCCTTTTTTCCGTCACGTCCGGCGCGTCCGGCCTCCTGAAAATAGGCTTCGGGAGAGTCGGGCACATCCATATGCACAACCAGTCGTACGTCCGGTTTGTCGATGCCCATGCCGAAGGCGTTGGTGGCTACCATGATCCGGCATTGGTCTGTCTGCCACAGTTTCTGGCGCTCGTCTTTTTCGCTGTTGCTCAGTCCGGCATGATAAAAGGTAGCGGTCAGTCCCTGTTCTTTCAGTTGTGCAGCCAGCTCCTTGCATCCTTTTCGGCTGCGGCAGTATACAATCACTGTTCCTGGTATGCTGCTGATGATATGCTTCAGCTCGGTTTCCTTGTCTTCGGTGTGGCGCACTACATAAGCCAGGTTCTTTCGGGCAAAGCTCATCTTGAAGACATTTTCTTCCCGGAAATGCAGCTTATCCTGGATATCCTTCACGACCTCGGGGGTAGCGGTGGCGGTAAGCGCCAGCACGGGAGCTTCGGGAATTACTTTCCGGAGATCTGCGATTTTAATATATGACGGACGGAAGTCATAGCCCCATTGTGAGATGCAGTGCGCTTCGTCAACCGTGATGAAACTTACCCGCATCCGTTTCAGTTTGATGAGAAACAGTTCGGACGACAGGCGTTCGGGCGATACGTACAGAAACTTGTAGTCGCCGAAGATGCAGTTTTCCAGGGTGACCAGTATTTCATTGTGCGTCAGGCCGGAATAGATGGCGGCAGCTTTGATGCCCCGTTTTTTCAGGTTGTCCACCTGATCTTTCATCAGGGCTATCAGGGGAGTGATCACGATACAGATCCCTTCCTGAGCCAATGCCGGAACCTGAAAGGCTATGGATTTTCCTCCTCCGGTAGGCATCAGTCCCAGGGTGTCTTTTCCGCTACCGATGCTATGGATGATTTCCTGCTGAATGCCCCGGAAATCATCATAGCCCCAGTATTGTTTCAGTATTATGTGATATTTGTCTTCCGTCATCATGTTTCAGCTATCGGGCGTTAGTCCATGCCGGTGGGACGTATGTCTTCGATCTGTAATTGCACTTCGCCCCGTTTGTGGGTATTTTCTTCTACGGTGTAGCAGATGTCAAACGAGCGTTTCGTTTTGATGTAACGGGCCTGTGAACTTTGTCCGAAAGCGATTCCGTTCATCACATTGTTGCTTTTGTTGTCCACCAGTTCCAGTTTGATATGCTCCTGTTCGCGGCCCACCACCTTGCTGGTACCGTAATCATACACGTGGAAGGTGCTGAATATCGGTTTCGGATTGTCCGGTCCGAAGGGGTTGAACTTTTTCAGGTCATGATGGAACTTGTGTGTGATTTCCCGGAAATCGAGCACACCGTCAATATCCAGAATGGCGTGAGTCTGTTCCGGTTCGATATGTTGTTCCACATAGTGTTCAAACCGGCGGCTGAACTCTTCCACATGCTCCACTTTCATCGACAGTCCGGCTGCGTAGGTATGCCCGCCGAAATTCTCCAGCAGGTCCCGGCAGCTTTCAATGGCTTTATACACGTCAAAGCCCGATACCGAGCGGGCGGAGCCGGTAGCCAGATCGTCGGTGCGTGTCAGCACCACTGAAGGGCGGTAATATATTTCGGTCAGTCGGGAAGCCACGATGCCGATCACTCCTTTGTGCCATTCCTCGTTGTAGATCACGATGGCCTTCTTTTCGTTTTTGTCATTGAGGTTCTCCACAATGCGGTTGGCCTCTTCGGTCATTGATTTGTCCAGATCCTTACGCTGTTCGTTGTATTGGTTGATCTGGTTGGCCTTTTCCAATGCGGCTTTGTAATCCTTTTCAACCAGTAGTTCCACGGCTTCCTTTCCGTTCTGCATTCTTCCGGAAGCATTGATGCGCGGTCCGATCTTGAAAATGATGTCGGCCATCATCAGTTCCTTTTCTCCCAGTCCGCAGATGTCGATAATGGCTTTCAGGCCGATGCTCGGGTTGGAGTTCAGCTGCTTCAGTCCATGATAGGCCAGAATACGGTTTTCGCCCATAATCGGTACGATGTCCGATGCGATGCTTACGGCACAGAGATCCAACAGCGGGATGAGCTGGCTGAATTCGATGCCGTTGCTCAGGGCAAAAGCCTGCATGAATTTGAATCCCACACCGCATCCCGACAGATGAGGATAAGGATAGGTCGAATCCGTCCGTTTGGGATTCAGGATAGCATATGCCGGAGGCAGGATCTCGTCCGGTACATGGTGGTCGCAGATGATGAAGTCAATGCCTTTTTCCTTGGCATAGGCGATTTCTTCAACCGCCTTGATACCGCAGTCCAGCACGATGATGAGCTTTACGCCGATGCTGTGCGCGTAGTCTACGCCTTTGATCGATACACCATATCCTTCGTCATATCGGTCGGGAATATAGTATTCAATGTTGGAGTAGAATTGTTGCAGGAATTTGTAGACCAGCGCCACTGCGGTGCATCCGTCCACATCATAGTCTCCGTATACCATGATACGTTCCTTTTCTCCGAGCGCCTTGTTCAGCCGTTTGACAGCCACGTCCATATCATTCATCAGAAAAGGGTCGTGCAGGCCGGTGAGCTGAGGCCGGAAGAATTTCCGGGCTTCCTTAGCCGTATGGATATTCCGCTGTAGGAGCAGTTTTCCGAATATCGGATGGATTCCCAACTCCTTAGCCAGAAGTTTGGCTTCTTCCGCTTCTTCGGGTGTTTGTGATTTGAATTTCCATTCGTAGTTCATTATATATTGTTTTTTTCTTTTTCTTCACAGTCTGATGGCATTCGGGCAAAATGCGCATATGCCAATTTAATCTGTAAAAATAGTAAAAAAAAACAAGACTTTGGTGGGTCTCTATGTTTTTTTTGCAGATGATACTTCTTTTTAATAATGGACTGGTAGCATGTCGGTTTTCTGTTTCTTGAACATCCGAACAACAAAGAAAGGGTCGTATCATTACTCCATATAGAGCTTGATACGACCCTTCCAAGTATTATCGTTACAATCTGTAACTTTGGGGAATAGTCATTCTGGTCTTTTCCCCTCTGTTAGGCTTGATTGTATTATTTCAAACCGAGTTTCTTCAGGATAGCCTTAGGCACTGCATCCTTGTGAACGACGATGTTCATGGTCTTGTAAGCTACGAAAGCCTTGGATGCATACCATACACCCTTGTACTTGCCGGCGTTACCCCATGAGTTCTTCACCATGTAGTATTCCTTGCCGGTCTGATCCTTGGCAATACCATAGATCTGCATACCGTGGTCATCAGTTGTTTCCCAATTGTCGTAAGCCTCCTGACGCATCTCCTGAGTGATCTTCATTTCAGGAGCAGGCTTGTTGATAGCCTCGCTGTAACGCTGTGATGGAGTCAGGCCCAACCAACGGGCAGCGTCAGAACCGGTCAGGTCTTCAGCCTTGATGTTTGGCATAACGGCAACACCGTCGCGAGTGAATCCGCCTTCGCTTACGTCAGAACCCCATGCAATGGTATAACCGTTGTTGATAGCGTTGTCAAATACTTCCATCAACTCATCGATCGGCAGGTTGTATGACAAAGCCCAACGCCAGTTGTCCTGTACTTCGATGACGAACGGTTTGTAGAATGGGTGATGAGTGAATGAAGTCAGAGAAATGTAATCCTCCATGTTCAGACCCAGACTCTCCATATAGCTCTTCGGAGTGTACTCTTTACCCTGGTAAGTGAACTTCTCCGGACACTCGCCCAGATAAGCGTCATAGATGGCGCTGAAAGCCTTGGTCCATACCGGAGACAGTTTTTTCATGTTGCTCTTAGCCAATGCTTTTACGAAGGCGCTGGCAACCAGATCCACTTCGTTGTGGTTTGGCAGAGTGTCACCGTAGAGAGTTCCCGGCTGAGGCATAGCCTCCTGAGGAACGATACCGTATTTGTCCATGCAATAGATTACATCGTAGAAGCTACCGCCCTGAGAGTAAGAAACATCGCCATGAGTACGTACAGCCTGCTTTGCACGGTCTTCCATAGTCTTGTGTACCACGAACATCTCGCACAGATCCTGCTCGCCCTTACCCATACGGAGCAACTCTGACTCGAAGAATGCCAATGAGCTGAAGCACCAGCAAGTACCGCTCTGGTTCTGATTCTTGATAGAAGTGATAGGGTTAGCCTTTACGGTTGTAAATACAAATCCTTCATCCTTCTTCTCTTCTTTGTTTTCATTCTTGTCCTGCGCAAATGCTCCTACAGAGCAGATGGCCAATGCAAAAAGTAATAAATGCTTTTTCATTTAAAGATTTGATAGTGATTAATAAATGTATTTATTGATAAACTCTGATTCTATTCTTAGGAGGATGTTTATCCTCTGTTTTTGGCCAGATATTCTTCCACATCGGCTGCGTGGTAAGGGATTCTGTCCTTGCCCAGGAAGCGGCAGCCGTCTTCGGTAATCAGCAGATCGTCTTCAATGCGGATGCCACCGAAATCCTTATAGCTTTCCAAAGCCTCAAAGTTGATGAAGTCTTTGTTGATGCCTTTGCTCTTCCAGTCGTCGATCAGGTCCGGAATGAAGTAGATGCCCGGTTCGTCGGTCATGACCCAACCCTTCTGCAAGCGACGTCCGCAGCGCAGGCTGGCCAGTCCGAACTGAGAAGATGGGCGCACCTCGTCGTCATAACCTACATACTGCTGTCCCAGACCTTCCATGTCGTGTACGTCCATACCCATCATATGTCCCAGTCCATGAGGCATGAACAGGGCATGTGCTCCGTTGGCTACGGCTTCGTCTACATTACCTTTCATCAATCCCAGGGCTTTGAGGCGCTCGGTCATGATGGTAGCGATGCTCAAGTGCACGTCTAACCATTTCACTCCCGGCTTGGCCACCTGGATAGCGTGGTCGTGACATTCCACTACGATGTCGTAGATGTCGCGCTGTTTCTGGGTGAACTTACCGCTGATCGGAGTGGTACGGGTATGGTCAGAACAATAGTTTTCATTAGTTTCGGCTCCGGCATCGCAAAGCATCAGACGGCCTTCTTCCAACGGGCGTGGATAAGGATAGCCGTGCAGAATCTCGCCGTGCATGGACAGGATGGACGGGAAGCTCACCATGCAACCCTTTGAAGCGGCAATACCGCTGATGGTGCCGGCGATTTCCTGTTCGGTAATTCCCGGACGGCAGAGCTTCATGGCTGTGGTGTGCATTTCATAACCGATGGCGCAGGCACGCTCTATTTCCGCGATTTCCGCATCCGACTTTACGGCTCTCTGGTCAATCACCGCCTTGATGAGTGGCAGAGAAGCTTCTTCGCGCTGGCGTGAAGGGTGAATGCCCAGCAGGTCCATGATCTGAATCTGTATGTCGTGGCGGTAAGGGGGCAGGAAGTGGATTTTCTGTCCTTTGGCCTTGGCCTGATCCACCAGTTTTTGCAGGTCGCCCATCGGAGCGGTATATTCCACGCCACATTCATCGGCCATGTCGCGCACACTGTTCACCGAGCCATACCACACGATGTCCTCTATGTCGATGTCGTTACCGATCAGATATTCGCGGTTGTTGTCAATGTCGATGATGCCGGCCAGTCCGTCCCGGTGCTGTCCGAAGTAATACAGGAAGCAGCTGTCCTGTCGAAATTTATAAACATTTGCCGGATAATTATATGGGGCGTCATTGTTACCGAAAATAAGGATTAATCCGTTGCCGACCGCCTTTTTCAGATTGTTTCTGCGGTCTGCATACGTTTGTTTTTCAAACAACATGATTGTAACAAATTTAGTTAATAAATGGTTTATCAAGCAAAATTAATCATTTTCTTTTTGAAAATCACTATCTTTGTAAGAAATTAAATTTTATTATAAACAATCTGTCCGGAAAAATCCCAAAACCATTATATATTTGATGCTTGAAAAGCAAAATTTCCGGATATATTGTTTTTATTGTTTTTTTAGAACACAAGGTAAAAAGAGAGAAAAATGGACAAGACAGGTTTGGTTTTGGAAGGTGGAGGCATGCGCGGAGTGTTTACCTGCGGAGTGCTGGATTATTTTTTGGATCAGGGGATTACCTTTCCTTATGCAGTTGGGGTTTCGGCCGGAGCCTGCAACGGTTTGTCGTATATGAGCGGACAGCGTGGCCGCGCCAAGTACAGCAATATTGATATGATGGAAAAATATCAGTTCATCGGTATGAAGTACCTGTGGACCCAGCATAGTATTCTGGATCAGAAACTGCTTTATCAGGATTTCCCCGAGCGTCTCGTACCTTATGATTTTGAGGCTTACCGCAACAATCCGGGAGTGTTTGAGATGGTTACCACAAACTGCCTGACCGGAAAGGCCTGTTATCTCTCGGAGAAAAACGATTGGGACCGTATGATTGCCATCGCCCGGGCCTCAAGCAGCCTTCCCTATGTTTGTCCGATAGCTTATGTCGATGGCATTCCGATGCTCGATGGCGGCATTGTTGATTCCATTCCTGTGGAGCGTGCCCGTGCTTTGGGATATGAAAAGAATGTGGTGGTGCTTACCCGAAACAAGGGATACCGCAAGAAAAGCCAGGATTTGCGCATTCCACATTTTATATATAAGAAATACCCTCGTCTGCGTGTCGTGCTCAGTCGCCGTTGTGCCTGTTACAACGAACAGCTGGAACTGGTAGAACGGCTGGAGGAAGAAGGCAAGATTATTGTGATCCGTCCGGAGAAACCTGTTGTGGTTGATCGCATTGAGAAGAATATCAAGAAGTTGGAGGACCTCTATCAGGAGGGATACGAGTGTGCCCAAAAGGTGATGGGATAAACAGATTATTGTAGTGGTAGTGTATTTTTTGCATTTATGGAAAAGAAAGAAGATATCTATACATTTAAGCCCGACTTTACGAAAGCGGAAGTCAATGAGCTGATAGCCTGGTTTGAAGAGCGCATGGACCGTATGCCCACCGAGTTGCAGATCAATAAGTCCAGTCATACCAAGAATCTGCGTTTTACAGTGACTAAATTGATATCCATGCTGAAGGAGCGTGAAGTCACGGTAACCATTTGCGGGTATATTGCGCATCTGGCACTGATCAAGGAACGGCTGATTCGGGACGGAATGGAGTAATTCCGAAAAGAGAATTTACAGAAAAGAGTTTTTTCAGAAATGCGGCATTAAGGAATATGGGAAAAGCAGCAGAATACAAAGCCCGCAACGAGGCTTTTTTAGCGGAGAAAAGAGGGCAGGAGGGTGTGCACGAACTGCCCGGAGGGGTTCTCTATCGTGTGTTGGAAACCGGAGAAGGCACCGTTTCGCCTAATCTGAACAGTGTGGTCACGGTGCACTATCGTGGTGTGCTGGTGGGCGGCAAGGAGTTCGACAACTCCTGGAAGCGTACCTGTCCCGAGGCCTTTCGTCTGAAAGATGTCATCGAAGGCTGGCAGATTGCCTTGCAGCAGATGCACGTGGGCGACAAGTGGATTGTGTACATTCCTCAGGAGAAAGGATATGGTCGTCGTGCCTGTGGTCCTATCCCCGGAGCGTCGACCCTGATTTTCGAGATCAAACTGTTGTCGATTGTTTAAAATGACTGCATCCTCTTAAAAATGCAGTTTTCTGATAATATTTTCCAATAAAAACTTTTTCTATTTAGAATAAGTTCTTATCTTTGCGACAAGAAAATCAGAAAATATGGAATCGATTTGTGTCATAAAAGACTTGTATAAGGTTCTTTATCAGTTTGAGAAGGACTTTGCTGAGGCTCATTCCATGACCATCAACGAGGCGATGCTGCTTTGTTGCATGAAGGACGGAAAGCCCCGTACGGCGGGAGCTATCTGCGAATACATCGGTCTGTCCAATTCTCGTGTGTCTAAGGTAATTACGGCTGTGGAGCAGAAAGGATACATCGAGCGTGAGATCAATAAGGAAGACAAGCGCCAGATGATTTTTTCGCTTACCGAAGCCGGTTGGCAGACGGTGAAAGCCATGCAGAGCAAGGATCTTCAGTTGGAGCGTTTGTTCCAGCAGCTGAATGAAGTGCTGAAAAAGGAGTAATCTCCTTTTTTTTACCCAAATAGTGTTTAGTAAGAAATATATTATATAGAAATAAATAACAAGAGAAATAATGAAATATATAGTTATTGGCGGTGTTGCCGGTGGAGCCACTGTAGCCGCACGATTGAGAAGAATGGACGAGCAGGCGGAAATCATTCTGCTGGAGCGTGGATCCTATGTGTCGTATGCCAATTGTGGTCTGCCTTATTATATAGGTGGGGAGATTTCAGAGCGCGATCATCTTTTCGTTCAGACAGTAAAAGGGTTTCAGGACCGCTTTGCGATAGACATCCGTGTGCGTCAGGAGGCTGTGGAGATTCTGCGCGAGCAGAAAGCCGTGCGCATCAAGAATCTGGAAACCGGTGCCGAGTACACCGAGAGTTATGACAAACTGGTGCTTTCGCCCGGAGCGGCCCCGATCCGTCCGAACCTCGAGGGCATCAATCTGCCCAACATCTTCACGTTGCGCAATGTGCCCGATACCGATGCCATCAAGAACTATATTACCGCCAACCGTCCGCGTCGTGCCGTAGTCGTAGGCGGCGGATTCATCGGTCTGGAGATGGCCGAGAACCTGCACCGCCAGGGACTGGAAGTGCACGTGGTGGAGATGGGGCGTCAGGTGATGGCTCCGATAGACTATTCCATGGCTTCCATTGTGCACCATCACATGGTGGAGCAGGGCATTCACCTGCATCTGGAGCGTGGCGTCACCCGTTTTGCATCCTTAGCTTCCGGTGCACTGGAAGTGGTGCTTTCCGACGAGCGGAAAATCGAAACCGATATGGTGATTCTCAGCATCGGCGTGCGTCCCGAAACCACGCTGGCCAAGGATAGCGGACTGGCTATCGGCGCTCTGGGAGGAATCTCGGTCAATGAATATATGCAGACTTCCGATCCGGACATTTATGCGTTGGGCGATGCCGTTGAGGTGGTTCACGGTGTGATCGGCAAACCGGCACTGATTCCGCTGGCCGGCCCGGCCAACAAGCAGGGACGCATTGTGGCCGACAATATCGTGTATGGCAACGTGTCTGTCTATTCCGGCACCATCGGAACTTCCATTGCTCAGGTGTTCGATCTGACGGTGGCCGCAGCCGGAGCCAATTCCAAGTTGCTCGATCGTGAAAAGATTCCTTATCTCAGTTCGTTCACCCATTCGCAGTCGCATGCCGGCTACTATCCCGGTGCCGTATCCATGTCCGTAAAGATTCTCTTCTCGCCCGAAAACGGTCGTCTGCTGGGTGCCCAGATTGTGGGCTTCGACGGAGTGGACAAGCGCATCGAGATGCTGGCCCAGGTCATCCAGAATCAGGGAACCGTGGCCGATCTGATGGAGCTGGAGCATGCCTATGCCCCTCCTTATTCTTCCGCAAAAGATCCTGTAAACATGGCGGGTTTCGTGGCCGACAATATTCTGAAAAAGCGGGTGGAAACTATTCTTTGGAGCGATGTGGCCTCTCTGCCGACCGATGCGGTGAAGATAGATGTGCGCACTCCGGCCGAGTATGAGCTGGGTACTATTCCGGGCTTTGTGAACATTCCCGTGGATGAGTTGCGCGGTCGTCTGGCAGAATTGCCGAAAGACCGTCTGATTGTCGTTACCTGTGCCATTGGTCTGCGCGGTTATCTGGCCTACCGGATTTTGAAGCAGCACGGTTTTACCAACGTAAAGAATCTTTCCGGAGGTTACAAGACCTGGAGTGCGGCCACCATGCCGCTCGGTCAGCCGGACTCGTCTTGCGGCAGCTGTTGCGGCGATGAGCCTTGCAGTACGAAAAATATTGTAGAAGTCAATGCCTGCGGACTGATGTGTCCCGGTCCGATTATGAAGCTCAAGAGCACTTACGAGCAGTTGGATAACGATGCCATGCTCTGCATCACCGCCACCGACCAGGCTTTTGCCAAGGACGTGAAGTCATGGTGCAAGATGACCGGAGCCGACCTGGTGTCGCTCGACAAGCAGGGCGGACAAGTCAAGGCATTGGTGCGCAAGCAGCAGCCTAAAGCCTGTGCTCCGGCACAGCAGGGCGGGGCGGAGAACAAGACCATCGTGGTGTTCAGCGACGATCTGGACAAGGCACTGGCATCGTTTGTCATTGCCAACGGAGCCGCCTCTACGGGTAAGAAAGTGTCCATGTTCTTCACCTTCTGGGGACTGAATATCATCAAGAAGAGTCAGAAGCCGGCAGTGGAAAAAGACATCTGGGGCCGTATGTTCTCTTGGATGCTACCTTCCGACAGCAAGGCGCTGAAGCTGTCGCAGATGAACATGATGGGTATCGGCAGCAAGATGATGCGCTTCCTGATGAAGAAAAAGAAGATTGACAGTCTGGAGTCGCTCATTGCCCAGGCCCGTGAGCAGGGGGTGGAATTTATCGCCTGCACCATGAGTATGGATGTGATGGGTGTGAAGCAAGAAGAGCTGCTCGACGATGTGACCCTTGGCGGTGTGGCTACTTATCTGGAGCGTACCGAGGAGGCCAATCTGAACCTGTTCATCTGATGGAGAATGGAAATGATTCATTAAAACAATAAGTTTTCGAAGTAAAAATCACCTGTGGGAAAGATACTTTTAACTCATCTTTTCCACAGGTGTTTTTTTGTAGATGCGGTCAGCTCTTAGGTGGATCGTATTTTTCATTTTGATCCGTTTGTTTGCTGAGAGTGCAGATTTTCAGATCAAGATACGAGGCGTCTTGAAATTTTAAATTCTCAAGAGGTTAAAAATATCTTATGTAGTTGGTAAATAGGAATTTATGTTTGATTTTTCTGTTTGTATTTTTAGTGTAACCAGTGAAAAAGGAAACAAAAAATACTCTATTTTAGGTGTTTTTCAATTCGTCCTGACGATTTGAAAAAGTTGTCCCGACGATTTGTTTCAGTCGTCGGGACAACTTTTTTATGCCAAGGCTGATTCTTTTTGAAAGGGCCTCTTGTTTTTTTTGTATAAAAACTGCATATATGCGTTTTTTATACGGTTTTTAGATGTATGTTTATTCGTTATTTCTTCTGGAATACCATTCTTTAACGGCCGTATACACACCGGTTTTTCGTTTTGGGAACTATATGTTTATGGAATATGGATTCGGTCCTCGTCTGTTATCGGTCGTATCGGGCGGCATGGATTACCAACAGCCAGCATTCGGGGTGGGATGGATTTGGTCACCACACTTCCGGCACCGATGACAGCCCCTTCGCCGATCTCCACACCGGGCAGGATGACTACATTGGCAGCGATCCAGGCATGGTTTCCGATCTTTATGGGGCGGGCCGCCATCAGTCCTTCCTGGCGCTGATTTTCCTGCAAGGCATGGGTTATGGTAATTAGCGAGCAGTTGGGGCCTATCATGACATGATCTCCAATCGTCACTTCGGCTTCATCCAGAATGCTCAGATTGAAATTCCCGACGAAGTGATCTCCAATCCGGATATTAAATCCGAAGTCGCAGCGGAAAGGACTGTGAATCACACTGTCTTTACCGAACTTTCCGAGCAGGTTCTGGAAAGCCTGCCGGCGTTCCTCTTTGCGGGATGGGCGCATATTGTTGATGTCGAAACAGGCATCGGCACAGCGGGTCAGCATGTCGCTGACCTCCGGTGAGTCGGCTGCCGCGGCACTGACCCATTGTCCGGCGCGCAGCATATCCAGTATTTCGTCAATAGACGAACTGGAAGTTTCTTTATTTGTGGTTGGTATCATATTAGTCTGTCGTACTTTTCTATTTCCTCCCTCTTACTTCTTCGGCTTTTCCTGTTTCTTTTTATGAATCATCCAGCGGAACAGAGAAGCGGGGATGGTATGGCTGAACGAGTTCACCTCGTCAATCCGCTTGTTGATGCTCTCCATGTGCTTCTCGGCATCCTTGTCCGACAAGATACCCTCGTAGGTCAGTTGGTTTACGGTGCGCCGTTCGTCACTCAGCAGCATACGGATAGACTTTTGGGTGAGCGCATGATGATATGCACGCGGGAACTCCTGCGCCAGCTTCTGAATCACTTCGTTCATCTTGTTGATGTTCTCCGTAATCTCCTCTTTCAGTTGGGCCAACAGGCGTTTCTGTTCTTCGGAAACCAGGTCCGATGAGGCCAGATCATCCAGGAATTTCAGATCCTCGCGTTGCAGGATGATGAAACCGCGGCCCAAATCATAGATGATCATGATGCGTTCGCGGAAGTAGAAGCTGATCCAGTCGCGCATGAATCCCAGGCTGCGCAGGTGATGCAACAAGGCGGCCTGCTCGCAGAAGTTGAAGATAGACTGGCGGAAGCTCAGGGCATATTCGCCGTCGTGGTCATACATCTCGTCGAGCGAAGCCATCAGGCGCACGAACGAATCTTTCGAAATAATACCTTCTTGATAGATCATGCGGCAGCTGGATTTCTCCTTGTCCAGCACACGCAGACGGATTTCTGCCAGAAAGTCCTTGGAGCGAGGATCTTTTACCGGCTCTTCCGGCATTTCGGGCAGATAGTTACGCACATGATCCCAGTTGGCATCCGCCAGCTGTTCGCGCGTGGTCAGTTTGTTGAAATACTTCTCCGAACTCTCGTAGATGTGTTCCTGAATGCGGTATTCCATCTGGCAACGCGCTGTTGACACATGGATCAGTCCCAGGCGTTTGAGCAGCCAGCGCATGGTCGTAGCGTTGACCGACAGGGTGAGCGTTACAATTCCCGCCGTGAAGAACAGCACCTGTTTGCGGATCTCTTCCGGAATTTCCGGAGTGTAGGACACCATCAGAGCCAGCGTCATACCCAAAGCACCACGCAGTCCGCCCCACGTCAGAATCACCGACTCGCGTTTGGTCAGTCCGTAACCCAAATGCTTCATCAGCGGATACAGCATCATGATCATGACAAAACGGATCAGATTCAGTCCGATATACAACAGAATCAGAATACCGATATTGGTCCAGGTCACATCCACCTTTTCGGCAATGACGATACCCACGATGATAAACACCAGCGTGTTGGCGATATGCGCCAGCAGTTCCCAGAACTTTTCCATAAACTCATTGACCTGCGGCTTCAGGCGTGGGCGACCTTTGTAGGAAATGGTCAGACCGAAAGCCACCAGGGCAATCACTCCCGATACCCCCAGATAGAACTGTGACAGGATAAAGGTGGTATAGGCCGCCAAGATGATCACACTGTTCTGAATCACCTCTTCGGAATTGATGCGGGTGATGAACCACAGGGCGGCCCGTGCCAGAATGAAGCCCAGCAAGGCACCGCCGGCAACCACTATCGTGAACTCCGCCAGCGGAGACGCACCGGACTGCATGCCGCCCACATAGGCGCCGAAAAACAGCATGAAGCACACGATACCCGTTCCGTCGTTCAGCAGCGACTCGCCGTCCACCAGAGTGGAAAACCGCTTGCTGGTGTTCAGTTCGTGCAGCAAGGCCACTACGGCCACCGGGTCGGTGGCACTGATCAGGGCGCCGAACATCAGCGCGAACGACCACGACCACGATGCATATTCCGGAGCAATCCATCGGAAGCCCATCACCAGAGCGGCGGTGAGCAGCATGCCGATAATCAGACCCGGACCGGCCAGCAGCGTGGCGTTCGACAACGTTTTCTTGAAGATGTGCATATTCATTTCATAAGCCGCATCGAAAATCAGGATGGGCAGAAACACATACAGAATGAAGTCGGGGTTCATGTCGCCCACCGACTGTATGGTCTGGCTGATCTTGGGCAGTGTGGCAAAGCAGTCAAAGCGTTCCAGCACACCGATGAGCAGACCGAAGGCAAAGAGTCCCACGGTATAAGGGATATTCCGCGGTTGCAGTATTGATTTCAGAATAGCTCCGATCATGAGTCCGCTCACGGCCAGAAGCAGGGGAGAGAGTAGGTTAAATTCTTCCATAACAGATTTAATCTTTAAAAAACTTTGGCTACTAAGGTCGCGATAAATGTTGATATATGCAAGGTAATTTAATAAAAAATAAAAAATGACATCCGCCGGATTCTGATCTCCGGCAAGATGCCATTTCCCATTAATCATCAATGAAACAAAAGTCGCTTTTGTTTGCTTTTCCTATGAATTGATATTTATCTGATGAACAGTAATTCGCGGTATTTCGGCAGTGTCCACATCTGGTCGTCTACAATCAGTTCCAGTTTGTCGATGTGGTAACGGATTTCGTCCAGGGCAGGTACTACGGTGTCGTGGTAGGCGATGGCCTTCTCACGCTCGCTGGTGATCTTGTTGGCCACCTTGCGCGCTTCGATCATGCTGTCCACATGCTCCTTGATAAAGGCGGTGTGCTTTGAAATCTCTTCAATCAGTTCCAGATTCTTTCCACAGAGTTCTTCGGCCTTGTCTGCTGCAAACAACTGGCGCATCTTGAACACATTGTCAATCAGTTCGCTCTGATATTTGGTGGCAACCGGTACAATATGATTCATGGCCAGATCGCCCAATACGCGGGCCTCGATCTGAATCTTCTTGGTGTAGGTTTCCCATTTCACCTCGTTGCGGGCCTCTAGCTCCTTGCGGGTCATCACGCCGGTCTTTTCAAACATTGCCACACTGCTTTCAGACAGATAGTTGTCGAAGATGAGCGGCACACTGGTTTCGCAGTCCAGTCCGCGGCGCGCTGCCTCTGCCTTCCACTCGTCGCTGTATCCGTTTCCGTCGAAGTGGATCGGTTTGCATATCTTGATATACTTGCGGATTACGGACAGAATGGCCGAAGTCTGCTCCTCTCCCTTGGCTATACGGCTGTCCACTTCCTGCTTGAATTCGGTGAGCTGTTCGGCCACGGCCGTGTTCAACGCAATCATCGCACTGCCGCAGTTGGCTTCAGAACCCACGGCACGGAACTCAAAGCGGTTGCCGGTAAAGGCGAACGGTGAGGTACGGTTGCGGTCGGTATTGTCGATCATCAGTTCCGGAATCTGTGGAATATCCAGTTTCATGCCCTGCTTGCCGCTCAGAATCAAAGCATCCTGATCGCTTTCCTCGATGTGGGTCAGCAAATCGGACAGCTGTTTGCCCAAGAAGCTGGAGATGATGGCTGGAGGTGCCTCGTTGGCGCCCAGACGGTGGGCGTTGGTAGCGCTGGAGATGGAAGCCTTGATCAGTCCGTTATGACGGTAAACGGCCATCAGGGTGTTCACCACGAAGGTGACAAAGCGCAGGTTGTCGGCCGGAGTCTTTCCCGGAGCCATGAGAAGCACGCCGGTGTCAGTACCCAGTGACCAGTTGTTATGCTTTCCGCTTCCGTTTACGCCCTTGAACGGCTTTTCGTGCAGCAGCACGCGGAATCCGTGGTTACGGGCTATCTTGCGCATGAGTGACATGATCAGCATGTTGTGGTCGTTGGCCAGATTACATTCCTCATAGATCGGAGCTAATTCGAACTGGTTCGGGGCAACCTCGTTGTGTCGGGTCTTGACCGGGATACCCAGTTTCAGCGCCTCAATTTCCAGTTCTTTCATAAAGGCGGCCACGCGGGTAGGGATGGCACCGAAGTAGTGGTCCTCCAGCTGCTGGTTCTTGGCAGAGTCATGTCCCATCAGGGTGCGTCCGGTGAGCAGCAGGTCGGGACGGGCGGCATACAGGCCTTCGTCTACCAGAAAGTATTCCTGCTCCCAGCCCAGATAAGTGATTACCTTTTTCACTTCCGGATCAAAGTAATGGCACACGTCGGTTGCCGCCTTGTTTACGGCACGCAGGGCCTTGAGCAACGGGGCCTTATAGTCCAGTGACTCGCCGGTGTAGGCAATGAAGATGGTCGGGATACACAGCGTGTCGTCTACGATGAATGCCGGAGATGAAGGGTCCCAGGCCGAATATCCGCGTGCTTCGAAGGTGTTTCGGATACCGCCGTTCGGGAAGGAAGAAGCGTCCGGTTCCTGCTGTACCAGCAGTTTTCCGCTGAATTCCTCGATCATACCTCCCTTACCGTCGTGCTCCACAAAAGAGTCATGCTTCTCGGCTGTGCCTTCGGTCAGTGGGGCAAACCAGTGTGTGTAGTGGGTTACGTGCATTTCCGTAGCCCATTTCTTCATACCTTCGGCCACGGCGTCGGCAATGCTGCGGTCCAGCGGGCTGCCGTTGTCAATCACGTCAATCAGTTTGCGGTAAACCGGTTCGGAAAGATACTTGAACATCTTTTCCTTGTTGAACACATATTTGCCGAAATATTCCGAAGGTCTTTCGGCGGGAACCTCTACGTGGGCCGGTTTCTTGAGAAACGCGCTTTCCACCACTCTGAATCTCAGTGTAGACATAGTGAATCTTGTGTTATGGTTGTTGTTTTCGTTTTGTGATTTCCTTTTTTCAAATTCTGTTCTTGATGCGCTTCATGGCTTCGATGCAGTCCTCCCGGTTGCCAAAGGCGGTGAGGCGCAGGTAACCTTCGCCGCTGGGGCCGAAGCCCGATCCCGGTGTGCCTACCACATGAGCCTGATGCAGCAGCCGGTCGAAGAACTCCCAGGAAGTGACGCCCTGCGGTGTCTGGAGCCACAGATAAGGCGAATTGACTCCTCCGTAAACGGTCAGCCCGGCTTCGGTCAGTCCTTCGCGCATGATGCGGGCATTCTCCAGATAGAAGTCGATGGTGGCCTTCACCTGCTGTTTGCCTTCCGGACTGTAGACAGCCTCGGCGGCGCGCTGGGTGATGTAGCTGGTGCCGTTGAACTTGGTACACTGGCGCCGGTTCCAGATCGGGTTCAGCTTTTCTCTCCGTCCGTCTTGGGTGCGTCCGCAAACATCCTGCGGCACCACGGTGTATCCGCAGCGTACCCCCGTAAATCCGGCGGTCTTGGAGAAACTTCGGAACTCGATGGCACATTGGCGCGCTCCCTCGATTTCATAGATGGAGTGGGGCACTTCCTCTTCGCGGATAAACGCCTCGTAGGCGGCATCAAACAGGATGAGGCAGTCGTGCTCCAAAGCATAGTCCACCCACCGTTTCAGCTGTTTGCGGGTCAGTGCCGTACCGGTGGGATTGTTGGGGCTGCACAGGTAAATCAGGTCTACCGGCTGCTCCGGCAGTTCCGGCACAAACCGGTTTTCTGCGGTGCAGGGCATGTAGGTGATACGGCTCCACCGTCCCTGTTCGTCCAGTGTTCCGGCTCTTCCGGCCATGACATTGCTGTCGATATATACCGGATAGATCGGATCTGTGACGCATACCCGATTGTCGGTGTGCAGGATGTCACCGATGTTGCCCGTATCGCTTTTGGCTCCGTCGCTGACAAATATTTCAGAAGCATCGATATGGATGCCATATGGTTCAAAGTCGTTGCGGATGATCGCCTCGATCAGGAAGTCATATCCCCGTTCCGGTCCGTATCCGCGGAAAGTAGCACTGTCGGCCATCTCATCCACGGCGCGATGCATGGCCTGAATGCAGGCTTCGGGCAGTGGACGGGTCACATCTCCGATACCCAGTCGGATGAGTTGGGTTTCTGGATGTTCCTCTTTGAAGGTGTTTACTTTGCGGGCAATCTCCGAGAACAGATAGCTTCCCGGTAATTCCAAAAAATGATCATTGATGCGTAGCATAATTTTTGCTTTATATATTAGGTAATGTGTTTGTGTTGTTGTTATCCCTACTCGTCAATCTCTATTTCTCCGTCAAACACCCGTGTGGCCGGTCCGGTCATACGGATTTGTCCATCCTCTTCGTTCCATTCGATAGTCAGTGTTCCACCATCCATGGTGATATCCGATTTCCGGCCGCAACGTCCGCTGAATGCGGCGGCCACAGCCGTGGCACAGGCACCGGTACCGCAAGCCATCGTGATGCCCGAACCGCGTTCCCAAACCCGCATTCGGATGTGTCCGTCCTCCAGTATCTGTGCGAACTCTACATTCACACGGTCTGGAAAATCCGGATGATGTTCTAATTGAGGACCGATTTCTTCAAGCTTTACCGTCGAGATGTCATCGACAAAGACAACGAGATGCGGATTGCCTACTGACAGGGCGATACCTTTTCCCGGAAATATTCCGCAGAGATCGGTTTCACGGATATTTTGCGGATAGCCCATTTCGACAGTGACTGATTCCACTTGTCCTTCCTTTACATTCAGGTGCAGGTGTTTGATGCCGGAAAGCGTTTCAAGCCGGATGTCTTTCCGGTCGGTAAGCCCGTATTCGTATACATACTTTCCGATGCACCGGCTGGCATTGCCACACATCAGAGCTTCCGAACCGTCGGCATTGAAAATCCTCATGCTGAAGTCTGCGGTTTCCGATGGTCCGATCAGTACCAGTCCGTCGCTTCCTATTCCTGTATGAGGCCGGCTCCAGCATATCGCCCGTTTTTCGGGATGGGGTAACGGGAACAGCTGTGTGTTCACATAAATATAATCATTACCCGCTCCGTGCATTTTGGTAAAGCTGATGACTCTTTTCATGTTTTGTTGGTTTTGTGCTTTCTTTTTGCTTTTCTTTGATGCAAAGTTATTTCTTTTTGTTTTGAATAAGCTTGAAAGATACATCTTTCTGAAAAGAAATTTGTTTTGCTTACGTTTTGAGTTTATTTATGCTTGGGATGTTTGATTTTGATGGTTTGGGGAAGGTGTATGTTTCAAATTGAAACTTTCTCTGAAAATAACCGGAGAAAGCAAATGCCGATTTTAATTTTTTTGATGAGACCGTAAACCGTCGGGTTGGATCCCGATATTGGGTTGTATTGGCAGTTATTGAAAAGTGAGATAAGAGAATAAAAATAGGAGCCTTCAGCAGTGCCAGGGGCTTCTTGCGTTTGTATATATAGTGTTTGGAGAATAGAAAAAGGCTATTACTTAAAATACAGAAGTAAAGAAATTGATGGGAAAAGAAATATTTGTATCTTTACGTATAGGCATAAAAAAAAACCGGATTCATCACCAGTAACTGAAAGCTGGGAGAGGAACGCCCGGGACTGCAATACAAAATTGCAAAAGATATGGAATATAACAAAGCATTCTTTGAAAAAGTTTTCTCTACGAAGAGGATGGAAAGATATTTCAGGCTTTTGCAGGATGTGCTTAAAGTATGCCGCTATATTGTAGGTTGCGATACACCAAAAGATTCAGAACAGTTCGTGCTGATGAAAAAGAGAGTGTGTGTTAAAAAAATAATGACTACTCCCTGAAGTTACAGATTGTAACTATAATATTTAAAAGGACCGTATCAAACTCTGTATGGAGTCATGATGCGGTCCTTTCTTAAGTCTTTTAAGGTGCCCAAATTTCAATTTATAAGTTCATCTTTTCAAAAAATGAATTTTGACACATTTTCTTTTTGTTTATTCGTAAGCTTCTTCGTGAACACCCTTCACGGCTCTTCCGCTCGGGTCGTTCTTGCCTTGGAAAGAAGCGTCCCATGCCAGTGCTTCGGCGGTAGAGCAGGCCACGCTCGGCACACTCGGCACACTGCGTGCGGCGCTTTCGCTCGGGAAGTGTTCTTCGAAAATGCTGCGGTAATAGTATTCTTCCTTGTTCTGTGGCGGGTTGATCGGGAAGCGTTCGGCTGCATGAGCCATTTCTTCGTCGCTTACGGCCTGAGCTGTCATTTCTTTCAGTGTGTCAATCCAGGAGTAACCCACACCGTCGGAGAACTGTTCCTTCTGTCGCCAGGCCACAGATTCCGGAAGCATGTCGGCAAAGGCTTCGCGCAGCACACGCTTTTCGATTTCCTGACCGGGGCACATCTTGGATGCCGGGTTCAGGCGCATGGCTACATCCAGGAATTCCTTGTCGAGGAAAGGGACACGGCCTTCGACTCCCCAGGCCGAGAGTGATTTGTTGGCGCGCAGACAGTCGTAAAGATGCAGTTTGGAGAGCTTGCGCACGGTTTCTTCGTGAAAGGCCTGTGCGTTTGGTGCTTTGTGGAAGTAGAGATAACCGCCGAAAACCTCGTCGGCACCCTCGCCGCTGAGCACCATCTTGATGCCCATGCTCTTGATGACACGGGCCAGCAGATACATCGGGGTGGAGGCGCGCACGGTGGTCACATCATAGGTTTCAATGTAATAGATCACGTCGCGGATGGCATCGAGTCCTTCCTGAATAGTGTAGTTGATTTCATGATGCACGGTTCCGATATGATCGGCCACCTCGCGGGCCTTGGCCAGATCGGGGGCTCCCTTCAGACCCACGGCGAACGAATGGAGCTGTGGCCACCAGGCTTCGTTCCGGCTGTCGCTTTCAATGCGGCGTGAAGCGAATTTCTTGGCCACGGCCGAGATGATGGAACTGTCCAGACCGCCTGAAAGCAGCACGCCATAAGGCACATCGCTCATCAGCTGGCGCTTGACGGCTTCTTCGAGTGATTCCTTCAGTGCCGGAACACTGGTGGGCGCATCCTTTACGGCGGCATAGTCAAACCAGTCGCGTTCGTACCAGCGGGTCATCTTGCCTTCGCGGCTCCAGTAGTAATGTCCCGGAAGGAAAGGTTCATAACGCTCGCAGAATCCTTCAAGCGCTTTCAGTTCGCTGGCGCAGTACACGGTGCCGTCGGCATCATACCCGATATACAGTGGAATGACTCCGATCGGGTCGCGCGCAATCAGAAATTCGTCTTTCTCCTCGTCATACAGGGCAAAGGCAAATATTCCGCTCAGGTCTTCCAGAAAGCGGATACCTTTTTCGCGGTAGAGGGCCAGTACCACCTCGCAGTCGGAGCCCGTCTGGAAAGGATATTTCCCTTCGTAGCGGTTGCGTATGTCGCGATGGTTGTAAATCTCGCCGTTCACGGCCAGAATCTGTTTCCGGTCGGGTGAGAACAATGGTTGTCCGCCGCTTTGCGGGTCCACGATCGAGAGGCGCTCGTGCGCCAGAATGGCGCTTTTGCCACAGTAAATGCCACTCCAGTCCGGACCGCGGTGACGGATCTTGGCCGACATCCGCAGCGCCTTGTCGCGCAAGGCTTTGGACTGCTCCTTGATATTGAATATTGCTACGATTCCACACATAGTTGTTCGTGTTTATGTTGTTGGTTATAAGATGCGTGTTTGTGTTGTTTATTTCTTGAGATAAGCGTCGATGTCGCGTGCGGCCTTGCGTCCGCCGGCAATACATTTCACGACCAGACTGGCACCGGTGGCGGCATCGCCTGCCACGAACACATTTTCCGGCAGTTCCGGAAGGTTGTTCTTCAGGAAGCCCATGGCCAGCAGAACGAGGTCGGCCTTGAGTATCTCTTTCTTTCCGGTAGGCTGCATGGTGGGGCGCCCGCCGGGTTCTGCAGAAGGTATCCATTCCACTTCTTCCACTTCCATGCCGGTGACATGTCCGTTCTCGCCCAGAAAACGGTTGGTGGTCAGTGACCAGCGACGGGTACAGCCTTCTTCGTGGCTGGAGCTGGTCTTGAGCACTACGGGCCATTGTGGCCACGGGGTGGCCGGATTGTGGCCTACGGGCGGTTTGGGCATGATCTCGATCTGGGTTACGCTGGCGGCTCCGTGGCGGTTGCTGGTACCGATGCAGTCGCTTCCCGTATCGCCACCGCCGATGACAACGACATGCTTGCCGCGTGCCTGGATGCGTTCCTCGTCGCTGAAATGCTGTCCGGCCAGTACGCGGTTCTGCTGGGCCAGCATCTCCATGGCCAGATGGATTCCCTTCAGTTCACGGCCCGGCACATTCAGGTCGCGGGCCTGCGGGGTACCGGTACATACGCAGTAGGCATCGAAGCCTTCGGGCAGACGGGCGAGGTCGATTTCGGTATTTGGCTGGAAACGGATGCCTTCGGCCTCCATGATCTTGAGACGGCGGTCGATCACGGCCTTGTTCAGCTTGAAGTTCGGAATACCGAATCGGAGCAGTCCGCCGATATATTCCAGTTTTTCGAATACGGTTACTTCATAGCCCATGTGGTTCAGCTGGTTGGCGGCGGCAAGTCCGGCCGGTCCGGAGCCGATGACAGCCACTTTCTTTCCGTTGCGGGCATAGGTCTTGGGCTGCACATATCCTTCGCGGAAGGCCGCCTCGATGATGGCGCACTCGTCTTCGCGGATGGTTACGGGAGCGTCCATGCTCAGTTTCAGCACGCAGCTCTTTTCGCAGAGTGCCGGGCAGATGCGTCCGGTAAACTCCGGAAAGTCGTTGGTGTCGTTCAGTATCTCGTAGGCCTCTTTCCATTTTCCCTTGAACAGGGCATCCTGGAACTCAGGCGGGCGGTTGCCCAACGGGCAGGCCCAGTTGCAGAACGGCACTCCGCAGTCCATGCATCGGGAAGCCTGTAACTTGCGTTCTCCGGTGTTGAGGGTCTGCTCTACTTCTGCAAAGTCCGTAAGACGTTCGTGAATGCTGCGATAGCCCGCAGTCTGGCGCGGTATGGTTAAGAATGCTTTTGGATTTCCCATGATTCTTGTGATGTTTTTTGTGGGTTGATGATTCTTTTTTGAAACTCTCTTGGGGCGGCTGCCGGTTAATAGTCGCGCTGAACGGCTTCGATCTTTTCCTTCAGCTTGGCCATCTGTTCCTCGGCCAGCACCCGCTTGTACTCAATCGGGGTGACCTGAATGAACTGGTCGGCATACTGTTCCCAGTGCTCCAGCATATCCTTGGCCAGCGGTGAGCCGGTGTGTTCGTAATGCTTGCGGAGCAGTTCCTTGACTTCTTTTACCGAGGATTTGTGTTCCAGAAGAGAAAGCTCTACCATTTCCATATTGCAGAAGTAGTCGAAGTCGCCTTTCTTGTTCCACACATAGGCGATACCGCCACTCATTCCGGCTGCAAAGTTTCTTCCGGTTTCGCCCAGAACGAGCACGCGTCCGCCGGTCATATACTCACAGCAGTGGTCGCCGGCTCCTTCTACCACGGCGATGGCTCCTGAATTGCGCACGGCAAAACGCTCGCCGGCCTGTCCGTTGATGTAGACCTCGCCACTGATGGCACCATATAACAAGGTGTTTCCGGCAATGATGTTCTGCTCGGGAGCAAAATCGCTCTGGCGGTCCGGATAAACGGAGACGACACCTCCGCTCAGTCCCTTGCCCAAATAGTCGTTGGCCTCGCCTTCGAGCTTGAAGTGGATGCCGTGGGCCAGGAAGGCTCCGAAGCTTTGTCCGGCTGAGCCGCGGAAGGTGACACGGATGGTTTCGTCGGGCAGTCCGGCATGACCGTACTGCTTGCATACGGCTCCCGACAGCATGGTTCCGGCCGAACGGTCGGTGTTCCGGATCGGGTATTCCAACTCTATTGGGGTTTGTCCGTCGATGGCAGGCTGCGCGTCGGCCAGAATGCGGCGGTCCAGCACTGTGTCGATTTCATGTTCCTGCTCGGTGCAGTGGCAGATGGCGGCATCGGTATCCACACGGTGCAGCAGACGGCTGAAGTCCACCAAAGCCGCCTTGCTTCCTTCCTCTCGCGGTTTGATTTCGATCAGGTCGGTGCGTCCCACAATGTCCTCCAGACGGGTGAATCCCATCTCGGCCAGATATTCGCGCACTTCCTGAGCCAGGAATTCAAAATAGTTCACCAGATACTGATAGTGTCCGCGGAAGCGTTCACGCAGTTTCGGGTCTTGGGTGGCCACACCCACCGGGCAGGTGTTGGCGTGGCATTTGCGCATCATGACGCAACCCAATACAATCAGTACCGTGGTTCCGAAGGCAAACTCTTCGGCACCCAGAAGCGCCATGCTGATGATGTCGCGTCCGGTCTTGATCTGACCGTCGGTCTGAAGGCGCACCTTGCCACGCAGTCCGTTCAGGACGAGGGTCTGTTGGGTTTCGCTCAGGCCGATTTCCGGAGAGATTCCGGCATAGCGCATGGATGAGGCCGGTGATGCGCCGGTTCCTCCTTCGGCACCCGAGATGACAATCAGGTCGGCCTTGGCTTTGCCCACACCGGCGGCAATGGTACCCACACCGCTTTCTGCCACCAGCTTGACGCTGATTTTGGCCTGAGGATTTATATTTTTCAAATCGAAGATAAGTTGTGCCAGATCCTCGATAGAGTAGATGTCGTGATGAGGTGGAGGGGAGATGAGCGAGATGCCCGGGATGGAATGACGGGTCTTGGCAATGACCTCGTTCACCTTGAAACCCGGAAGTTGTCCGCCTTCGCCCGGCTTGGCTCCCTGGGCCACCTTGATCTGTATTTCTTCGGCATTGACCAGATATTCGGCGGTGACACCGAAACGTCCCGAAGCCACCTGTTTGGTCTTGCTGTTGAGCGAAATGCCGTCGTAAGTTTCATGGAAGCGGTCGCTGTCTTCGCCACCCTCGCCGGTGTTGCTTCGTCCGCCCAGTTTGTTCATGGCCAGCGCAAGAGCCTCGTGCGCTTCCTTGCTGATGGCGCCGAAGGACATGGCACCGGTTACAAAGTGCTTCACAATCTCCGAAACGGGCTCAACCTCGTCAATGCTGATCGGGTTGCGCTTGAAGCTGAAGAAGTCACGCAGGAATATCGGGTGTTCCTTCTCGTTGGCCAGCTGGGTGAATTCCTTGAACTTCTTGTAGCTGCCCAGACGGGTGGCCAGTTGCAGGCTGGCGATGGTTTCCGGATTCCAGGCGTGCTGCTCGCCCCCCTTACGGTAAGAGAACTGACCGATGTAAGGCAACAGGTCTTCCTGTTCGTGGGTGTGGCAGAAGCCGTCATCATGGAAGAACAGATAGTCTTTGGCAATCTCTTTCAGTCCGGCTCCGCCGATGGTGGAGATTTCGGTGCCGAAATAATTCTTCAGGACGCTCTCGCTGAGGCCCACAGCCTCGAATATCTTGGCGCCGCGGTAAGAACGGATGGTGCTGATACCCATTTTGCTCATCACCTTATACAGGCCCTTGCAGATGGCCTTGATATAGTTCTTCTCGGCGGTTTCGTAGTTCATCTGTACTTCGCCTTTCTTCACCAGATCGTCCAGCACGGCAAAGGCCATGTATGGATTGATGGCGCTGGCACCATAGCCCAACAACAGGGCGGCATGCATCACTTCGCGCACTTCGCCGCTCTCAACAATCAGGGCGGTTTGCAGGCGCTTCTGAGCCCGGATGAGGTGATGGTGCACGGCACTCAGGGCGAGCAGTGACGGAATGGCGGCGTGCTGTTCGTCCACGCCGCGGTCGGACAGGATGATGTAGTTGGCGCCGCCGGCAATGGCTTCCTCAGCTTCGTGGCAGAGTTCCTGCAGGCGCTGCTCCAGTCCATCGGTACCCAATGCGGTGTCGAACACCATTTGCAGTTTGGTGCACTGGAAGCCTTTGTAACGGATGTTGCAGAGGATGTCCAGTTGCGTGTTGGTCAGTATCGGGTGGGGCAGGCGTACCATTTTGCAGTGTGTGCCGCTTGGAGTCAGAATGTCCTGACCGATGGCCCCCACATATTCGGTGAGCGACATGACCAGTTCCTCGCGAATCGGGTCGATGGCCGGGTTGGTTACCTGGGCAAACTGCTGACGGAAATAGTTGAACAGCAGTTGAGGCTGCTCGGACAGAACGGCCAGCGGGGTGTCGTTACCCATAGAGGCTGTCGGTTCCGAACCGGTGCTGCACATCGGAGCGATGGTGCGCTCGATGTCCTCGCGGGTATATCCGAAACTGCGCAAGCGGCGGTTCAGGTCGTCCACCTTGTTTTCTGCCTTGCGTCCGCTGCGCAGCTGGTCCAGCTCGATGCGGTTGGTAGAGAGCCACTGGCGGTAAGGATGAGCGGCTGCCAGTTCGGCTTTCAGTTCGCCGTCGTAGTGAATCTGTCCGCTCTCGGTATCGATCAGCAGGATCTTGCCCGGTTGCAGGCGTCCTTTTTCCTGAACGCGCTCCGGAGCCACGGGAATCACTCCCGCTTCGCTGGCCACTACCATCATGCCGTCTTTGGTGATGAGGTAGCGTGCCGGACGCAGTCCGTTGCGGTCGAGCATACCGCCGGCATACCGTCCGTCGCAGAACATCAGGGCGGCCGGACCGTCCCACGGCTCCATCAGGATGGAGTGGTATTCATAGAAAGCCTTCAGCTCTTCGCTGATGGGGTTCTTGTCGTTGAATGATTCCGGTACGAGCATGGCCATGGCATGTGGCAGGCTCAGGCCGGAGCGTACGAGAAACTCCAGTACGTTGTCGAGCGAAGCACTGTCGCTCATGCCCGGTTGGATGATGGGACGCAGGGGGGTGATGTCGCCCAAGGTAGGGCTGGACAGCACACTTTCGCGCGCTTCCATCCAGGTGCGGTTGCCGCGGATGGTGTTGATTTCTCCGTTGTGGGCCAGCAGGCGGAATGGCTGTGCCAGGCTCCAGCGTGGGAAGGTGTTGGTGCTGAAGCGGGAGTGCACCACGGCCATACCGCTGGTAAAGTATGGCTGCTCCAAGTCCAGAAAGTATGTACGTACCTGAGTGGAAGAGAGCATACCTTTATAAATAATGGTCTTTGCAGAAAGAGAAACGACATAGAATTCCGGATCGGAAATAAGCCGTTCCATTTCCTTTCTGACGATATATAAGGTCTGTTCGGAAATTTCGCTTCCGTCTTGTGCCGTAACGAAAAGCTGTTTGATGTCCGGCTCCACAGCCAAGGCATCCTTGCCCAGTACCGAAGAGTCGACAGGCACTTGGCGTACGTGCATCAGTTCCAGACCGTTGTCGGTTAAAGTCGTGCGGATAATATTCAGATAATCAGCCTGCTTCTGCTCGTCTTTCGGGAAGAAGAACATACCGGTTCCGTATTTTCCCTTTTCGGGTACGGGAATACCCTGCAGCAGGATGAACTCGTGGGGAATCTGCAATAAGATGCCCGCACCATCACCCGTCTTGTTGTCGGCTCCTTCGGCACCGCGGTGCTTCATATTCTCCAGCAGTTTCAAGGCAGAGTCTACCAGTTCGTGTGATTTTCCGCCCTGAATGTTCACCAGCATGCCCACACCGCAGGCATCGTGTTCGTAAGAAGCGTCATACAAACCCTTACCCTGCAACTGTTGCTGTGCACTTGATAAGCGGCTGCTTCTGTCAAAAAGACTTTCATTGATGATGTTTGCTTTCATATTATCATGTGTTTGTTTATTATCCTGTCTAAATGTCTTTGCAAAGATAACGGATGACAGTCGATTAAACGGTTTTACGTCTCAAATAAATGTTACATTCAGGAACAAGGTTACTGTTTGTAATCAAACGGGCATTATCTATAAGAAATTATTGTCCGTTTGCCTTGGTTGACTTATATTCCTTAACTTTCTTTTTTCCGCTTTTTGATTTGTTGTGCTGAATCTTGGTTATCTAAAAAATGATTTTTCTGAAAAATAGTTCGTAAAAAATTGTTTTTGCTGTCTTTATGAATGGAATAATCCGTATCTTTGTGGCAAAATATAAAACATTTATAGACGATATGGAACCTTTGAAGCATGAATGTGGTGTGGCAATGATCCGCCTCTTGAAACCTTTGGAATATTATCAGGAAAAGTATGGTACCTGGATGTATGGTCTGAACAAACTCTATCTGCTGATGGAGAAACAGCACAACCGCGGACAGGAAGCTGCCGGACTGGCTTGTGTGAAGTTGCAGGCCGACCCCGGAGAGGAATACATGTTCCGTGAGCGTGCTTTGGGAGCGGGAGCCATTACGGAGATTTTCAGCAATGTGCATCAGAACTTCCGTGACCTGACACCGGAACAGTTGGCCGATGCCACTTATGCCAAGACCTGTCTGCCCTTTGCCGGCGAACTTTATATGGGACACTTGCGTTATTCCACCACCGGTAAGAGCGGCATCTCTTATGTGCATCCGTTTTTGCGCCGGAATAACTGGCGGGCCAAGAATCTGGCGCTCTGCGGTAACTTCAACCTGACCAACGTGGATGAGATTTTTGCTTCCATTACGGCTATCGGACAGCATCCGCGCAAATATGCCGATACCTATATTATGCTGGAACAGGTAGGCCATCGCCTGGACCGCGAGGTGGAGCGTCTGTTCCTGCAGTGTAAGGATGAAGGGCTGGAAGGTATGGACATCACGCATGCCATTGAAGACCGTATTGATCTGGCCAACGTGCTGCGCACTTCGAGCCCGCAATGGGACGGCGGCTATGTGATCTGCGGTATGACGGGTAGCGGAGAAACCTTCGCCGTGCGCGACCCGTGGGGTATCCGTCCGGGATTCTGGTATATGGATGACGAAATCATGGTGCTGGCCTCAGAGCGCCCGGTGATCCAGACCGCGCTGAATGTTCCTTCAGACGCCATTCACGAGCTGTTGCCCGGTCAGGCCATTATGCTGAACAAGAAAGGCGAGATGCGTCTTTCTCAGATCAACGAGCCGAAGGTGCGGAAATCCTGCTCTTTCGAGCGTATCTATTTTTCAAGAGGAAGTGATGTAGACATCTACCGCGAGCGCAAAATGCTGGGAAAACTGTTGGTAGACCCGATCCTGAAGGCGGTGAACAACGATGTGGTGCATACCGTATTCTCCTTTATTCCGAATACGGCAGAAGTGGCTTTCTACGGTATGCTTGAAGGATTCGACAATTATCTGAACAAACTGAAGATACAGCGCATTGAGGCTTTGGGACACAAACCCAGTCATAACGAGTTGCAGGCGATCCTGTCGCAGCGCATCCGCAGCGAGAAGGTGGCTATCAAGGATATCAAGCTCCGCACCTTCATTGCCGAGGGAAATACCCGTAATGACCTGGCCACTCATGTGTATGACATTACCTATGGCAGTCTGGTGCCGTATGAGGATAATCTGGTGATCATTGACGACAGTATTGTGCGCGGAACGACGCTGAAGCAGAGCATCATCAGCATTCTGGACCGTTTGCACCCCAAGAAGATTGTCATTGTATCTTCTTCGCCACAGGTGCGCTATCCGGACTATTACGGTATTGATATGGCCAGTCTGGAGCAGTTTATCGCTTTCCGTGCGGCCATTGCCCTGTTGTTTGAACGGGGTATGGAAGGCAGAATCCGTGAGGTGTACGAACAGTGCCAGCAACAGCTGACGCTGCCTAAGGAGCAGATGGTCAATGCCGTGAAAGGTATTTACGAGCCGTTTACGGACGAAGAAGTATCGGCCAAAATGGTGGATCTGCTCAAACCGAAGAATGTTCAGGCGCAGGTGGAGATTGTTTACCAGACGATTGAAGGATTGCACGAGGCATGCCCCGATCACGAAGGGGACTGGTACTTCAGCGGCGACTATCCGACACCGGGTGGCGTCAAGCTGGTGAATCAGGCATTCGTGCGTTTCTATGAAACGAACTTCACGAAATAAGTTTATGAAGACAGCAAGTCATGTAATGATTTTTGTTTTCTTTTTTGTGTAGACATAATAAAACCCCGAAAGTTTTTTGTCTGACTTTCGGGAGGCATATCAAATCAAGACCGCCCCTTTGTCTGGATGGAACCGGACAAAGGGGCGGATTTTGTTGGTGCCTTCTGTTTCTTGTATTTTTATCTGAACAGAAGCTTATTGCTTTTCCGGTATTGCGACCGGATTATAAGGAACTCGGAAACTTTGGGTTATTTCTTTCCGATTTGTTTGCTCAGGAGTGTACCGTCCTGACCCAGTCCCTCCGCATCAACCGAGAGTCGGGTCTTTTTGCTGTTGTTGTAGAAGGTGATGGTTTTCTTTTCACCCGGTTTGAGACGGATGTCCGGGTTCCAGTAAAGGGTACGCCGGTAGTCCTTGGTATCGGGGAGCGGTTTGTTGCTGTAGTCCGGACTGTAGAACGCGTCACATTCGGCAAATCCCGACAGGATGATGTAGCGGTCGCGGTAAGTCTGCCGTTCGGTGCTTTCATCATATTGGATGGCGTTGAATACAATTTCCGGAGTATTGGCACCGGCATAACGTTCATTTCCACGTTCACGTGGGGCAAAGTCCGTATAAAGTTTAAACCACTGGGTGTATTTCAGATAACGGTATGATTCCAGTTTGCCTTCGCCACCCCATTCCATAGATTTGCTCCGGTTGTTGAATTCCACCCGGATTTTGGGCATCTCGTTGGTGCCGTAGTCACCCGTATAGGCCAGTGGAAAACGGTTGAGCATACTCACGGTTTCCGACAGTTCCTCCTGATAGTAGCGGGGAGTGGTGACCAGTCCCAAATCCAGCGCGTCATTGAACACCCGATAGGCATCCAGAGTCAGTGCCGGTTTGCTTCGGTTGATTTTTCGCAATCCTCCCTTGTCGGAACGGACGCTGATTTCGGGCAGTTTGTAAATATTGGCTACGGATTCCGTTTCGTATGGCTGGAAGGTTTCGTCAGCCAGATTGTCCTGATAGTAAGAATACGGTTTGCAGCTCAGCGGGAAGAACAGATCGCGCTTGACGTAGTATTCCGGAAAAGCCTCTTCATTGGCAAATCCGTTCATACGTTCCATTTTGTTCTTGATCCAGCGTTGCAGCCCGTTTTTCGACTTGCTTTCCGCTTTCTGGCTATTGGTTGAGTCATTGGCCGACAGAAACAGTACACACTGTCCGAAGAAGCGTGGAGTGGGCATGTAGAAATAACCGTTCTCGGTGACCTGTTCCGTTTCTACCACCAGGGTGTCCTGCGCATAATCGGCATGCACTACGGCCGGCTTGCTGATGGTGCTGTAATTCCGGTTGTAATAATTCTGTGCCTTTTGCGGATCGGAATCTTTCAGAGACAGATATTTCTCCAGAATATTTCTCCGGTCGTAGCTTTGGTTTCTGATGTCGCCATAATCTTTGTACAGGCGTCCGGAAAGAGTCTGGTATTTTTCGGGCAGATAGTTCAGCTTAAAGGAACCGATGCCGGACAGGTCCGTCCATTTATACCGGCGCCATCCCTGCACCATCATCAGCAAATCCAGATCGGCGCGGTGCGTGCTGTCGTCCACTTCAAAATAATATCCCGGATTCTCGATAAATCCTTTCAGTTCGCTACTTAACAGCATCTCCGTCAGAATGTTTCCGTTGTCGTAGTTGGAGGTCATGGTCGATGCGTCGCGTACGGCCAGTGAGATGTGGGCATCGGCCGGTGCCGTCTGCGACAACGTGAGCCGAATGGGAGCAAAAGCACCGTATTCCTGTTCCATTCCTTCAATGTGCAGTTGCTCTTTCAGCATATCCTCATGGCGCACAAAGAACAGGCGCTCGGCATAGATCCGTCCTTCCGTGTCGAAGAGGGTCACCTGCTGGACACCGGCCGGCAGATCATTGAGGGAAACGGATATTTGGGTTGGCTGGCTGTTATGGACCTGACAGACGGTGTCTTTACGCAGGATTCCGCTGTTCAGAATATGCAGTCCCAGCTCTTTGCCCTCCGGCAATCCGACAGCCTGAAGGGTGATTTCCGCTTGTTTTCCATTTTGGACCAGGCTCAGGGCGCATCCTTGCTCTTCCGCTTTCGGCAATTCAAATTTATATTCATAACCCTCGTACTTCAGTTCGGCTGTGTAAGTCTGTCCTTTTTCCGGTCGAGAGAGTAGAAAAGACCCGCGCCCCGAGGCATTGGGGGTGGTCTGGGCTACAACCGTTCCCTGTCTGTTTCGAACAGTTATGGGAGTGCTGATCTTTTTCAGTTGTTCGTCGGTCAGTTCGTAAGCCACGCGCCCTTCTGCTCCGGCAATCAGATATCCTCCTTCCGGATAAAAGGATAGTTGGAGTTTCGGTTTTTCTTTCTTTGTCTTGAAATAACGCATCATGGGTCTGACGGTCATGTTCTGCTCATATATGCCCTTTTCCTGCGGTTTGTCGTAGACGGGAAACACGCGGGAGTACAGTTTATCGTAGTCTACGAAGAAATCCTTCATGGCGTCTGTATTGAAGAAATAATCCTGATAGCCGATTTCCTGTGGTATTTTTTCCGGTTCGATGCGTCCGAAATTAAGCATCCACCGGGTGTAGGCTCTCAATTCATAAAAACCGCCATAAAGTGAGTCGGTGAGCACAAAGTTGCCGTAACCGGTGGTGTCGTTTTCCAACGGGATCTGCTGCCGCTCTACCAGAAAACCGTCGGGGGTGAGCAGTTCCACATAAAGAATCTTGCTCAGGTCGGTCGGTTTCCGGGTGTCAGTACGGGTTACATAGGCTTTGTACCAGATGGTGTCGCCCAAGAAATAGCACGTGTTGTCCATGTGTAGAAACACCTTTTCCTGCGGAAAGCTCTTTCCGCTCTTTTCCACACGTTCGGTCCAGTCGGTCAGGCTCTGTGCTTGCGTTCCTAAGGTGCCGGCCGTGATCAGTGCGGCTATGGTACATATTCTTTTTACCTTCATACGCTTTGTTCTTAGTCAATAAAAAAGCCATTCGTTCTGCCTTCATTCGAAAGCAGGCGGAATGGCTTGTTGTTTTTCGGATGATTACATTTTTTTGTTCAGAATGTATTGGTCGGCCAGAGCACCGGTGATGACCTGCTGCTTTTTATCCAGCATCTTCAGGCGGTTTTCCTCTACCTTATAATAAGTCGTGTCGCCGTCTTCTGTTACGGTATACAGAATGTTCTTGTCGATGACATACGCTCCTTTTGAAGTGAATTTCTCGCGGTCGATATAATCCTGAGTCAGATCAAAAGTTTTGTCCTCGTTCAGGGTTAGGGAAACTTTGATACCCGGGCAGTCGGCAGCCGGGATAGTTCCTTCATAGGTGCCCCAGTAGTCAAGTGCGTTTTCCGCGTTGTGCATATCGGGCACTTGAGTCGTATCGCAAGCCACACTGTCTGCAGCCGTTTGATTTTTTTCTGTCTGTTTGTTGTTGGAACAGCCACATACGGTTGCACCCAACAGGAACAAGATTCCTCCAAATATTTTTTTCATGATCTCAAATTTAGTTGATTCTTGGCAAAGGTAATTTTAATTTGGAAATTTATCAAGTAACATCGTGTTTTTCACTGGCGGGTGTGTGAGTGTTTTACATATCTGAAAAATAAAACAAGTTTTTGTTTTTTTAATAAAAAACTTGTTTTGGGAGTATGATAATAATAATTTTTGTTTCTTTGCTACAGAGAACTTTTTCTATGATTTGTCTGAATCTAGATGAACAAATAAAAAACGATGCCTATGAAACTGAAAAACATGTTACCGCTATTTGCATTGATGCTTTTGGCATCTTGTGGTGAGAAGAAGGAAATACATATTCCGGTCCAGGCAGAGCAGGAAGGACGTTGGGGTATGGTCACAACAGACGGAGAGGTGGTTTTTGAAGGAAAATTCGAGAACGAGCCTTGTATCGCGCACAATGAACGGTTTTTGGTACAGAACAAGGAGGAACTCTATGAATTCTTTACAGTGGAAAAGGAGCCTCGGAAAATAGGAATGACCTATCGTACGGCGATGGACTTTATCAATGAGGTGACGGCTGTAGCCGAACCGGACAGTATCATCAAACTGATTGATAAGGAAGGGGAAGTCGTGTTGCGTCTGGACCAGATCAACGGCAAGGACGTAGAGCGGATACCCGAAGCCTGTGACGGAGCTTTTCTTTATGTGGATGAAACTGAAGCTTATGGTTGTATCGATACGGAAGGTAAAGTGTTGATTCCCGCAGAATATGAGTTTCTGAGCTTTTTGGGTGATGGTTATGTTCTGGGTAAACCCAAGACTGTGTTGCCCGAAGGAGAACGACGGAATCCTTATTGGATCATGAATCTTCAGGGGGAGAAACTCGGTGAGGTAAATATGATGAAATATGACGGAAGCGGGTTTGAACTCATTGACGGAAAATATCTGCAAGTGCATCATTATGAAGGTGATGAGCCCAGATATGGATTGATAGCCCTGGATGGTACGGAAAAGATTCCTTTGACTGCTTCCATTTCCGGTATACAGGGAGGCTGCAAGGATATGTTTGTCTTTTCGAAAGGTGAACTGTTTGGAGTCATGAACGTGGAAGGCAAGGAACTGATTCCCGCCAAATACAAGAACCTTTATTTTATGTCGGCGGACCGGTTGATGGCTTTTGATGAAGAAGGCAAGGGAAAAATCATAGATGTGGAAGACAAGCAGATCGGAACTTACGGAAACTATGCGCACTTGTATCCGGAAGCCAAATATTATGGTGATAAGGCGGTGGTGCCGTTAACGGATACGGAGTGGGTGTTTATTGATAAAGAGGGAAAGGAAGCCGGAGAAAAACATTGGTATCGGGTAGGAGGACAATGTTCTCAGGCAAGTGTGGAAAACGATTATTGTGATCCGAAAGAACTTTTTGAATGGCTGAAAGTGACGGCAAATGGAGTGGACGGATTGACATTCTCTTCTGCATCAGAAGAAGTACAGGCACGTGAAACGGATATCTTTTATGACAATATCGGAAAGAATACTGGTTTTCGAAAGACATATCGCAATCGGGATATTTGGGTGAATATTTATATGTCCGGTAATCTGAAGGCCCGTCGTGGCGGAGTATGGAAGCATACAAATGCTACTCCGATTTGTTTTGAAGTGTCTTTTACAGACGATCGTATTGATATGACATCTTGTTGGATGGCCGCTCTTGAAATGTTAGAGAAACTGGGAAAAAAGAGAATTGATGTCCGTGCACCGTTTGAGGCTTATCAGGTTGACGAGGATATCTGTGCCGTGGCAAAACGTAATGCGGAGTCAGTCGATTTTTATTTGTGTAAAGCTTCTGCTTTGAAGAGAGTTTTGGAAGATGACTTGTATGAAGAATAAATAATATAATTCACCATCCGTTTTTGGAGATTTTATGCTTCAAAAACGGATTTTTTTATTTGCGTCATAGTGGTTTTCTCTTTCTCTTGCGTTTCCCTAAAAAAGGAAGTATGAAAAAAGAGTTTAAGGAAAAGCTTATGCGTGGTTTTGCTTGTGGGAGCAGTAGGAATATCATGGAACAGCATGCATCAGTTTCTGGTTTTTGGACCGTACGCCATGGAGTGAATCATCCTTTGATGTTCCGTCTGTTGTTGGTGCGTTATATCATTGTCTTCTTTCTTCTGCTGGCTTTGTGCATTACAATAGCCTTTTATGTGGGGAGGGGGCGTCATTTGCATATTTCTCCTCAGGCTGATATATCGGAGTGTGGTTCTGTATAAACAGTACGTCTGGAAATTTAAATTCCGGTTTTACGTGAATATCCAAAAAAATATTTATTTTTGCATTTGACAGAAGGCTTCGGAATACAAGGATGAATAATCTTTCTTCCGGAGCCTTATATGAATAGCGGAATTTTTATACTTTACTGATCAAAGAAAAATAAATATGAAACGGAACGGAACATCAGAACGCACATCTTTTATTTCAATGCCTTTGCGTGATCAACTCGCAAAACAAACTGTAAACGAATTGAAAGGGCTGGCTCAGTGGATAAACCTGACGCTGAATTCCCGTTGGCGCAAAGACGAGATTGTGGATTGTCTGTATCATTTCTTTATGGACGATGTTTTGGTGTGGATACGCCGTTTACCGATGCATGAGGTGAATCTGCTTCGTGCTCTTGCGGACTCTGATGACTCTTGTACCGTAGAGGAATATAATTTTTTCGGCATAACCTGTCTGGAAGATCTTTATCTGGTTTCTTCCGAATATTCAGAAGAAGATCTGAAGGTCTGTTTCGTGATCAGTGAAGAGTTGAAGCGGGTATTGCAAACGGTTGACTGGGAGAATATCTTGACGGATCCGATACAAATCCGAAAATATGAAATGGAGCGCTATGCGTACGGACTGCTCAATCTTTACGGACTGCTGTTGATGAAGGATACCTTGGAAACCGTGTATGAACTGATGGATCAAAAATCTACGATGGATGAGATTCTGGATTGGTTTGAAGATTCATTGGGACTACGCAATCTGATTTGTATCTTTCCCCAGCGGGAATCACAGAAGGATATCTGGCTCCGTTCATTCTATATGGATGATGCGGAAGAGATTTTATATCATCTCAGTGAGAATGTCCAAATGATGGAGACTGCTTCTTTTTCACAGGAAGAAATTGCGGCGGCCGGTGTCATGCCCCGAATGGATTTCTCGAGATGGATTACTCCTGACCTGAAATACTGGATGGAGGAGAAGATGAACTATACCTCGGAACAGATGCATGCCGTGTTGCTGTATTTATGGTTCTCGAATCAATATGAATGCAATCTTTCATCATTGCTGGCCACAGCGGTTAATGCCCGTTTGAAGTCTGCCGCTGATATGAAGGCTGCGATGGAATGTCTGATTACGTTCCTGAATGAAACTCCGAAATGGATTCTTTTGGGAAATTCGTCAGAAGAGATCGCCCGACAGGAAGAAGCGGCCCGACAGCCTTATGTGGCTCAGCCAAAAGTGGGGCGTAATGATCCTTGCCCATGCGGCAGTGGCAAGAAATACAAACAGTGCTGCGGAAGAAAAAACTGATTCATGGCTTATTGATCATAGTGGGACAGGATTATGGGAGTGCTTTATCTTTCGGTAGAACTTGCGCTGGATCTGATTACTGCTCTTCTAGGAGTGATCCTTATGAAACGAGCGCATGATAACGGACCTAAATTCTGGTGGGGATGTATTGCGCTGGCTATTGGCGCTGTGTTTGCCTGGGAGAATATCGGTTGGCTTTTGATTGTGACGGAGGAACCCGAATACTGCTTCACGGATCTGTTGAACATGGAAAAGATGCTCAAATGGTATCCGATGGCCAGTCTGGTGGCACTATTCCCCTTGGCTTCTCTTTTTCCGGGGTACCTGACCGCAAGACGCACTCTGTTGTATTGTTTACCTGCTTTGATACTGACTTTGACGGGAATCTGTTATCTGGCTTTTGACGGATATCTGACTCCTTTGTGTTCTATGACAGATGTATTTCTGTATTGGAACTGTTGGGATGTCAAGTTACGGTGCTTGATTTTTATCTTTTCCATAGTCACTCCCTTGGCATTTTTCCTTTATCCGCTGCTTACCCGTAAGGGCTATCGTAAGGCCAATGACATGATGTATGTTTTCATCGGGTTTATGTTTGTTTTTCTGCTTATCTATATTCTGTTTACGTTGGATATCAGTTACTTTATTTTTAATTTGTTTGGAGCAACTGCAATTGTTTTCACTTTGTTTTTTTCTTTGCAGTATCTGAAACGAGAGAATCCTTTTTCAGTCTGTTTGTACGATCCGGAGAAAGTTGCTGCACCAGTGTTGGTACCATCCACCTTACCTCTGTTTCTGAAAATTGATGAGTTGTTTCAGGAAAAGCCCTTATATGCGTCTCCTCACTATACGATCAAAGATCTGTCAGAGCAGCTTCAGGTTTGTGAACGTTGTCTTTCAGAGGCAATCAAATCGGCAGGATACAGTAGTTTTCGTGAGTATATGAATCATCTTAGATTAGACTACTTTAGGCAGTTGGTTGTGAAATATCCGGATAAAAATATAAAGGAGCTTATTTTCCTTTCTGGTTTTAATTCCCGGGCAACCTTTTATCGGAATTTTTCCGACAGATATGGTATGTCTCCTTTGAATTTTCTGAACGCTGAGCGAACCAAGTGTAAGAATTAATGCCGTGTTTTTCGGCGATTGTCAGACTGACTACGGATTGTTTTTTTGTATAACTTTCTTGTAGCTTTATTGTTCAAACCTTTATTACCAAATATATTGCTTTAAATCATGAATCGAAAAAACATTTTCAGACGCTTGGCTTGTGTGTCGCTACTTCTGGCAGCTTCGGCTGGTGCCGGCGCACAGCACCCCGTTTCAATAGTTCCCAAACCTTTACATCTGGAACAGACAGAAGAACAGTTTGTCTTGAAGTCCGGAATGACCATTGCCTGTGAGGAAGGCTTGAAGGAGCAGGCTGAATATCTAAGTCAGATGCTGCGTCAGGCTACGGGATGGGAGATCAAGGTACGTCCCGATTCCCGAAAAGGAAATATTGTCTTGGTATTGGATACCGTGGCTAATAAACATTCCGAAGGATATTCTCTGTCGGTGGATAAGAAAAGCATCCGGATTTCCGGTGCCGATGAGGCCGGAGTATTTTATGGTTTGCAGACTCTGTTACAACTGTTGCCCGAAGAAGTCTATCGGAATCGTCTGGCCGGTCAGATAAAGTGGGTCGTTCCCGGAGTGCAGATCGTGGATCATCCAGAGCGCCCCTGGCGAGGTATGATGCTCGATGTGGCCCGTTATTTCTATGATAAGGAGTTTGTCAAGAAGTTTATCGACATGATGGCCATGTACAAACTCAACAAACTTCAGTTTCATTTGATCGATGATTCCGGATGGCGTCTGGAAATCAAGAAATATCTCCGCTTGACAGAGGTGGGAGCATGGGCTGGTCCCGACAGTCGCCGTTTGGGAGGTTATTATACTCAGGACGATATCCGTGAGATTCTGGAATATGCCCGTTTGCGTCAGGTGGAGGTAATTCCCGAGATAGAGTTTCCGGCCCACATGCTTTCGGCCGTAGTGGCTTATCCCTGGTTGGGCTGTACGGGTAAGCAACACGAAGTGCCCGATCAGCATTTTATCAGCCGCGATCTGCTTTGTGTCGGCAAGGAAAGCTCCTATCAGTTTTTGAAGGATGTGCTCGATGAAACGGTGGCACTCTTCCCGTCTCAATATATCAATATCGGTGGCGATGAGGCTGTTTATACGAATTGGGAGCAGTGTCCGCGCTGTCAAGAAGTCATGAAGCGAGAGGGATTGAGCAAGGCTTCTGAATTGCAGGGATATCTCACCAACGTGGTGGCCGATATGATGAAGAAAAAGAACCGTACCGTTATCGGTTGGGAAGAGATTATCCAGCGCGGAAAACTGAATGAGCAGGTTGTGGCTCTGATGTGGCATAACGTCGGAGATACGATTCAGGCTACACGTACGGGTCATAAAGCTATATTGACTCCAGCAACACACTTGTATTTTGATTTTCCCGAAAGCCGTACTCCCGGTGAGGTGAAGGCTGCAACCTGGATGCCACCAATCTCTTTAGAAAAGTGCTATGGAATGGAAGTCAACGATTACAGTCCGTCATCTACGGTGATGGGAGTGCAAGGATGCTTCTGGAGCGATCAGTTTATTCATGGTACCGTGCTTCAGGAGATTACTCCGTTGAACGAAAACCGTTCGGAGCAGTATGCCGAATATCTGATATTTCCACGTATGTTGGCGCTGGCTGAGCTGGCTTGGCTGCCTAAGGCGGAACGCAAGTATGCCGATTTTGCGGAGCGCATGACGCTTCAGTATGCCAAACTGGATGCCAAGGGATGTAACTATCGTGTACCCGAGCCGAAAATTCTGTCAATGACTCAGGAGGGAGACAGCCTGTGCTTTACACTGGCTCCTACGGTGGCGGGTGCTCCGATACGCTATACTACAGACGGCAGTTATCCGACCATCCACTCTGCTGTGTATAACGGTCCGCTGCGGGTAAAGAATAAGTCCGACTTTCATGCCATGACTGTGGTGAATGACCGCCATTATTCTCTACCGATTTATTTTGCTCCTGATTATTCGGCTTATAAGCAATATGGTGAGTTTACAACAGAATGGAAGCCACTTCAAGTGCAGACTTCTCCTTCAAAATGGCGCTTTGAATGTACCGGAAAGATTTCCGGAAACGGAGAATATGAAATTGCTTTCATTCAGACCAGCGGACAGAATGTATTGAAGCTGGGCAATCTGTCTTTGCTGAAACGCGATGAGAAACTGGCAGAAATCTCAATAAACCGGTCATCGCAGTGCGGTAATCCGATTCTCGGTTCGCTTAAAGTAGATGCCTTTGAGGCCGGAACGCCTTTCTATATTGAGGTTGAAGCAAACGGTATAAATGGTAACGATACTCGTGGCCTTGTCTTCATCCGGAAAAAATAATGCTTCTGAATATAAAGACTTGTATAACCATAAAGCAGGCGGAAATCTTATATCGGGTTCCGCCTGCTTTGCTTATGTTCGGCTACATTCTTCTTTCTTTGGAACAAGAGCGGCCTGTGTTTTACGTTCCTTTCTGACTGAAGCTGTTACTTTACGGATACACAGTCTTTAATATAGGATATTGGCGTTTTGGGCTGGCTATTTGTTGCCGGTATTTAAAAATATAGTTGCAGGTTGCTCCAATTAGATTCATAGATTTATTTAAACCGGTAATTAAACCAAACTTTATTTTTGTGGTCTAATTATTAAAATCATCCTTACGATAAGGGTGATTGCCGGATTGCGTATATATTTATGGATAAACTTTAATATGAAAAAATCATGAGAATCAGAATTTGTATGTTAGGAATGGCCCTCATTTTTGGGGGAGTCAGTGAAGGAGGACTATTGCCTCTTTCCGCTGCAGAAAGTATTCAGGTGGTAACGCGCGGTAAACCGGAGCGTCCGGATAGAGACCGTCCAGACCATCATCGCAAAGTGTATAAGAAAAAGAAAAATCATCACATCAAGAAAATTCCTCCGCACTATACCAAAGTGTACCATGGAAAGAAATGCTATTACTATCATGACGGCTTCTATTATCGTCCGTGTTCCGGAGGTTATTATGAACGCTTCCGCCCCTTTATCGGTATGATAGTACCTGTATTGCCCCGAAGGGTACACGTGGTGCATCGTCATGGACAAGAGTACCTGGTTTGTGAAGGAATACTCTATAAAAGAATTTATACCCGCAATGGTTTCCGTTATAAAATTGTAGGATTTGTGTAAAAAGAAAAGAAGATGCCCCGAAGTCAGTTGACTTTCGGGGCATCTTCTTTATTTGAGTTATGTGAATTCTAATTATTCAGCAACCTTCTCGTCGCTCCAGTCCATGGCAGCCATACGCTTGTATGAAGCGTAGCGCTTCTTAGCCATATCCTCGCAAGCGTTGAACAGGTCAGCAGCCTCAGTAGGATACTGTTTCATTACAGAAGCGAAACGAACCTCGCCCTTCAGATAATCCTGGAATGCCTCCCATTTCGGCTCCTTAGAGTCGAGTGAGAACGGATTCTTGCCTTCATCTTCCAGAGCTGGGTTGAAGCGCCACAAGTGCCAGTAACCGCACTCAACAGCAGCAGCCTCTTCAGCCTGAGATTTACCCATACCCTTCTTCAAACCGTGGTTGATACATGGAGCATAAGCAATGATGATTGATGGTCCAGGATAAGCCTCTGCCTCACGGATAGCCTTCAAGCACTGAGCCTGGTCAGCACCCATAGCGATCTGAGCTACGTAAACATAACCGTAAGTTGTGGCAATCATACCCAGGTCTTTCTTGCGTACGCGCTTACCAGAAGCAGCGAACTTAGCGATAGCACCCAGAGGAGTAGCCTTAGATGACTGACCACCGGTGTTAGAGTAAACCTCAGTATCCAGAACCAGGATGTTTACATCCTCACCAGAAGCGATTACGTGATCCAAACCACCGTAACCGATATCGTAAGAAGCACCGTCACCACCGATAATCCACTGTGAGCGTTTTACCAAGTAGTGGCTCAACTCTGACAGCTTAGCGCATGATGGGCATCCGGCAGCCTTGCCAGCCTCGATCTGTGGAACCAGCTTCTCTGCAGCAGCCTTGCTTGCGTCTGCATCGTCCTTACCGTCGATCCAAGCCTGTGCAGCTTCCTTGAACTCTGCTGGAGTGTGCTCAGAAGCGATAGCCTCGTTCAGGATAGCCTCGATGCGGGCACGCATCTTCTTGTTGGCCAATACCATACCCAAACCGAACTCGCAGAAGTCCTCGAACAAAGAGTTAGCCCAAGCCGGACCCTGACCCTTAGCGTTGGTAGTGTAAGGAGTTGATGGGATAGAACCAGAGTAGATAGAAGAACATCCGGTAGCGTTGGCGATGATCTCGCGGTCACCGAACAACTGAGAAATCAACTTCACGTATGGAGTTTCACCACAACCAGAGCAAGCTCCTGAGAACTCGAACAATGGCTGAGCGAACTGAGAGTTCTTCACGTTAGACTTGATGTCTACCAGATCCTGCTTGCTGGTTACGTTCTTCACGCAGTATTCCCAGTTTGGAGCCTCGTCCAATTCTTGCTCCAGAGGAACCATAGTCAGAGCCTTGCCCAACTTCGGATTACCCGGACAAACATCGGCACAGTTACCGCAACCCAAGCAGTCCATAACGCTTACCTGAATACGGAAGTTCATGCCCTTCATAGCGGCAGGAGCCTTCATTTCCAGAGTATCAGCGCTGAAGCCAGCCTTCTCGTCAGCATTCAGAACGAATGGACGGATAGCAGCGTGAGGACAAACGTAAGCACACTTGTTACACTGGATACAGTTTTCTGCATTCCAAGTCGGAACGAATGCAGCTACACCACGCTTCTCATAAGCGGCAGTTCCCTGTGGCCAAGTACCGTCTTCGATACCCTTGAATGCTGAAACCTTCAACAGGTCACCATCCTGAGCATTGATAGGACGAACTACTTCGTTGATGAATGCAGGATCGTCGTTTGCTGCAGCAGCGTCAGCCTCCAGAGAAGCCCATGCCGGATCAACAACCAGTTCCTTGTACTCACCACCACGGTCAACAGCAGCGTAGTTCTTGT
>OKWR01000378.1_pt1 | contig 50557 bp, 39 predicted proteins | sample 1607101 | NCBI WGS metagenome assembly OKWR01 (sample SAMN04414076, study PRJEB24778) | human gut metagenome | material: faecal | host: Homo sapiens
GCAGAGGGCTGAGTTTTAATCTAAGGGTTTACATTCAGTTACAGTTTTTAGATAAATTTCGGGATCACCGTTCAATATCAAGTCTGCATATCCAATCGGATCATTGTAGATCAGATAATCCAGCTCTGACCGCTGATACATATTGTCGGCAACCTCCTTTTCCACGGCGATGGTGTCAATGGCAATGATGCTGCCATCAAAGAATTTCAGCTCTACACAGGCAGTATCCATGTTGAACTCACAAGAAACCAATCTATCCATAAGAAACCTCCATTCTGCGGGATGTTAGATTATCCCAAAATATTTGAATGCTTCTCGGATTGCTTTCTCTTTTTCCGGTGGGCACTGCGGCTGTCTGGAATCCTCGGACTTCGGCAAATTATAGTTCTTACCAACCCCAATCCCACATTTTCGCTTAATTTGTGAGATATACAGGTTGGATACCTTTAACCCGCTATGCTCCTGCACATAGTCCTTAATCTGGGTGTAGGTTGCCCCATCTTGAAATTCGGACATATCCATATCTTCCAAAGAGAACTCAACCCGAATCTTTTTCGAGTCGACCTCGCCCTTGGAAAGCAAGACTACCGTCTCCACATGTCCCCCCATCGGGAAGTTGTCAAACGCCCTGCCGCATTTTAACTCATAGCCCTGGCTGCAGAGATATTTTAAGTCGCGGGCGAGCGTCGCGGAATCGCAGCTGACGTAAACCAGGCGCTTCGGGCGCATTTTTAAAATGGTATTGAGGCACTCTTCGTCACAGCCCTTGCGCGGAGGATCAACAACGATAACGTCCGCAAAAATTCCTTCTGTTTCGTATAAGTGCGGCAGCACCTCCTCCGCTTTTCCGACATAAAATTTCGCATTGTCGATGCCGTTGCGCACTGCATTCTGGCGCGCATCATCGATTGCCTGCGGGACGATTTCCACGCCGTAGACCTGCTTCGCCTGGCGCGCCAGGAACAGGGAAATCGTGCCGATTCCACAGTAAAGATCCCAGACTGTCTCATTTCCGGTCAGTCCTGCATAAGAAAGCGCCTGACTGTAAATATTTTCCGTCTGAACCGGATTGACCTGATAAAAGGACTGGGGCGAAATTGTGAAAACAAGCCCGCCGATCGTGTCCTCAATGCGGTCTTTTCCGCGGATCGTCCGGGTTTTACTGCCCATAATCACATTCGTCCGCTCTGTATTGGAATTGACCGAAAAACTGGTCATTCCGGGCACCTTTTCAAACAGCCTGTCCGCAAGCTCCTGCTCCGCCGCAAACGAACTGCCGTTGAGAATCAGACATACCATAATCTGTCCTGTTGAAAAGCCTTTACGGATCAGGACATGGCGCAGCAATCCCTTTCCTGTCGTTTCATCGTATGCTGGAATTTTCTTTTCCGTACAAAAATCCAGCACAATGTCCAAAACGATTTTGTTTTCCGCAACGCCGAGCGCACAGTCCCTGTTTTCAATAATCGTGTGTGTCCGTCCGGCATAAAAGCCCGCAATCAAACGACCATTTTTGTCCATTCCGACCGGAAACTGCGCCTTGTTGCGATAATGGAACGGATGCTCCATCCCGACCGGCGCTTCCATAATTTCCTCTACAAAATCCGGGGCAAAGCCGCCGATCCGGATCAGGTTGTTTTTGACCTTGCGGTCCTTAAAGGCGAGCTGCTTTTCATAGGAAACCGCCTGCAGCTGACAGCCGCCACACTGTCTCGCATACGCACAGACCGGCTCCACGCGGTCGGGCGACGGTTCCAGCACTTCTTCCAGACGCGCAAAGGCATATCCCTTTTTCGGTTTTACGACTTTTGCACGCACCGTATCGCCCAGAACCGCGTCCTTGACAAACAGCGTATAACCATTGCCTGAAAGGGCACCGGAATCCTCCAGATGTCCGATGCCCTCTCCGTCTGTTCCCATATCTGTAATTTTCACTGTAAAAATCTGATTTTTCTGTATATTCACGTCATCCTCCATGCTCGACAGCTGCGCTGTATTTTTACCGCTGCAGCTGCGTAGAATGCGCGCCGGTCGTGCTTTCTACGTCCGGCTATGCAAAACCTGCGCAGCTGCACTGCGTCCATTCCTTCGGCTGAGCCGTCTTAGTCCATCCGCGTCATGCGCAGATTGGATTCAAAGAACCGGTTGTAACCCAGCCATCCGGTTTCAGAAGTTCCCTCCAGAATCTCCGTAAAGGTTTCCAGCTTCGCATCTGCATTATCCGCCAGATTCAGTGCCATCGCTTCCATGAGCGCAGGCTTTTTGGGAGAACCGTATTCATATTCTCCGTGGTGCGCCAAAATGCAGTGTTTCAATTCCGAAGCAAGCACAGTCGGAAAGCCCGGGATCATCCGAATTTTGTCGCTGACCATCTCCGTTCCGATTACGATATGACCAAGCAGCTGTCCATCGTCCGTGTAATCGTTCTGTGGGAAAAGGGAAATTTCTTTTGTCTTGCCGATATCATGACACATCGCGGCAGCCAAAAGCAGATCCCTTTTTAACATCGGGTAGGATTTTGCAAAATAATCGCACAGCTTCACAACGCCAAGCGTGTGCTCCAGCAGACCGCCTACAAATCCATGATGTACGCTTTTCGCTGCGGAAGATTTTTTGAAGTTTGTAAGAAACGCCTCGTCTTTTACAAAGAATGCCTCCATCAGCTTTTTGAGCCATTCATTTTCCATGCTGTTGATATAGGAAAGCAGCTCCTGATACATCACGGAAATGTCCTTTTTGCTGACCGGAAGATAGTTGGCAGGCTCGTATTCGCCCTCGCGACACAGGCGGATCCGTTTGATATTGATCTGGTTTGCGCCCTGAAAACAGGTCACATCGCCATAGACCTCAATATAATCCAGGCTGTCGAAATCATCGATGCCCGCACTGTTGGGATCCCAAATTTTGCCGTCTACCGTGCCGGTCTTATCCTGCAGGATGACGGTTTCATACGGCTTACCATTCTTCGTCACAGCAGACTGTTTATGCTTACACAGATAAATATCGAATACTCTGTCGCCTTCTTTATAATCCTTAATAAATTTCATTTTCTTTTCCTCTTTTCCAAAAATCTCTATTCTGTTGACAATGCTGCGCAAAACCGAAAACGGCAGCCCTGCATCAAAAGCCTTTCGCTATCCTCTACGCCTTACTCCTGCAAAAGCACCTCAATCTCCATTTCCTGATATTCGTCCTGTCCCTGCCGCATCACAGTGACTGTCACCGTCGTGCCCGGCTCACAGGAAAGAAGCGCCGCATGGTAGTCCGCAAACGAAGTGATCTCTTCTCCTTCCATGCCAACGATTACGTCGCCGCTCTGGATTCCCGCTTTCATCGCGGGAGAATCCATTATGATTCCCGTCACATATGCACCGACCGGCACATGTTTTTCCAGATGGATTTCGTCCGGTACATCCGTCCCGGTAATGCCCATATGGGCGATTTTCTGACCATTCGACAGCTTGCCAACCGTCGTCAGCAGATCGGAAATTCCATATGCGCTGAGCACATCGGAGCTCTCTGCTTCCCCGGCGTGCACGATGCCGAGTACCTTTCCGGAAAGATTGATTAAAACGCCTCCGGTTCCCTGCAACCCCGTCATATCTGTCTTCAACAGGCGGACATTATGATCCGTAAGATTTTGATAATAATCTGCAGAAGTTACCATTCCGAAAATTATCGTTTCCGCACCCTGCGGACGTCCGATTGCAATCACCGGTACAGCCTGTACACTACTGCCGGAGCTTCCCATCGTCGCCGATCCGACATTTTTCCGGATATCCTCCGGAATATCCTCCAGCGCCACACTCAAAATGGCGAGTCCCGTTTCCTCATCCTTTCCTTTCAGTGAAGCGGACACACTCCGTCCGCTGTAAAAGGAAACCTCCAGTTCCTCCGCCTGACGGATGGCTGCATCGTCCACAAGAATCAGCAGCTCCTTACCGTTATCCGCAACGATCAGCCCTGCCGTCTGTCCCTGGTTTTCATAAGTGTTATCAAACCAGTCCACATCCGACACCACACCGGTCACTGTTACCATCGAATGATCTGCAAATGTCTTCGCCACCGTATACATATTCCGGTACAGCTTCTGATAATCCCCGATTTCCAGCGCGACTTTTTCCACAACGGTCTGCAGCTCTGTCGTTGTCTCCGTTTCCGTCTCTTCTTCCAGAATCATATCCTCCGGGCGCATCTCGTCCTCGATATTTTCTTCCTTCAGCTCCACCTGCTGCGGCTCTTCCTCCGGGTACAGCAGATTGGAAAATACCGGTTCCAGCACAAGGAAGGTCACACAGGCGATCAGCCCGAAAATTGCTGCCATGCTCGCCGTCAGTAACGTTTTTTTGAACAGTTTTCGGCGGTTCAGCGGTCGTTCTTTTACCTTTTCTTTGATAAACTCGATATCCTGATTCGTCAGATCCTGATTCGGTCTGTTATCCTCCATAAGTATCGGTTCCTTTCTGCCCGTTTGGGTACTTTTCAGTATACCTCATCTGCCCGCCTGCACACAAGTGCCGGAAAGACTTTTTCCGGGCGCAAAATTTTTCCCCGGTTTCTCTCTCTATATGGTATGATAGGAGTAGCCGCCTGTACCACAAGACAGCAGCATCAATCCTGTGTAATGATTCTGCTGTGCAGCATTTTATGGAACGAATAGGAACGAATATAGGTGCCTTTTGGCACTGTGTTTTGAAAAACGAAAGGAACTACTATGAACGCGAAAGTTTTACGCGTATTGGAATATGATAAAGTCATTCATATGCTGGAGCAAAAAGCAACCTCGGACCCCGGACGACAGCTTTGCCGGGATCTCGTGCCCATGACCGATCTTGCGCAGATCGAACAGGCTCAGACCGAAACTGCAGATGCCCTGACCCGGATTTTCCAGAAGGGCAGCCTGAATTTCGGCAGCAATAAGCCCCTCGGCATGTGCCTGCGCTCCCTCGAAATCGGCAGCACCCTCTCCTCTGAAGAGCTGCTGCGCATCGCCGGTCTTTTGGAAAACACCGCCCGTGTCAAAAACTTCGGGCGCTCCGACAAGGACGAAGAACAGCAGGATTCCCTGACAGAATATTTTCACTGTCTCGAACCCCTCGCACCCCTTTCCAAAGAAATCCGCCGCTGCATCATCGATGCGGATGAAATTGCGGACGACGCCAGTCCTGCCCTCAAAAAAATCCGGCGGAGCATGGTATTAACCGGAGAAAAGATTCACAACCAATTAAACAACATGGTAAACGGTTCCGTCAGAAACTATCTGCAGGATGCCGTGATTACCACCCGCGACGGACGCTACTGTATCCCCGTCAAGGCAGAATATAAAGGTCAGGTGCCCGGCATGGTGCACGACCAGTCCTCCACCGGCTCCACCTTTTTCATCGAACCCGCAGCCGTTGTCAGTTTAAACAATCAGCTGCGTGAGCTGGAAATCGAGGAGCAAAAGGAAATCGCCGTTATTCTGGCAAATTTGAGTGCCGAAGCAGGTGCACACACCCTTGAGATCGCAGAAAACCAGCGGATTATGACGCAGCTCGATTTCATCTTTGCAAAGGCTTCCCTTGCGATGGATCAGAATGCTTCCCGTCCGCTTTTCAATGACGAGCATATCGTTCGTATCCGTCAGGGACGACATCCGTTGCTTGACCGCAAAAAAGTCGTTCCGATCGACGTCGAGCTTGGCAAAAATTTCGATCTTCTCGTCATCACCGGTCCCAACACCGGCGGTAAAACCGTATGTTTAAAAACAGTCGGACTGTTCACGCTGATGGGGCAGGCAGGTCTGCACATTCCTGCCCTGGACCGCTCGCAGCTGTCCGTTTTTACAGAGGTTTTCGCAGATATCGGTGACGAACAGAGCATTGAACAGAGCTTGAGTACCTTTTCCTCCCACATGACCTCCATCGTCTCCATTCTGGCAAAGGCAGACGCAGATTCCCTGTGCCTGTTCGACGAGCTGGGGGCCGGGACCGACCCGACTGAGGGTGCGGCGCTGGCGATTGCGATTTTAAACTATCTGCATGACCGCGGCATCCGCACAATGGCGACCACACATTACAGCGAGCTGAAAATCTACGCCCTTTCTACGAAATTTGTTGAAAACGCCTGCTGTGAATTCGATGTGGAAACGCTGCGCCCTACCTACCGGCTGCTGATCGGCATTCCCGGAAAAAGTAACGCCTTTGCAATTTCCAAAAAGCTCGGTCTTTCCGACGAAATCATCGAAGCCGCCAAGGAGCAGATCGACGAACAGGACGTCAGCTTTGAAGACGTTATTTCCGATCTGGAAAAAAGCCGCGTTACAATTGAAAAAGAACGCCGCGAAATCGAAGATTACAAAAAAGAAATCGAAGCCCTCCGGCATAAGCTACAGGAGAAAAACGATAAAATCGACCAGACGCGGGACCGTATCCTGCGCGAAGCGAATGAAAAAGCGCGGGATATTCTGCGTGAAGCAAAGGACACCGCAGACGAAACGATCCGCATTTTCCAGAAAGCCGGTCCCGGCGCTTCCATGAAGGATCTGGAACAGGCGCGTCAAAAGCTGCGCAGCAACATCGACGACAAAAACAGTAAGCTTTCCGTCGCTGCAAAGGACAAGCCCAAAGCTCCGGCATTAAAGCCCGAACAGCTCAAAAAAGGCGATGCCGTGCGCATTGTTTCCATGGGGCTCAAGGGTACGGTCAGCAGCCTGCCTGATGCAAAGGGCAACCTCTTCGTGCAGTGCGGCATCATGCGCACCTCCACGAACATAAAAGACCTTGTCCGCATCGAGGAAGCGACGATTACCACGCCTACGATGTCCAAAACAAATACCGGCAAGCTCCGGATGTCCAAGTCCTTCTCCGTTTCCCCTGAGATCAATCTGCTGGGCAAAACGGTAGACGAAGCCCTCGCCGCCCTCGATAAATATCTGGACGACGCTTATCTGGCACATCTGGAAAACGTCCGCGTCGTACATGGCAAGGGGACCGGTGCCCTGCGCAAGGCCATCCAGCAGCATTTAAAGCGCATCAAATATGTCAAATCCTTCCGACAGGGCGAATACGGCGAAGGCGATGCCGGCGTAACGATTGTAGAATTTAAAAAATAATCCGCAGGACGGCAATCATCTGCCGACTTTGCAAAAACAAATAACGAGGTTCATTATGGTAAATAAACAGAAAATTCTGATTGTTGACGACGATGCCAATATCGCCGAACTCATTTCGCTGTACCTGACCAAGGAATGCTTTGATACGATGATCGTGGAGGACGGGGAATCCGCCCTCCGCGCTGTGGATACCTTCGCGCCGAACCTGATTCTGCTCGATCTGATGCTTCCCGGCATCGACGGCTATCAGGTCTGCCGTGAAGTCCGCAGCAGTTCCTCTGTTCCCATCATCATGCTGTCCGCCAAAGGCGAAATTTTTGACAAGGTGCTCGGTCTGGAGCTTGGTGCGGATGATTACATGGAAAAGCCCTTCGACTCCAAGGAGCTTGTCGCTAGAGTCAAGGCGGTGCTGCGCCGCTACAAGCCAGCTGCTGCCGTTCCGGCAAAGCCCGCTGTGGAATGTGTCGAATATCCCGATCTGACAATCAATAAAACCAATTATTCCGTTATGTATATGGGAAAAAATGTCGATATGCCGCCAAAGGAGCTGGAGCTTCTCTATTTTCTGGCAGCTTCGCCCAACCACGTTTTTTCCAGAGAACAGCTTCTGGATCAGATCTGGGGCTATGAATACATTGGTGACACCCGCACGGTAGACGTACACATCAAGCGTCTGCGCGAAAAGATCAAGGATCATGCAAACTGGAAAATCGCCACGATCTGGGGAATCGGCTACAAATTCGAGGTAAGATGACATGCGCAAAACCCTGTATCTGAAATTTGTACTCGGCTACCTGATCTTCGGATTTTTCGGATTTTTAGTCGTAGCAACGTTCGTTTCCAGTATGACGCTGGAGCATCTGAAACGGGAAAAGGCGGACTCCCTTTATAAAGAAGCTACTCTGATCGCAAATACCTACGCTTCCGACTTATACAGCAGCAATGTTTCCCTCGAGGAGGTCAAAAAACAGCTGGATGCGCTCAGCACCTACCTGTCCTCCCAAATCTGGATCATTAATCCATCCGGACGTATTATCATGACAACTGAAACACCGCTGGATGTGAAGCATGAGTCTCGCGTGGAAAATTTTGATTCGACCATCACCGCCGGTTCCTTTTATACGGTTGGTGACTTTTTCGGCTGCTTCCAGGAGGAAATGCTCAGTGTATTTGCGCCCATCACTTCCAATTTTAAAGTGCAGGGCTATGTTGTCATCCATATCCCCATGGCAAATATTCGGGCTTCCAGCGAAAGCCTGCTAAATATTTCCTATATTATGCTCGTGATTTTTTTCCTGCTGTCGCTGATCATTCTGATTTTCTTTACAGAAATGGTCTATCTGCCGCTGCGCAAGATCACGGCAGCCACCGAGCAGTACGCGGCAGGCAATCTGCATTATGAATTTCAGGTAGACAGTGAGGATGAGATCGGTTATCTGGCTGCCTCCCTGTCTCTCATGGCAAGTGAGATCGCACGCGCCGAGGATAACCAGAAAAAATTCATCGCCAACGTTTCTCACGACTTCCGCTCTCCGCTGACTTCAATCAAAGGGTATCTGGAGGCGATGCTGGATGGAACGATCCCGCCAGAGCTCCACGAAAAATATCTCGGCATCGTCTTAAACGAGACGGAACGCCTGACAAAGCTAACCAACAGCCTGCTGACCTTAAACAACCTGAATATGAAGGGCATGATCCTGGAAAAATCTGTTTTCGATTTAAATTCGGTCATTCGCTCTACTGCCGCTTCCTTCGAAGGAACCTGCCAGCAGAAGCATATCGGCATCGAGCTGCTTTTAACCGGCGACCGTATGCCCGTTCTCGCCGACAAAAGCAAAATCGAGCAGGTCTTATACAACCTGCTCGACAACGCGATTAAATTTTCCCACCCTGACTCTGCTATTCGCATCGAGACAAACGAAAAGCATGGAAAGGTTTTCGTCTCCGTCAAGGACAGTGGCATCGGAATCCCGAAGGACAGCCTGCGGCTGATCTTCGATCGTTTCTACAAGACTGACCTTTCCCGCGGCAAAGACAAAAAGGGAACCGGGCTGGGACTTTCCATTACAAAAGAAATTATCCAGGCGCACAACGAAAATATCAACGTCATCAGCACAGAAGGCGTCGGGAGCGAGTTTATCTTCTCCCTGCCCGTGCAGGACAATGAAGCGTAGGGCGGAATGCCTTACGCTTTCCAGTGCAGCCGGTGCAGTTCTCCACCTTCCTGTAACCCTGCGAAATGATTCTGGCGCAGCGCTTCATACAAAACGATCGCTACGGAGTTGGACAGGTTCAGGGAACGGATATCCTTTCCCATCGGAATGCGGATACAGCTCTTTTCATACTCCACAAGGATTTCCTCCGGGATTCCGGCACTCTCCTTGCCGAACATAATATAATCGTCCGGTCCGATCTTTACATCGCTGTAAACCTGATGTGCTTTCGTCGTCGCCATCCAGAGCTTCGGCGCATCCGGCCCGCCGCTTACAAGCGTCGGATTTTTTTCCAGAAAGTCCGCAAAATTGATGTAGCGGCGCACATCCAGCAGATTCCAGTAATCCATGCCTGCGCGCTTTAACTGTTTTTCACTCAAAGAAAAGCCCAGCGGCTCAATCAGATGCAGAACCGTCCCGGTCGCGACGCAGGTTCTTCCGATATTTCCCGTATTCGCCGGGATTTCCGGCTGATGCAATACGATGTTTAACATATCTTTATCATTCCTTTTCCGCTTTCAGTTTTTTTACAAAATTCGACAGCCGCCCGATCGCAACTTTCAGATTTTCCAGGGAATAAGCGTAGGAAATACGGATGTAGCCCTCGCCGCTGTCCCCAAACGCCGTGCCCGGCACGACTGCAACCTTTTCTTCCTGCAGAAAACGCGTCGCAAACTCATCGCTGGTCATGCCGAATTCCTTGATACAGGGGAACACATAAAACGCGCCGTAAGGCTCGAAGCAGGGCAGCCCCATTTCTGCAAAGGCATGCAGCAGATAGCGTCTGCGCTGATTGTACTGTTCGCGCATTTCCGCTACATCGTCATCGCCGTTTTTCAGCGCCTCTACCGCCGCATACTGGCTCGTCGTAGGAGCACACATGATCGCAAACTGATGGATTTTGAGCATCTGTTTTAAAATCACTTCCGGTCCGCAGGCATAGCCCAGACGCCATCCGGTCATTGCATATGCCTTGGAAAATCCGTTGATCAGGACCGTCCGCTCCCGCATCCCCGGAATCTGTGTGATGGAAACCGGATTACCTTTATAGGTCAGCTCACTGTAAATTTCATCCGATATCACAAACAGATCTTTTTCTTCCACGATCTTTGCGATCGCTTCCAGATCTTCCCGTTCCATGATCGCACCGGTCGGATTGTTCGGATAGGGCAAAATCAGAATTTTCGTCTTTTCCGTGATTGCATCCAGAAGTTCCTGTGCCGTCAGGCGGAACTCGTTTTCCGCTTTCAACGGGATGATGACCGGCTTCGCACCTGCAAGCACGGCGCACGGCTCATAGGAAACATAGGACGGCTGTGGAATCAGCACCTCGTCTCCCGGATTTACCATCGCACGCAGCGCAATATCGATGGCCTCAGAGCCGCCGACTGTAATCATGATTTCATGCAGCGGATCATAGGACACCTGATAGCGGCGTCTCAAATAATGCGCAATTTCCTCCCGCAGCTGCTTCAAGCCGGCATTGGAGGTGTAAAAGGTACGTCCCTTTTCCAGAGAATAAATGCCCTCGTCGCGGATGTGCCACGGAGTATCGAAGTCCGGTTCGCCGACACCCAGAGAAATCGCATCCTCCATTTCGCTGACGATATCGAAAAATTTCCGGATTCCGGACGGTTTAATCGTAACGATTGTATCAGAAAGGGGATTTCTCATGGCGTAATCATCTCCCTCTGATCCTCGCATTTGCGGGTCAGGATCGTTCCGTGATCCTTATATTTTTTCAGGATAAAATGGGTCGCTGTGCTCAAAATGCTGTCAAGCGTGGAAAGCTTATCCGAAACGAACGCAGAAACCTCTTTCAGGGATTTGCCCTCCAGTGTTACGAGCAGATCGAAACCGCCGGAGATCAGGTACACTGCATGCACCTCCGGGTATTTGTAAATCCGCTCCGCGATGCTGTCAAAGCCCTGACCGCGCTGGGGTGTTACGCGAACCTCAATCAGCGCGGAAACCTTTTCGATGCTTGTTTTTTCCCAATCAATCAGTGTATGATAGCCGCAGATAATGCCCTCTGCTTCCATCGCTGCCATTTCGTTTACCACGTCAATTTCCTCTACGCCGAGGATGACTGCCAGCTCTTTTAAATCGATCCGGCTGTTTTTCTCAATAATTTTTAATAATTCTTCTCTCATTTTTTTCTTCCGTTCCTGCCGGATATCCGGCAACTGTTCTACTACTCCATCCGATAAATCGCGTCCGTATTCGCCGGTTCTAAAAATCTTCGTTCCTCTCCGTTGACAATCACGCGATCGTTGTCCGCCGACAAAAATCCGATCACCGCCGCCGGGATTTTCTGCTGCTGCAGCTGCTCTGCCAGCATCTCGCCCTGATCGGTCACAAACAGCAGACTGCCGTTTCCGGACAGCTCATAAGGATTGACGTCCAGCTCATTACAGATTTCTACCGTTTCCTGTCGGATGGGAATCTTCTTTAAAGATACCTCCAGTCCGGTCCCGGCCTGCTCTGCCAGTGTCCAGAGTGCATGGAATACACCGCCTTCCGATACTGCACAGGCAAGTCCGACGCCGGACTTACCGGCGACTGCAGCCTCCGGTAAAATCGAAAAGTGCTGCTCCAGCTGTGCTACGTCGTCCAGAAGCTGCGCAGGATAGCGCTTCAAAAGGGCTTCCCGGTATGTTTTTTCCAGGCAGACAGTTCCTGCCAGTCCCGCCCATTTCGTCATTACAACCTGCTGACCGGCGCGCGCCGACAGCGCAGCGCCTGCAGGCGCAGTCCAAACTTCCGCAAGCGCCTCTGCTGTCGCAACAGGCGCAATGACTGCACCGGACACATGCACTTTGACATCTGCAAGTGTCACCTGCAGCTTCTGCGCTGCTTCCTGCGCTGCGACAGTCATCTTCTGCAGCTCCTGCTCTTGACAGTCTGCCGGAAGCATCAGCTGCATGGACACCATGCGCACCTTTGCTTCTCCTTTTCCCACTGCTGCCGCTGCTGCGCGGTTTACTGCCTCATAAACGCAAAGTTTGGCTCCCTCTGCTCCGGACCAAACAGACAGACTCTGCGCAGTAATCCACAGCTGCTTCGCTTTTTCCGGCGCTTTATCCACATTCTCAGACGTGAGAAAGGCGCAGCCTTCCCCATACTCTGCGCCTTTCACCCCTATGCCGTTTATTTCTATTTTTCGATGAACGCTGCGTTTATAAACGTTTCCCGTTACGTTCCCTGTTTTCATAAGCTTTTCTCCATTCCGAATACCATCGTATCAAAGCATTGCAGAGCCGAACCTCCAGCCCGGCTCTGCCATCCGCTCTGCTTTATAATCCGGTGCTTAGTTTCCCGCCGCTGCGTCCTGCTGCGCCTGTGCAGCCTGCGCCTGAGCCTCTGCGATCGCCTGCAGCTGCTCCGGTGTCAATGCCGCCGCTGCTGCCTGCTGCGCTTTGATATTGGAAATGGTCGCTTTGACCGTATCAATGCTGCTGGTCGCAATGGCCGCCTGCATCTGGCTGGTCGCATTCGGATCCGGAGAAGCAATTCCGACGGTTGCCGTTCTGGGGCTCATCTTGTAGTTGCTGCTGTTGACCTGCTCCCGGCTGACTTCCACACCGTTTTCCTTTACAATCTTCCAGAGTCTTGCCTTGTAGCCAATATGTGCGCTGCTGACGCTGATGACGCCGATAGGCTGGGAAGCGTCCGCTATGATCTGATCCGCTTCCGGAACCTTTTTCTCAACCACTTCACTCTCATAATCTACGGCGCGGTTTTTTGCTCTCGTCTCTACACCATAGATCGTAAATGTAATCTTTTTATCAGCCGTATGTCCATCGATATAAATCGGATAATCCGTATTATTCACAAATACAAAATCCTTGCCGGAGGATTCTGCGATCGCCGCATCTGCAGACGGATCTACATAGGTTACGATCATGGAATGATTGTGACGTTCTGTCACTTCCAGCTCTGCCCGCAGAACCGCATTGTACAGCGTCGTAGATACCTGACAGATACCGCCGCCGATGCTGTCTACCACCTTGCCGTTCAAATAAGAACCCGCCATCTCGTAACCGTTTTCGGTGGAGAAGGGCTTCACTGTATTATAGGTAGAAAACGTATCGCCGGGATACAAAGTTGTTCCGTTGATCAGGCTGCAGCCATTTGCAACGTTTTTGCTGCGGGACGCACCGGAGGTCGAATAGCTTGTGGTAAATGTTCCGAGCACATCTTTTACCTTTGCAAGCTCTTCTGTTTTTCCCTTGGGCTCATCCACTGCCATTACGAGGGCAACGCTTCCGTCTTCCCCTCTAACCCAGGAGCCCGTAAGATAATCGTAGATCGCAGCTACGGACGCATTTTCATCTACCACATATCCGGTCTGTCCATCTTCGATCTGAAAGGATCCGTCAACCCGTGTCAGGTGCGCATCGATCGCTTCCACATTAAATTTACTGCAGCGCTCCGTCACAGCCTGACGAATCGCTTCTTTATCAAAATCCAGAACAACGGGGTAATTCTTTCCTTTATTCTGCAGATCTTTTTCTGCCTTATAGCGCGCTACGATATTTCCCTTTTTTCCAAGGGACACTGCTTCCGAAACAAGCTCCGGGTTTTTCCAGGAAATTCCCAGCTCAGAAAGGCTGATAGATACACTCTGTCCATCCTGCGCCTGCAGCTGCACCTGCGCCTGCCCGAGTTCGTTCACATAGCTCTGAACCGCCCCCTGTGCTTGTTCCTGTGTCATTCCGGAAAGATCCATGCCATCTGCCGAAATCCCGGTCTGGATGGTATCGTTCGGTGCTGCGTATACAGTCTTTCCTGCCACCACCGTGCACGCAAACACGCACACCAGCATGGCTGCCGTCATCAGTACGGTTTTCATTCGATTCATTTTAAAATTCCTTTCTATGCCGCTTATAAAAACGACAGCAATGTAGGAACAATCATCGCCAGCACCAGAATAAGGATGATGATCGACGATATAATTTTCTGTGTCTTTTTCTTTCTGAAATTCATGCTCTGCTCCTTTATCCGCAAACTGCCCTATAACGTCTGACAAATAGCATTAAAGCACCATCTTCCATGGCTGCGCTTCCACACATTATAAAGCACTTCCCTCACTTTTGCAAGCTTCCATATGCCGCAAGAATCCGGTCGATCTGACGGCTTGCCTCGTTTTTCGTCAGCATGGAAACGTCGTAATCCGGCGTCAGCTGATGCAGCGCAAGAAGCTTTGTCAGACGTTCCTTCTGTGCCTTCGTCGCAGGCGATTCGCGTTTTACCTTGCAAATCAACGGAACCGGCTCAAAAGCCTTTGCCCGGTCCGGGTCTGTTCCATAAAGCTCCAGCAGTTTTTCATATAAAATATGCGTTGCCCTCGCGTCCTCCAGCGCCCGATGCGCCTGAATCGGAATTTCGAAATGTTCGCACAGGGCGGATAGTCTTCTGCTCGGAAGCTCCGACAAAAACTGTCTGGAAAGCTTCAGGGTATCCACGCCGCTCCGTTCAAAATCCAGCCGCATATTCACCGCCGCGCGCTTCAAAAATCCATAATCGAACAAAATCCGATGTCCCACAAGGGGCAGATCTCCGGCAAACTCCAGAAAGGCAGGCAAAACGCTTTCCATCGTCTCTGCCTCATCTACCTGCTCCTGTAAAATCCCGGTCAGCTCTGTGATATGCGCAGGCAATATGCGCCCCGGATTGACAAAGCATGTAAAGCTTCCGACAATCTGTCCGTCCCGGACGCGCACTGCTCCGATTTCTATAATTTTATCCTGCTTCGGCGCAAGCCCGGTGGTTTCCACATCTACGCTCACATATTCTTTCACTTCTTTTTCCTGCTCTCCTTTTTTTGACGGTTCTGATAATCCTTACACCATTCCGTCAGAAAACATTCCCCGCATTTCGGCGTCGGTGCCTTGCAGATGGTCCGCCCCAGCGTAATGATCTGAATATTGTACAAAATCCAATGATCCTTCGGTAATACCTTCATCAGCTCATGTTCCACTTTTTCCGGGTCGTCCTCTTTTGTCAGCCCCAGCTTTTTGGAAATCCGCTTCACATGGGTATCCACCACAACGCTTGGCTCGTGGAAAATATTGCCGCGGATAACATTTGCCGTCTTGCGCCCGACTCCCGGCAGCGCCGTCAGCTCCTCCAGCCCGGAGGGGATTTCGCCTCCATGCAGTGCCATCAGCCTCTGACAGCAGGCAATGATATTTTTCGCTTTATTATGATAAAAACCGGTCGGGCGGATATCCTGCTCCAGCTCTTTTAAATCCGCCTCCGCAAAGGCTTCGACCGACGGATATTTCACAAACAGATCTTTCGTGACAATGTTGACCCGTGCGTCGGTGCACTGCGCGCTCAGCATCGTCGCGATCAAAAGCTGCCAGGCGTTTTCATGGTTGAGGTAGCAGATATATTCTCTCCCGTAGTGGGCGTCGAGCTGATCCAAAATGGCTTTCGTGTGTGCGTTCAATCGGCTGCCCCCTTTCCTGTCGCGGCGACTGCTTCTGCGTCCGCGGCGGTCGACTGTCCTGCTGTCGGTTTTGCGTCCGCAGCGGTCGGCAGCTCTACCACCGCTGTTCCCGCATTGTCCGTCAGGCGATCCCGGTTCTGATAATCGAATAAAATTGCCGTTTTCGTCTCCGGACCCTCGCCTCTTTTCAACATACTGATCAGCTCCCACGCCTTTTTCTGTACCGGCCAGGAAAATACCTCCAGATGGGTCATGCGCTGCAGCTGCTTTGCGTGATATTCCTCATACCCCGGCAGATATGTGCGGTTTTTCTCTTCTTCCTGATAAAACTCGACGATCTGATCATGATACGGTTTTTCGTCCAATGCAAATGCCGGTCGGCTCTTCGCATTTTCCCGCAGATACAGATCATACACCGCCAGTTCCCGATATAACTCCATCCCATCCGGGTCTTCCTGCTGCGCAAACTCCAAAAGCACCTGGTAGCGGTAAGCTCTGGCAGGCGTGTGGACAAAATATCCTTTTTCATGATAAAAATCAGCCAGTTTGTCATACATTGCAAAGGGATTTTCAAAGCGGCTCTGCAGAACCGGAATCAAATGTGTGAACTGATTGCTGTTATAATACAGCTCCACCATTTCCTCCACCCGCTTTAACCGGATGATATCCCCATAGCTCAGCCATTTTGTATACAAGACCTCATAGGGCGGACAGCTCTGGTACACGATCCCATAGGTCTGTGCCATTTCTTCCAGATAGGAGCCTTTTAATACCTTCAGAAACCCGAGCTGCAGCTGCTGCGGTCTCATGCTGTATACATCATTAAAGGACCGGATAAAGCTTCCCATATCTTCATAAGGAAGTCCTGCGATCAGATCCAGGTGCACATGAATATTATATTCGGAATGGATCCGTACCACTGCATGCCGCAGCTTATCCAGATTTGTATGCCGTCTGACCGCTTCAAGGGTTTGCAGATTCGTGGACTGCACACCGATTTCCAGCTGAACCAGACCGGGGCGCATTTTTGCCAGAAGCGCCAGCTCTTCTCCGTTCAGCAGATCTGCCGAGATCTCAAAATGGAAATTCGTAATTCCATTATCGTGCTCTTGAATATATTTCCAGATTTCCATCGCGTGCTGATGATTACAGTTGAAGGTTCTGTCAATAAATTTAACCTGCGGAACCTTTTGATCAAGGAAAAACTGCAGCTCCTCTTTCACCAGTGTCAGATCTCTCAGGCGTACCCGTTTATCGATGGAGGACAGACAGTAACCGCACCGAAACGGACATCCGCGGCTCGATTCATAATAAACGATCCGATTGGCAAAATTCTTCATATCCTTATAAAAAAACGGGATCTCACTGATATTGGTCAGGGAGCGCTCCTTTGTCCGTACAAGCTCCCCGGTGATCGGATCTCGATAAACAATACCTGCAATACTGTCCAGTCCGGCCTGTTTGATTGCGCCCGGCCAGAATGCCACAATCTGCAGCTGCTGCTGTTCCGAATACCGTCCGCTGCTCTTTTTTTCGTAAAAGGTCAAAAGCTCTGAAAACGTCACCTCGCCCTCGCCGACCATGATGCCGGTCAGAAACGGGAATTGCTCCAGAACCTCCTCCGCATGATAGGATACCTCCGGACCGCCCAGCCAGATGGGCAGCTCGGGACGCACCTGATGCAGCTCGGAAATGACCTCCTGCATCATTTTCCAATTCCAGATATAACAGGAAAACGCCACTGCCTCCGGCTTTCTCTCATAAAGATCGGCGAGGATTTCCTCCACCGTCTGATTGATCGTATACTCGGCAAGCTCCACCTGTGCCGCTGCCTCCGGATGGTATTTTTCCGCATAGGCCCGCAGACTGTAAAGCGCCGGATTGGAATGAATATATTTTGCGTTCAGTGCCGCCAGTAAAAACTTCATCTATAAAACCTTCTTTCGTCAAATGCCTGTTTGATTTCGGTAAACATAATACCACAAATCCGTTTGCTGTGCATCAACATCCACAACAAAATGCACGCGCTGCAAGCATTCTGTTCCCATGAAAAAAGGGCTTGCCGCACGTTAGTACGACAGCCCTTTCCTTTCGCTTGTGTTTATTATACCTGCTGCAGGTCTTTCTATATAGTGCACAGCAATATATCGTGAGCATAGCTCACTCAATAGCTTCGCCGTTCGCGATGAGCAGGCTTCGCCTGTTCCCGCTCTCTTGCGCTCATTATATCACGAGCCCGCGCTGACGCGCTTTATCGCCTGCTACGCAGGCTGCTCGTTCTCTAATGGCACAAGAAAAACAAATGCCGCCTTCGGCGTCGCTTGTTTTTCTTTTGTGCTCATTATATCACATTTGCAGACTTGTGCACAAAGTCATGCATTTAAGCGGTCAATAAACCGCTCGAATCCTTTTCTTCCGTCCTCCGTGCATTTATAAACGCCTGCGTCCTCCAGAACCTGCATGAACACCAGTCCAATCTCCTGCTGCACAATTTCATGGATATTTTCGGCATTTACCTCGCTGTGTCTGGTCAAAAATTTCTCCGCCCAGTCCGCGTGAGCTGCAAGCACCTCGTTTTGCCGAAGATCAGCCCCGCAAAGGATCGCTTCTTCCAGCTCTGCCATCTCTTTTTTCAGACGGGCAGGAAGCACTGCAAGTCCCATTACTTCGATCAAGCCGATGTTTTCCTTTTTGATGTGGTGCAGGTTTGCATGGGGATGGAACACACCAAGGGGATGCTCTTTCGTGGTGATATTATTGCGCAGAACCAGATCCAGCTCATAATGATCGCCACGCTTTCTGGCGATAGGCGTGATCGTGTTGTGCTTCTCCCCCTCTGTCTCTGCAAAGATAAAGGAGGCTTCATCACTGTAGCTGCGCCATGCATCCAGGATCACATCCGCCAGGGCGATCAGCCGCTCTGTATCCGGACCGGAAATTCGGATCACGGACATCGGCCAGTTTACAATTCCTGCCTGTACATCTTCAAAGCCTTTGACCGTAAAGCTTTTTTCGACCGGTGCTTTTGCCATCGGGAACTCATATCTGCCGCCCTGAAAATGATCATGGCTCAAAATCGAACCGCCGACAATCGGCAGATCCGCATTGGATCCGAGCATATAATGAGGAAACTGTTTTACAAAGTCAAACAGCTTCACAAAGGTATTGTGTTCGATTTTCATCGGCGTGTGCTGGCCGTTAAACACGATGCAGTGCTCATTATAATACACATAGGGAGAATACTGAAATCCCCATCTGCTGCCGTTGATCGTTAACGGAATGATCCGGTGATTCTGACGCGCCGGATGATTGATACGACCTGCATAACCCTCGTTTTCCACACAAAGCAGACATTTCGGATAACCGCCCTGCTTTGCCAACCTTGCCGCCGCAATCGCTTTGGGGTCTTTTTCCGGCTTGGACAGATTGATCGTAATATCCAGATCGCCGTATTTCGTTGGCGTTACCCACTTTTCATCCCTGCAAACACGGTATCTTCGAATATAGTCCGTGTCCTGACTGAATTTATAAAAGAAATCCGTCGCTGCTTCCGGGGACTTTTCATATTCCTCATGAAACCGGCGGATGATCTCGCTGGGGCGTCCTACCAGACAGCTCATGATCTTTGTATCAAACAGATCCCGATAAACGATACCATCCTCCTGCATGATCCCGTTTTCCACCGCATAATCCATCATTTCCGTCAGAAGATCCGGCAGCCTTTTGACCGCCTCTTCTTCTGTCTGTTCTATCTTTTCCCCAAATCCATAGGGATAATCTTCTATTTGGAACAGCTCCAGCAGCCGATTTGTCGTATAAATTTCATCCTCTGCAGATACCAGACCTGTCAAAAGTCCATACTGCACCAGTTCACGGATTTTATCCTGAATCATTGCCCTGATTGCCTGCCTTTCTTATAATACTACCGGACCGTCACCGATCTCTACCACATAAAAATCTGCCGCGTAACCGATTTTTTCCAGATAAGCCTTTCCAACCTGCTCCTGAAAAGCCTCGATTGCTTCATCCTTTACGATGCTGACCGTACAGCCGCCAAAACCAGCGCCGGTCATTCTGGAACCGATGACACCGTCTACCTTCCAGGCTTCCTCTACCAGCGTATCCAGCTCAATGCCGGTTACTTCATAATCATCCCGCAGGGAAACGTGGGACGCATTCATCAGCTTGCCAAACTCTGTGATATCGTTCGCCTTCAGCGCTGCAACTGCCTTGATCGTACGCTGATTCTCATAAACCGCATGACGCGCACGCTTTACTCTGACGGGATCCTTGATGGCGGACTTGTAGGTTTCAAACTGCTCCTCCGACAGATCCCCCAGCGACTCGATGCCGATCACCTGCTGCAGCTCTGCCAGAGCCGCTTCGCACTCACTTCTTCTTTCATTATATTTAGAATCGCCCAGACCGCGCTTTTTGTTGCTGCAGGAAATCACAAGCTTCGCACCCTCCAGCTGAATCGGCGCATACTCAAATTCCATCGTCGCAGTATCCAGGAAAATCGCATGATCCTTTTTGCCCATCGCGATTGCGAACTGATCCATAATGCCGCAGTTTACACCGTTAAACTTGTTCTCGGAAAACTGACCGATCAGCGCCAGATCCTGATTGGAAACCTCAAAGCCATACTGATCGCGCAGGATATAGCCTGTCAGAACCTCGACCGACGCGGAAGAAGACAGCCCGGAGCCGTTCGGAATATTGCCAAACAGCAGCAAATCCATACCGTTTGTCACTTCCATCCCCTTCTCGCCAAACGCCCACATCACGCCCTTGGGATAATTCGTCCAGTCCGCTTCCTTCTCCGGCTTCAAGCCCTCAACGCTCGACTCGATCACACCCAGCTGCTCGAAATTCATCGAATAAAACCGCAGCTTCTTATCCTCACGCCTGCGTGCCACACCATAAGTTCCGATCGTCAGTGCACACGGAAAAACATGACCGCCGTTATAGTCGGTATGTTCTCCGATCAGATTCACTCTGCCCGGCGCAAAATAAACCTTCGCACCGTCTGTTCCCCCAAAGAGTTCTCCAAATTTTGCTAAAAGCTGTTCTTTCATCATAACCTCCCATTCCGCAGGCGCTTCGCGCCGGAGGAACCGCGAGCAGAACATCCGGTTCTGCTCTGCGATCATGGCTGTTTTGTGACGCCTGCGGCACAAACAGCCGTTTGAAGAATAAGCGACCACGCTTATTCTTCAAACTGACCTCCCATAAAATAATCTCAAACACAGGGCTCTCGCCCCTCCTGTAATTATCATACCATACCCCCTCCGTCCTGCCACCCCCAATTGTTAACAAGAACAGTCAAATTGTTGCATAACAATGAGCAGTGCCACTGGGAGGAAAGCGACGGATGCGGGAAGCTTGCTCACCGGCAGACGCCGGATTCCTCCCGGTGATGCGGCGAATGCCGCCAATCCGGTGAATGCGCAGCATTTACCGGATTGCAGCGCTGCGGACTTCCCCGCTCCCCAAGCCCTCTCAACTTCCTTCCTGCCTACACTGCCCCGTCAGGCAACGCCTGATGTACTTCCTGCCAACATCCCATCGCCTCTCACTCCCCTTTTACCCCTCCTCCTTCCACCGCCCCGTCAGACCCTGTCTGACGTATTCCCGCCACAACCTATCACCTCTCTCTTTTAGAGCATAAAAAATCGCCACCCGTTTCCGAATGACGATTTTTCATCCACTATTTTTTTTAACAGCCATCCAAAACATGATCCCCACACTCACCCAAACCATTACTTTTTCTTTTCTATTTTATTCCGGATTTCATCCAGATATTTTTCCAAAAATCCCGGCATATTCACTCCCTGCCGTTGAATATTTCAAAACTTACTCCGTCTCCGTTCTTCACCCGATAAGTCAGCTCCCCTAATTGACTCATTGGCTTTCCTTTATAGAAAAAAAGAAGAAAAACTAATTTTTGTAAACTAACTTTCGATTTTTAATATATTATGAAAATTCTTGTTTTGCATTTAATAATGTGTAATAATGGCTTGAAAACCTTTTATCCGTTAGTCGTCATGAAAATAACTTTTTTCTGTTATTTATTATTGATTACAAAATCCGGATTCAAAACCGGAAACAACTGGAGAACAAATATGAATCCTAAAAGAAAAATTATTTTGAGCTGCATACTAATCACTTTAATAAATATAACAACTCTTCTTTGTACCTATCTTCCCTTATCAGTCGAACAACGCATACCTTTCAATTTGCAACTGAGATTATTATCCGCTGCTCTTTTTTACTTCTTTCAACTTTACCTTTTATACCATGTTGCAAAATCATCCAGTAAAGCCATATACATTTTTCCATTCCATTGGATGATTGAATTATGGCGCAATTTAGCCTATGTTGGTTTTTGCTCGGTAACTCAACCTCCTAAACTTTATAGAATTTCTTCACTAGTTTGGATGGGAGACTTTTTTCCCTGTACCTACACTCCTTATATATTGATACCTCATTCTCCGGTTCCCTTACATCTAACCCTTGAAGTGATCATCAAAATATGTATCTGTGCGATAGCTATTCTATTCTCAATACAGACAATTCTGCAAAGAAACACAAAAAGAAACTGCTTCGAAACAGCTGTATAATCAACTATTTTGAAACAGTTCAATTGGAGACAAAATGAATCATTCAAAACAAATTTTATGGCATATCATTTTAATTTCACTGATGAATGCAATGACTTACATTTATGCTGAATTTACTTTTATATGGTTACATACCCCACTCTTTTGCAAAATACTATTTGCAATTATCTACGGTACTTTACAGCTTTCGCTTTTATTTCACACTATAAAAGCATCCAGTAAACTAATTTATTTTTTCCCTTTTTATTGGTTGCTTGGTATTTTTCGAATTCTGTATAGAGCTTTCTCGCGGGGGAGTGTCTTTCCTGTACTAATCAAAAAACTCTTTGACCTTTCCACTCCCCTTTGGTACGGTGGTTTTTTCCCCGGAACACTTTTACCTGAATTAGCAATTGAAAAATATCCCTATTATATTAGTTATGAAACAATAATAAAATTACTTATCGCTTTTAGTGCTTTCATATTTTCCAGTTATGCTGCTATACAAAAATATAACCTTGAAAAAGGGCGTGTGAAAAAATGAGAAATCATTTTTTACACGCTCTTTTAGACTAAAAAATTATAAACGAAGTAGTCTCTAAAAGCGCATTTACCAACCTGCAAGCCCTATGGTGCTTCATCTGGCGAAGAATAGACCCTGACTTCCGGTATTGTGGTTTTTTTCGTCCGAAGAAGACCTGCAATTGTCCCATTCTCCCTCTGATACAGATCCATCTCCGAAATCACAAGAAGCTCTCTTCCATCCCGGATGATTTTCTGTGCATGAAGTGCTTCCTCTTCAGAAAGTGTGAGTATCGTGATAGGAGAAGCATCTCCGGTGCAGACCATCATGGCGGCATGAAGCCTCATGCATCATACCGGCATCCGCACATTCTCTACTTACTTATTTAAGGCTCACACCTCAACAACCATTCCGTCCAGCTTCTGCGAAAAGCCATCCTCAAACACCATTACCACCAGTCCCTGAAATTCTTCCAGAACATGCTCCACCAGAAATTTTGCCGTTGCAGAATCCACCCGATCCGCCACACCATCCAGAAACAGCACATCCGCATCCTGATAAAGTCCCCGTGCGATCCCGACTCTTTTTCTCTGCCCACCGGACAGGTTCTCTCCCTTTTTTCCACACCGCTTGAGCAGTCCATCCTCAAAGGTTTTCACATCCTCGACCAGAGCTGTTTTCTCCAGAATGCCATTCATTTTTACATCCTCAATCCGCCCTCCCATAGAAATATTTTCCAAAAGAGAGTCATCGAATAAAACCGGCTCACTCGGTACATAGACGCATTTTTTATTCTTCAATTCTCTGTCGCATACGGAAAATAATGTGCGCAGCGCTTCACTGCTCTTTTCGCCTTTTAATATCACGATTCCTTTTTCCGCCGCATGGAACATTTTCTTTCCACCGCCTGCACCGATCGAAAAATCATATCCGTCTTTTTCCCTGACAGAGCCTGCACAATCTGCTTCCTGAAGCAAAAATCCAAGGCGATCCAGCGATGCGTTGGTCTGTTTCTTTCTTTTTACCAGATTTCCAATTGCATCCGGCAGATATGCCAGAAACGCATAGTAATAGCCAAACATGACAAATTCGCCAACCGAAAAGATTCCGTTCATCATAAACGGCAATGCAATCAGTAAAATAATGCCCAATGCCATATTCGAAGAATTGCCGGAAATACTGCCCAGCAGGCTGTCAAAAATTCTGTCCCGAATCTCGCTTTTCGATCTCTCCTGACATTTTCTCTCATACGCGGAAATCACCCGTTCCCGGTTTCCGATCATATAAAAATACTCGGTGTTTTCAAAAAAGTTATTCAGAAAACTCGTCACTTCTTTTGTGTTTTTCCGGGAATTCGTCCGGTATAAGAAAATTTTCTTGCCAAGAACTTTTACCAGAAAAACCGTCAAAGCGGTCGGGAACAGGCTTACAGCCGCAAAGATCGGGTTGATAAAAAACATCACGATTAATATCGAAACGGATAATACGATTTTGGGAACCTGATAATAAAATTCCAGAAAGAAATTTACGACGTCCTCACATTCATTCCGGTAATAATTTAAAACTGCGCCGTCAGTCTCCCGCGCCGGATTCAGCGATTCCCTCAACACATAGTTTAACAATACACTTTTTACGTTGTATCTCGCCTTGGTTTTCCATTTTTCCACAAAAGCGGAATTGACCTGTTTTACACAATTGATGATCAGTGGAACCATCACGTTGATCAAGATTAAAATGTTTAGGGAATAGATTCCAAGTGTGACGTCTTTTCCTTCAATCACGTTAAAAATGTCTTTTTTTGCAATACCGCTCATTAAAAAACTGAACGTATAAGTGATCGTTTCGACCGCTATCACAAGTAGTCCAAAAGCCTTTATGTCTTTCGTGAAAGCCCAATATAGTTCTCTCTTTTTCATTTTCATAATTTGTCCCTCTCGATTCTCAGCAGGTTTCTACCTGTATCCGACTTTCTTCCATATGTATCTTTTTGTGGAATTTCAAGGCACTCCTGTTTTTATGGGACACCATGATAATCGTAGAACCCGTAAATTCCTTTTCAAGGAGCGTGTCAATCGTCGTGAGGATTTTATCGTCTATGGAAGCGTCGAATTCATCGACCAGCAAAATACGAGGCTTTGCAATTAATGCTGCCGTCCATGCCAAAATCTGCGCCTCATTTACCGTAAAATCTTCCGGTTTGATGGTATCTTCCAGACCGATTTTGGTCTCTTCCATCCACTGATCCATATGGGTGATTTTCAGCGCCAGCTCAACCGACTGCTTCTCGTAATTGTCGTAAAACCGCACCAGATTATTCAGCAGCGTATCTTCGATAATCGGATAAAACTGGGAAATATAGAAAACATTTTCCACATATTTTCTCCGGTTAAACTCCCGGATTTCTTTTCCACCGATCAGAATTTTGCCGCAGTCCGGTACATACAGTCCTGCAATCAGATGCAAAATAGTGCTCTTTCCGCAGCCTGTCCTTCCCTCGATCAGCACATTTTCATTCGAGCCGATCGTAAACGATATATCTGACAAAACCCTCGACTGATTGTAGCCAAAAGAAACGCCAGAAAACTCAATTTCATTGCCGCTAAATTCTGCAGTTCCTTCATTTTTAGCCTCCTGGGATTCCATTTCAAATATGGAATTCACTCTTTTTAAGGCAGCAAGCGACATCGGCATCTGCGCAAACTGATATTTTAAATGAAAAAACGGCATGTTCAATAAGCCAACATAACTCGTCAGCAGATACAGTTCTCCAATTGACAATCTGCCACGATTTAACAGCTGGACTCCGATCAGCAGTGCAATGCCTTCCGCAACATTTAGCAGAGAGAAAAACACCGTTGCCGGCAAATTTCCCCAGAAAGACGCCTTTACCTGTTTTTGCTCAAACTCTGCAAAATCCTTATAGAATCTGTTATTAATATAATCTTCTTTGCCGATTCCTTTTACATCTGCCGCGGCATACACATCTTCGGAAAACTCTCCAAACAGCTTTGTTTCACTCACTCGCGCATCGTTCCATAATGCAGAAAGGCTCTTCTGGGTTCCGATAAAAATGACAAATATCAGAACCGCTATCACACAAAAAATTCCGCCGAGAATCAGCGACTTTGTCAGGAATACAACCAGGATTCCCACTATCATAAATGAGCTGCTCATGATGTCGATCAGCATATTGGAAAAGAATCCAACCATAACGTTGACGTCGCCTTCGATCTTCTCAAAAAAGTCTCCGGTTTTCGACATTTTATGCTGGGAGACGGAAAACTGGAATAATTTTTTCAACAGCTCTTTCCGGATTTCATCGCATACGCTTCTGCCCATCTTTTCGCTTAAATAAGAATTTAAAACTGTTGCAAATCCTTTTACGACCACAATCGCCAGGAAAAACAGAATAAACGCAACCAGCCATGTAACCGTCTGCTTTCCCAATCCGTCAATGATCTTGCTGAGTATGCCCGGCAATCCCAAAGAGATCACCGTCTCCAAAATCAGCGAAATTAAAATGCCAAAAACAAACCGCTTCCTGGTTCGGAAGATCTGCAATAATGTGTCACTCAATATTTTCTTTTTCATTGTAGTTTACCCCTGTTATTACCCTGTTGATAGATTTCTCTTTTTCAAACAATAGAATGCAATACAAACTCCCGATGCTTTGATACTCACCCTTCCAATCTATAACTCGCTCTGCGCGAACGTACTGTTGTCACCAATCAACTGCCTGCGCGAATTATCTGCCTCCCCACACGCACAGTTCATCATAAAATATATCTTATATCGATTGTACCATACTTTTCGGGATTGCAAATAATCTCGTCGAAATTAGCAGCCTGCTCGTAGAAATTGGTAAAAATAGGGGGCGAGTTCCGCGAACATTCTATTGTTATGAAGGGAATTTTCCGCCTGCAAAACAAAAAATACCGATACATCATACGACTTTTTTGCACGGTGTACCGGTATCTATATATTTTCCCAGCTTCAAAATTAACTATACTTAATTTCCAATCCGCTGTTGCTCTGCGATTTTGACTGCATTCCTTTATTCTTTTACTCTTCTGTAGTTTGCAGCCATTTTTTCACTGTTTCCACGTCAAAATCAATCAGCTCCGCGATTTCTTCCGGTGAACGCCCTTTTTTGCCCATTCTGACAGCAGTTATTTTTGCCTGTTCTTCGCGTCCTTCAGCGTAGCTCTCATTTCTCAAATCTTCCATAACCTTGCACATTTCATTCACTCCTTTCGGATTCTCTTTCAGATACCGCGTCTTTTCCGCCAATAGGTCAAAATACATATCTTCCGCATCCGTACAATTAAAATCGTGCATCAGCTTGCCCAAATCCGAATCGCCGCGGTATTCGCCATTTACATATAAAATATGTGTTCCACACTACCACAGAACCCTTGCTTTATCAATCCTTATTACTACCATATAATACACTATCATTATTGATAATTATAAAAGCACATCACCTCTCCTTTTCTCAGGGCCAAGCAGAGCCGACGCTTCCTATCCTATTCTGTCCGATTCAGATACCCGTCAGCTCCCACCCGTTTCTGTCGTTTCTCCAGTCCGATGCAATTTTTCTTATCCACTGAAAAACGAAACTCTTATTCCGATTTTCCGCCAGCCTGTACAATCAGAAAGTTCATGGTCTCCAAAATCCGCTTCCGATCTGCCCTCGACAATTTCTCCAGCTTTTTGGAAAGAGCGTTCGCTTCCGCGATAAAGCCGAAATCCAGTTCGTCCTGCAGAAGTTCATCTGCTGAAACGCCAAGCTGATTTGCGATCGCCACAAAATTCTGCAGTCTGGGCATTTTGATGCCCCGTTCAATACTGGAAATCGTCTCTATGCTGACTCCGATTTTTTCCGCAAGCTGCTCCTGTGTAAATCCGCGCTTCTCCCTGCACCGTTTAATCTGCTCCCCAAGCATATACTTTTTCCCTTCCCCTTATCGTTATAGTCTCGTACTGATAGTATGGGTAAAGTATAGGTTTCCTATCTGTTCCGCTCCACGAGCCCTTAGTTCTACTCAAGAACCTTTAGTTCTATTTTTGGAAATTTTTCAACCAAATTTGTTAAAAATAATGGTATGGTAGAGTAAATTTAAAACTCCCTGAAACTTTTTTCCCGCCTACAACGTCTAATCCTCAGAACAACAAAAGAAGGAGGCGAATTTCTTCGTGATATCATTATCCGGAAAAACAAAAGAAAAAGCGGTAGAAGATCTGCTTTTGCAAAATTACGATCAATATTACCGGCTCGCTTACAGCTACGTCCACAACGAAGCAGACGCAGGAGATATCGTCCAAAACGGCGCATATAAAGCTATCCGAAGCAGCTCTGACTTAAAAGAGGTCCGTTATGCAGCCACCTGGCTGTATCGAATCATGCTCAACGAGATTTTTTCTTTCTGTAAGCAGAAAAAAACGGAGCCGTTGGAAGAAGGAAACGACGAGCCACACTACGAAGACGCTTACGAGAATTTCGATCTGAAACATGCGCTGGAGCTGCTGCCGCCCCGCGACCGCATGATCGTAGAGCTGAAATATTTTGAAGATATGAAGCTGGAAGACATTGCAGCCATCATGGAAGAAAACACAAATACCATCAAAAGCAGACTATACCGCAGTCTCAAAAAACTCCGGTTGTCGCTGGACTGACCGCCCGACACAGCTGCCGACCACCTTCGAGACCCATCAGCGTGCAGCAAGTTCAACACCATTCAAGCGGTGGCTCAGCCCCGCCATCACTCTCAGAAAGGATTTTTATTATGGAAAATCGTGAAAAACAGTTACAGGAATTGAAAAAAGAATATCAGGACATCCACATGTCCGAAGAACAGCTTTTACAAATGAAACAAAAGATCTCTCAGGCAAAGCAGGAGAACAGCCAGCAGGGTTCCAATGCTGCCCACAGCTCTGTCTCCCACAGACGCTCCATCGCACGCCGCTGCGGGATCGCCGCTGCTGCTGCCGCTGCCGCTCTGGTCATCTTACCGAACACCTCCGCTTCCGTTGCCTACGCAATGAGCCAGGTTCCTGTGCTCTCCAGGCTTGTTGAAGTCGTTACCTTCCGGGACTATCACTACGAAGATGACCGAAACAGCGCAGACATTCAGGTTCCGGAGGTAACTGTCGCACCGGACACTGACGCGGATACACAAAAATCCTCCGCCGTTTCCGAACAGACGAAGAAAACAGCAGAGGAAATCAATACAGAGATTCAGGCCATCACAGACCGCCTGATCGCAGAATTCGAAGAAAGCAAGAAAAACGAAGAAGGCTACCAGAATATGACCGTCAAATCCGAAATTCTGGCGACCACAGATCAGTATTTCACCCTGAAACTGACCTGTTTCCAGTCTGCCGGAAGCGGTGCGGAATGGAACTACTACTACACCATTGACCTTTCCACCGGAAAACGCCTGCAGCTTGCAGATCTCTTCCAGGAGGGCAGCGATTATTTAACCACTATCAGCGACAATATCAAACAGCAGATGAAAGAACAGATGGCGGCAGATGAAAATAAAATCTACTGGCTCGATTCCGATATGCCGGAATGGGATTTTACCTCTATCACAGACAACACTTCTTTCTATTTGAATCAGAACAACGAGGTTGTGGTTTGCTTCAACGAAGGCGATGTTGCACCGATGTCCATGGGCTGCCCGGAATTTGTTATTCCTAACGAGGTGCTCGCCGGAATTCGGAAGTAAAGTCAACGAGGTATGCCGTGCCGCGTGTCACAGTGCTGCGCGATCTGTCTGCGTGTCCGCAACATCCTACGTTTTATCATGCCCGACACACCCGCGCCGCGCTTCCGTCACGGCTCCCCGCCCAGCTCGAGCCTGCCGACTTTGGAGATAAACTCCTCTACCTGTTTCAGATGCTCCCGGTTGACGCGGTTTTCGTCCTGCTGAATCTGCTTCCGATACATCGTCGGGGAAACCCCCTTCATCTGCCGAAACGCCTTGCTGAACACAAGCGGATCCTGATATCCGCAGGACAATGCGATGCTTTCCACCGGCAGATGCGGCACCATCAGCATTTCCGCAGCCTTTGTCAGCCGGTACGCCGCCAAAAACTGCTGCGGGGACATACCGAGAGATTTCTGAAACAGAGTATATAGATAACTGCGGTTGACACAGACATAATCCGCCACGTCCGTCACCCGGATCGGGTTGCAGTAGTTACGCTGAATAAATTCCACTGCCCGGCGGACATACTGGTTCGCCCGATCCGTTTCCTCCCGCCTTTCCTCCGGCATACTCTGCGCCACAACCGACAGAAAAATATGCAGCAGACCGTTTCGGCGCAGCTCGTTTGCAACGCCGACCGTATTATGATCCATCATGTCCCGGACAATACTGTAAAGCTCGTCCGACTGCTCCGAATGAAACACCGGGTGCCGCGGGGAAATCCCCATGCTTTTGACATATTCTTCCGCGCGCTCACCCGCAAAGCCGACCCAGATGTACATCCACGGATCTTTTTCATCCGCCTGATAAAAGCTCATCTGCCCCGGCTCAATCAAAAATCCGCATCCTGCTTCCAGCGGATATTCCTCGCCCTCCATTTTGAAAATCCCCCTGCCGTTTAATACATAATGAATCAGATAATGCGGCTTCATCGCCGGTCCGAAGCAGTGCAGGGGTTCTGTCCGGGAGCACCCGCAGCAAGTCATGAAAAGCTCTCCGCCGGGCTGTCCCCCAAATTCCAGTTTATATGCTTTTTCCATACTGATCTCCATTTTGCAGGCACTTTGCGCTAAAATCCCACACAATTCACTGGGACTCTACACGCCTGCGGTACATAACTGCCAGCAATCCACAGTTGCTTTACAGGCACTTTACTCCCGATACCCTGTCTGCAGATTCACAAGATTTTCAATCGGCTGCCCCGCAAAATACCGTTCCAGATTGTCTGCAAACAGTCCGACGATCTTTTCCAGCGTCTCCGGAAGGGAAAAACCTCCGGAAACATGCGGTGTAATCAAGAGATTCGGCGCATTCCAGAGCCGATGGTCTGCCGGAAGCGGCTCCGGATCTGTGACGTCCAGCGCGGCCCCCGCGATTTTTCCCGCATACAGCGCATCCGCAAGGGCATCCGTATCGATCGCCGTTCCGCGTCCGACGTTTAAAACAACCGCATTGTCCGACAACAACGCAATCCGCTCCCGGCTCAGCACATGATACGTCGATGCATTGCCCGGCAGGCTCATCGCCACGATATCCGCCTTTGGAAGCAGTTCTTCCAGACTGTCCATGCCGTACATACCCTCCATCCATTCCGGGCAGTCGCTTTTTTTAGAAACTCTTCTGCGAATTCCGCTCACCCGACAGCCAAGTGCATTCATCTTTCTGCCGAACGTCATTCCGATATCACCGCAGCCGATCACCAGTACATTCGATCTTTCGATTACTTTTACATGTCCTTCCGAATGCCAGCAATGTGCTTTCTGGTTGTCCCAATACAGCAGCAATTTTTTCCGCAAGGCAAACAGACAACCGATCATATGCTCCGAAATCGCCATTCCATAAGCACCCGTCGCATTCGCAAGCTGTGCACCCTCCGGCAGAAGCCCCGGTTCACAATAGCCTTCCGTCCCAGCATTATTCAACTGAATCCATTTGAGGTTTTCACACTTTTTTAACTGCAAAGGACTCTGCAAATTGCCAAGGATAATGTCCGCGCGCCGCAGCTGTTCTTCTGTCAACTCCGGCTTTTCCGTAAAGAAAAACTTCTGTCCCGGCGCAGCCTGCAAAAGCTGTTGCTTTTCTTCCTCCGTCACTGGCGGCGTGACCAGAATACAGAGCCTTTCCCGCTTCCGCACCTCTGGAAGCAGCATCTGCAGCTCTTCCAAATAAATGCAATGCGGAATTTCGTTTTTTTCAACCAGTCTCAGACAGCTTTCAAATTCAAACCAGCGCACTTCCTCCAATTCTTCTTTCTGCAGGACAAAATCCTCCGGCCTTCGATCCAGCCATAGCGCATAAACGTTGCTGACCTGCCTGTCATGAAATTCCTTTCCATGAAAAACGCCGTCATAGGAAAATCTGCGCTGTCCGCAATAAATCAACTCATTTTCCGAAACACTGCAGCCCAGTTCTTCCTTTAACTCCCGCAGCGCAGACGGAATGAAATCTACCCCTGCAGGGATATGTCCGGCGCTGGAAATATCGTAACAGCCCGGAAAGGAATCTTTATTCTGACTTCTTTTCTGCAGCAGTACCTCGACTTTTCCTGCCCGTTCCCGCAGGATCCAGACATGGGAGGTACGGTGCCGCAGTCCCTGCTTATGCGCAGCTGTCCGTTCTGCTGTTTTCCCGGTCGGTACTCCATTTTCATCTACGATATCCAAATATTCCATACTCTACTGCCCCTGTTTTTTGTCTCTTTCTTTCTATTTTAATGAAATCTATCGCCGTGTCAATCTTATGTGAAGCTCCATGTCCGGGATAGAAAGCCAACCCGTCCGTCTGTTTTCTCCTATTTCTTAGACACATTTCAAAAACTGGGAAATTTTGCTACACTCTTTCAATTCTGTGAATTGAGGAACCCCATTTCCTGCGATATGATACAGCTACAAAACAAACAGAGGAAAAAATTTCTCATTGTTTCCCGAAAATTCGGGCATCCTTTTACTGACAAATTTGTATTGAAAATCGAAAATGGAGGATTTTATCATGGCAAAGAAACATTCCGGTCTTTCAAAGGCAGCTATCCTCGCAGCAGGCGTCGGTGCAGCGGCATTTGCAGCAAAAAAACATACAGACCATCTTGCAGAGGAAGGTCAGACCTTATCCGGTGAGATTAAAGAAGCAGTCGCAAAGACCGCAGAAAAAACCATCAAAATGCCTGCTCCTGACCCGAGCTACCGCAACACAGAGCGGGGCAAATATGAGAAAAACAGCAAGGGCATTTACTACACCAACGGTAACTACGAAGCATTCGCCCGTCCCGAAAAACCGGAAGGCGTTGACAACAAAAATGCATATCTGGTGGGTAGCGGACTGGCTTCTCTCGCAGCAGCGTGCTTCCTTGTAAGAGACGGTCAGATGCCCGGCTCCCACATCCACATTCTGGAAGCAATGGACGTTGCAGGCGGCGCATGTGACGGTATCTTTGATCCCTCCAGAGGCTATGTAATGCGCGGTGGACGTGAGATGGAAAATCATTTCGAGTGCCTGTGGGATCTGTTCCACAGCATTCCTTCCCTGGAAAAGCCCGGTGCATCCGTACTGGACGAGTATTACTGGTTAAATAAGCACGATCCCAACTACTCCCTGTGCCGTGCAACCGTAAACCGCGGTGAAGACGCACACACGGACGGCAAGTTCAATTTAAGCCAGAAGGGCTGCATGGAAATCATGAAGCTGTTCCTGACAAAAGATGAAGACCTGTACGACAAGACCATCGAAGATGTATTCGATGACGAGGTATTCAACTCCACCTTCTGGTTATACTGGCGCACCATGTTTGCTTTCGAGAACTGGCACAGCGCACTGGAAATGAAGCTGTACTTCCAGCGTTTCATCCACCATATCGGCGGACTCCCGGATTTCAGCGCACTGAAATTCACCAAATACAATCAGTATGAATCCCTGATCCTTCCGATGAAGAAATACCTGGAGGACGCAGGCGTACAGTTCCAGTTCAATACCGAGGTTACCAACGTTATCTTTGATTTCCATGACGGCAAAAAGGTTGCAAAGACCATCGAATGCAAGGTAAAGGGGAAAGAGCAGAAGATTGCCTTAACCGAAAATGATCTGGTATTCGTAACAAACGGCAGCTGCACAGAGGGAACGATCTACGGAGATCAGAATCACGCTCCGGTGGGCGATGCAGAGGTTCGCAACAGCGGCGTATGGGATCTGTGGAAAAATATCGCCCGTCAGGATCCTTCCTTTGGTCATCCCGAGAAGTTCTGCTCCGATATTGAAAAGACCAACTGGGAATCTGCAACTGTTACCACTCTGGATGATAAAATCATTCCTTATATTGAGAAAATCTGCCAGAGAGATCCCAGAAGCGGCAAAGTCGTTACCGGCGGTATCGTAAGCTGTCAGGATTCCAGCTGGCTGTTAAGCTGGACCATCAACCGTCAGGGTCAGTTCAAAGAACAGGATAAGAAGCAGGTTTGTGTATGGGTATACAGCCTGTTCACCGACGTTCCCGGCGATTATATCAAGAAGCCCATGAAAGAGTGTACCGGTAAGGAAATCACCGAAGAATGGCTGTATCATCTCGGTGTTCCGGTAGAGGAAATTCCGGAGCTGGCAGAGCACAGTGCAGTCTGCGTTCCTACCATGATGCCTTATATTACCGCATTCTTCATGCCCAGAGCAAAGGGTGACCGTCCTGATGTTATCCCGGATGGCTGCGTAAACTTCGCATTCCTGGGTCAGTTTGCGGAAACCCCCAGAGACACTATCTTCACGACAGAATATTCTGTTCGTACTGCTATGGAAGCCGTTTACGGACTGCTTGGCGTAGACCGTGGTGTTCCGGAGGTATGGGGCAGCGTTTATGATATCCGTGAACTTCTCGACAGCTCCGTAAAGCTGATGGATGGCGTGTCTCCGCTGGAGATCGAACTTCCCGGACCGCTCAATAAGCTCAAGAAGCCTCTGTTAAAAGCAATTTCCGGCACAGTAATCGAAAAGCTTCTGCGCGACCATAATATCCTCAAAGAAGGCATGATGTAATTCCATTTCCAAAAGGGGGCAGCGCCTGTGGATTTTCCCGGGCGCTGCCCCTGATTCATGACAATAGAATGCTCGCAGAGCGTGCATTCTATTGTTTTTTATCAATCTGCTTCTGTCCGGACTGCTTCCTTCAGAATCCGCACCATCAGCTCCACACTTCCGACGTGGTATCCGCAGGTTCCGTAAATGCCAGTGCCATCCGGTCTGACAGCTGCCAGAACCGGGAGCTTTTCGGCAAGCCTCATTCTCTTCGCAGTTTCCTGCCAGCCACAGAGGGTACCGGACGCTGTATCACCAGTCGCGGTGCGCGGTGCGGCATTGGCATCCGAAGCGCCGCCAGATATATCGTATAAAATTTCTATCTCAGATCCCGCATCCAGCGCCAGCACTTCCTGCAGCGTTTTATGCTGCAGGTCTTTTTCCTGCCGCAGAACAAAAAGCAGCTGACAGCCAATTCCTTTGGAATTTCCTTTTGCGCCCTTTTCCAGTGCCAGAACCTCATTCAGCACATGCTCTGTCGGCTCTGCCCCAATTTCCAGAAATGCCAGAATACTGCGTTTTCCGCTTACCAGCTTTTCCAGGCTGGAAAGCGTTCCATCTACTCTCTGTAAAACGATATCCCGAAGCAGGCAGCTTTGTATTTCCTCCCGGAGACTGTTGTTTTTATTTTGCAGCTTCCGGCAGCTCTGGCTCTCATCCGGCACACTGGCTTTTTCCCACGGCATCACACCATCTGCTTTTTCAAAATCCGGCATATAAAGCTCGGTCTGTTTCTCCTTTTCGATCGCAAACAAAAGCTCTGCTGCCTCCTGATCCCCGTTCAATAGCCGTTTTACTGCAATCAGGCGATAAATTCCCACCGGAAGTAAAAGCTCTAACGTTTCCTTTTCAAATACCAGTCCGGCATGATTCATTGTCACGAAATGATCCTTTTCCAGACGCCCCAGCGTCCAGTGCTGCGCATAAATCCATTCTTTTCCCAAAATATTTCGCAGCAGAAGCGTTCCTTTCGAGGCCTGCGCCCTGCTGACCGGTACATGGAATGCGCCGTCCGCCCAGTATTCCGGAAGCATCAGGCTTTTATCCAATCTCGCCGGGATATTCAGGCTTCTGCAAATCGCAATAAACAAAATCGTCCGGGAAACTGCACTGCCCATTTTCAGCTTCAGACAGCCGATCGGCGACGCACAAAGGGTATTATATTCTTCTTCCGGGATATCAATAATATTTTGGTTTACATAATTCCATATCAGCTCTGGATTGGAGGCAAATGCTTCCTGCTCCTGAGCAGTCAGCACACTGCAAATGTAACTTCTGTAAGCGCCGATTTCTTCCAGCCAGATTCTGGGACACAGAAGATCCTGCACATGTATATCTTCCGACCAGCTGCCGCGCTTTGCTGACAAGTGGTCTTCCAGCACTTCTGCCCGCAGATCTTTATTATCTTTTTTCGTCAGACTGTCCAGCAGCTTTTTGCGATCCGGGTTATCATCCTTTTCCAGAAAAGCTGTCAGCTCCTCTGCATTCTCTCCCGCAACGCGCATCCTCTCTTCCTCCTCCGGATGCACTGCAATCGCGTGCCGGGTCAGCTGATCGAAGCGTTCTTCCCGCAGCTTCACTGCATCTGCCAGTCTCCGCGTGCCGCGCGACACTTCTTCCTCACTCAATACACTTTCCCGGACAACGACTTCTTTCGGAGCGCAGAGCTTCGCCAAATGCCATTCGCAGGCAGAAACGCCAGAAAGCGCATCTTTCATCCCCGCTTCCGAATCCTTCAGCACAAGCGTAACAGCGCAATCCGCATCTGCCGCCCCGACGCCGTCCTCTGCCAGATTACAATAACGCTCTACAAACTTCCCTTCTGACCGCGCCTGCAGCCGGATGTCGCCCAGCCCAAGCCTGATCGAAGTCTCGCCCTGTTCGTCGGTTTCCAGCACTGCTGCCGGAAAATATTCCGCCATGTTCAGAATTTCCACCGAAACTTGTGCGTGCGCTGCCGGGGTGTTGTCCTGTTTTCGCACCTGAATCCGGAGCTTGCGTGTCTTTGTATACGAAGCGGTGACATTGTGACAGACAACCGCGCCATCCCTGCCGATTACCTCTTCCCGCTTTCCCGCCGCATAATCGCCGAATGTGCGGCTGTGAATCAAAAGCGCCTGTCCGGCAGGTCCTGTAAACCAGCCGCGATCCAGTTTTTCTTCCGGCTCGCAGGCCCCCAGAAAGTGCCATTCTCCATTTACCCAAACCTCGACCCAGGCATGGTTATCGTCGCAGTGCGCCCAACGCGGCGTGTATACCTGACGTGCTGCAAGCCCGACACTGCGCAATGCCGTCACCGTAAAGGTGGATTCTTCTCCGCAGCGTCCTTTTCCGCTCCGATACATCGTCATCGGCCCCGCCGTTCGGTCATCCGCCATTTCATACGTTGCATGCTCTACGCACCAGTAGTTGATCTCTACCGCTGCCTGATATTCGTCCAGTCCCGCAATTCGGTCTTTTAACTGCTCGTAAAAAAAACTGCGGCAATCGCTGATGTCCTCCGAGTTGATCCGATAATACAGTACGTCGTGGACAAACAGATCCTCCGGCAGCTTCTTGCACCAGTCTATCGTTTTCCGCAGCCAGAGGGCATGGCGCACATAACTCAGAAATATTTCAAACGGATATTCCCCGGCATCCCGCAGCGGCATCGTCCCGTAAAAAAATTTTATCAGCAGGGCCTCTTCCTCGCTGCACAAAGACAAGCCTGCCTCGATTTCGGATAAAATCGGCGCAAAATATTTTTTTCTGTTTTCAAAGTGTGTTTCCGCATATATTTTTAATTGTTCTGAAAATTCCATGTTTCCTCTGATTTCCGCGCACGCTTTTTGCGCATACCGAGTTTGTGTCAAGTGCGCGCAGACACAAATCCCGCAATTGAAAAATTTTATTTTTCAATTTTCCTCTGATTTCCATGCACGCTGCACGATCGGGTGACCGCCGTATGGTGTCCTTTAAGCCCTAAAAAACGCCCCACAGGTTTTCCTGCGGAGCGTTTCTGTGTAACGTATTCAATCCCACTTTTTGAGGATCGACATCATTTCTGCTGCATTTTTTGCCGGATCCTTAAAAACAGCGGAGCCTGCCACAATCACATTCGCACCGGCCTCCAGCACCAGCTCGACATTTCCTGCACCAACGCCGCCGTCTACCTCCAGCTCGATCTCGCGACCGCTTTTCCGGATCAGCTCTGCGGTCTGGCGGATGCGTTCCGTTGACTCCGGAATATATTTCTGACCGCCAAAGCCAGGCTCAACACTCATAATCAGAATCAGCTCGACCTCATCCAGATATTCCTCCAGCACCTCTATCGGCGTACCGGGCTTGATGCTGACACCAGCCTTACAGCCGCAGCTGTGAATCTGTCGGATGACCTCATGCGCGTCTGCACAGGCTTCCAGATGGATCGTAATAATATCTGCGCCTGCTTTTGCAAACGCTTCCACATGCCGTCCCGGTTCTACGATCATCAGGTGCACGTCCAGAACCATATCGCAGGACTTGCGGATCGACTCCACAACACACATACCATAGGACAGCGCCGGAACGAACATACCGTCCATCACATCGATATGAAGATATTTCGCGCCAGCATTTTTTACCGCTTCAATCTGCTCCCCAAGCCGCATAATATCGGCTGCCAGAATTGACGGAGCCAGAATTTTTTCCATACTTTCCTCCACTTAACGGGTCACAAAATTCTTTACGGTATTGTATACACCGTTCCCGTCAAGACCATATTTTACAAGAAGCTCGCCCGCAGAACCGGACTCGCCGAATACATCCTGAATGCCGATTCTGCATACCTTTGTCGGGCACTCTTCAGACAATGCCTCGCAAACGGCAGAACCAAGGCCGCCGATCACGGAATGCTCTTCCGCCGTCACGACTTTTCCGGTCTTCTTTGCGCTGTTGATGATCAGCTCTTTGTCCAGAGGCTTGATCGTATGAATATTGATAACCTCTGCGCTGATGCCCTCTGCTGCCAGCTTTTCAGCCGCTTCCAGCGTAGAGCTTACCAAAATACCGGTTGCAACGATCGTCACATCCGTACCCTCACGCAGCACGATACCTTTTCCCATCTCAAAATGATAACCGGGACGGTCATTGATTACCGGCACTGCAGAACGTCCGAAACGCATATATACAGGGCCAACATATTCGATGGCAGCACGGACACACTCTGCCGCCTCAACCGCATCGGAGGGGTTCATGACAACCATACCCGGAATGGAGCGCATCAGGGCGATATCTTCGTTACACTGATGGCTCGCACCATCCTCGCCGACGGTGATGCCGGCATGGCTTGCGCCGATTTTTACGTTCAAATGAGGATAGCCGATAGAGTTACGGATCTGTTCGTAAGCACGGCCTGTTGCAAACATGGCAAAGGAGCTCGCCACCGGAATTTTCCCAACGAGGGAAAGTCCTGCTGCCACGCCCATCATATTTGCCTCTGCGATACCGCAGTCAAAATGACGATCAGGAAAGCTCTTTTTAAATACAGCAGTCTTTGTCGCTGCGGCCAGATCTGCGTCCAGCACTACCAGCTCAGGATGTTTCTTTCCCAACTCTACCAGAGTTTCCCCGAAGGCTTCTCTGGTCGCAATCTTCTTTACTTCTGACATAATGCTTCACCGATCCTTTCCAGATCCGCCATTGCGATCTGATACTCTTCATCGTTGGGCGCCTTACCATGCCAGCCAGCCTGATCTTCCATAAAGGAAACACCCTTGCCCTTTACCGTATGGGCAATAATTGCAGTCGGCATGCCCTTTGTGCTGCGCGCTTCTGCAAACGCCTGACGCAGCTGTTCCATATCGTTGCCGTCTGCAACGTCAATTACATGGAAATTGAAAGCGCGGAACTTCTCGTCGATCGGATACGGGGAGCATACGTCCTCGATCTTTCCATCGATCTGCAGACCGTTGTTATCTACAATAAGCACGAGATTATCCAGCTTATGGAAGCCAGCAAACATCGCAGCTTCCCAAACCTGACCTTCCTGAATCTCACCATCGCCCAGAAGCGAATATACGCGGAACTTTTCGTCTGTCATTTTTCCGCCCAGTGCCATGCCGACAGCGGCAGAAACACCCTGTCCAAGGGAGCCTGTGGACATATCTACGCCCGGAATCTTATCCAGACAGGGATGTCCCTGCAAATAAGAACCGAGATGACGCAGTGTCTCCAGATCCTCTACCGGGAAAAAGCCTCTATGTGCCAGGGCAGAATACAGACCGGGTGCCGTATGTCCCTTGGAAAGAACAAAACGATCCCGGTCTTCCTTCTTCGGATCTGCCGGATCAATATTCATCTCTTCAAAATAAAGGTAGGTAAAGATATCTGCTGCAGAAAGCGATCCTCCCGGATGACCGGATTTTGCGCCATGTACAGCAGTCAAAACGCCCTTGCGGACTTCATTCGCCACTTTGGCAAGTTCCAAATTATCCATAATTCCTCTCATTCCGCCGCGAAAACGGCCAAAAAATTAACCACTTACTTTACTTTGTATCACATTTTACTATAGACAGTCAACCCATTTACAGGGGGTTTTCTCATATCTTTTCTCAAAACCACATATAAATATGAAAAAATCTGGTGGCGCTTTTTGAAAAATATTTTCCGCAAACGGACTCCTCTGTTTCTATGCACGCTTTTTCTGTGTATTTTTCTGCCCGCAATTTTGCTGTGTTCCCACTGCTTTGACCGGGCTCTTTTCCATAAAATAACAAGTGCATATGTGCAGTCCAGCCTTGAACACGATGCCCTCAGCCTGCACTTTGTCATGGCGTATCCGAATCTGCAAGGGATTCATCTAAAAGACGCTGCGCTTCCGGTTTATTCTAAGGAAGCTTCCGAGGCTTCTGCCGCCTCCCGGCAGAAATTTTTATCCGTGCTCTCCTTTCTCGATTCGAAAAAATTAAATGAGGAGGAACGTTATACCTACGATCTGCTCTGCGACAGGCTGGCTCTCGACCTCGAAGAATCCGATTTTTCCTATTATGAGGAACCCCTTTCCCCGACCTCCGGCATGCAGAGCGAGCTGCTTTTATTATTTGCAGAATATCCGTTTTATACCGCTGACGACGTGGAAACCTATCTTTCCCTCCTGCAGTCCGTTCCCGATTACGTGCAGGGTCTGCTTTCTTATGAATCCGAAAAAAGTGCAGCCGGGCTTTTTATGGAAAAAGAGGACGCTAAAAAAAGTGCACAGCAGTGCCGCGAAATCCTCACAAAGGAGGCGCTTTCCTCCGGCACGCACTTTTTACAGACGACGTTTTCTTCCAGACTTGCATCTCTTTTACAAAAAGGACTTCTGACCGCCAAGCAGCAGTCACAATACGAAGCCCAAAACCAGTCGCTTTTGTCAAAATCCGTCCTGCCCGCCTGGCAGTCCCTCGCAGACGGGCTGGAACAGCTTTCCGACACCGGACGCACGAGGGGAGGACTTTCCCAGAAGCCCGACGGGCGGCAATATTATGCCTGGCTCGTCAAGGAATCCACCGGTTCCTCCCTTTCCATGGATCAGCTCTATTTGCTCCTTCAAAAACAGTTTCAGAAAACCTACAAAGAGATGAAGCAGACGCTGACCACTTATCAGGAGCTGACCGGCGATACGCCTGACCTTGCCCCGGTTAACGATGGATTTCCACTTTCTGATCCAACCGCCATTCTGGAAGATCTGCAAAACCGGATGCAGCAGGACTTTCCGTCTCTGGCCGATCTAACCGCCCAAACGGTTCAATGCGACATTCAGGATGTGGACGCCGGGCTCGAGGCGTATTCCAGTCCCGCCTTTTATATGATCCCGCCTATCGATGCTCTGATGCAGAATACGATCCGCATCAACCGTTCCTCGACCGCGGACGGAATTGAGCTTTACACCACACTCGCCCACGAGGGTTATCCGGGGCATCTCTACCAGACCGTCTATTCCTCCCTTGTCTGCGACACGCAGACGCTGCCAATTCGCAAGCTGTTCTCCTACGGCGGATATGTGGAGGGCTGGGCGTACTATACCGAACGGATTTCCTATGAATATGCCGCACAGGTCCTTGCGGAAGCGGAAGGCAGCTTGGGCAGCTCCTATCCCGCTGCGCTGCTCTGTACGCTTCTGGCACAGCAGCGCGATCTGCAAATCAACCTGTTTTGCTTACTCGACCTTTCTCTGCACTATTACGGTGCGGAAGAGTCAGAGCTTCTGCGCTCCCTCGAATCCTTCGGTCTTTCGGAAGAGCAGTCGGAACGTGTTTACGATTATCTGCGCACTGCCCCTGCGGTCTATTTGAAGTATTACGTTGGATATCTCGAAATGAATGCCCTCAAAAAAAGAGCCGAACTTCAGTGGAGCGACAACTTTTCCCTGCTGCGCTTCCATCGCTTTGTCCTGGAGGCTGGTCCGTCTGATTTCGAAAACCTTACAAAACGGCTGAAACAGACTGCAGCAAAAACGGGCTGACCACGCGCCAGCCCGTTTGGTTCATGCCCATAGATCGCTCACAGAGCATGCATTTTATTGTTTTATTCCACGCTTTTCAACGATTCCGCCATATTGATCCGTTCCAGCTTCAGATACATCACAACATCTACAATGACCATAAATACAAAGGTCAGCAGGATACTCTTTACAAAACTAAAGGGAAGCACCCGCGGCTGAAATGTAACCATATCGACATCAATATTTGCAATAACAAACCGGTGCAGGCAAATTCCGGCTCCCAGCCCGACAATTGTTCCGAGCGCTGTCAGCACGACATTTTCCCGGAACACATAGGATGCTGTCTCCTTTGGTCGGAAACCAAGTACCTTGATCGTTGCAATCTCCCGGATTCGCTCGGTGATGTTGATGTTCGTCAGGTTATAAATTACGATAAATGCCAACGCACCGGCGCAGAGGATGACCAAAAGCACCACTGCATCCAGACTGCCCATCATTTTGTTGATCTGGCTGAGCATATCCGCATTGACCGCAACCGCAGAAACGACGTCGCATGCCAGCAGCTTTTCCGACAGTTCCCGGTTCTCCTGCGCACCCTCCGATGCATGGATATAAATGCTCTTGTAAACCGGATCACTTCCGTTATCGAGTTTCCATGTTTCCGGTGAAATATAAACGTAATTATAAATATAGTTTCGAGACAGAGCAGCCACCTTCACTTTTAGCTTTTCGCCATCCTCAGTCCGCAGTGTAACGGTATCCCCAACGCGGATCCCGCATTTTCGCGCAAGCTTTGCACTGATAACAGCCTCTTCCTCACCAGGCCATGGAATATCCTCACCCTCTTCTGTCCGCAGCCGGATATACTCCTGCGCTGCCCCGGTATCTTGCGGAATAACGACATTGGCGGTCTTGACACCACTGCGCCCCGTCAGATCCATTGCAATCTCACAGAAGGGCATCCAATCCTCAGAGGATTCGGAAAGCACCTCGGTAAGTTCAGAAAAGTCTGCCGCATCCGCGGCCGGATACCCCTCTTTCAGTGTCGCGCTCATATCGTACAGCTGCACTTCCTCATACTGCATATCCGCAATGTCCGCAATCGTATCCTTTATACCATAGCCGGTTACAAGAAGGGCTGTGCAGCCGCCGATACCGATTACCATCATAAAAAATCTCTGCTTATACCGGAAAACATTCCGCACGGAAACCTTTGCCAGAAAGCTCATATGGTTCCAGACAAACGGGATGTGCTCCAGCCATACCCTTCTGCCGCTCTTTGGCGACTTGGGACGGATCAGATTTGCAGCCGTGCTCATCAGCTCGTACCGACAGGTCAGCCACGTTACGCCAACCGAGCATAAAAGTGCCACTGCAAGCGAGGCAGCCGCCAGCCCCGGGTCAAACATCAGCTCATAATCCCCCATATGGTACATGATCTTATATGCATTCCAGATGACGGTCGGGAAAATCGTCGAACCGATCAGAAAACCGATGACAGAACCGATCCATGCCGCACTTCCCGCATAAAACAGATATTTCCCCATAATCCGGGCTTCCGAATAACCGAGTGCCTTGAGTACACCGATCTGTGTCCGCTGCTCCTCTACCATCCGGTTCATTGTCGTCATACACACCAGCGCCGCTACCAGGAAAAAGAAAAACGGCAATACCTTCGCAATTCCGGCGACGATCATAGAATCATTTTCATAACTGGCGTAACCGATATTGGTATCCCTGCCCAGCACATAGACATCCGGCTCCTGGATCTCGTCGATCTGCTTCTGCGCATCTACAATCTCTTCCTTTGCATCTGCGGTCTTTTCATCCAGTGTCTGTAAACCGTCTTCATATTCTTTCTGACCGTCGGCAAGCTCCTTCTCTGCATCCGCCAGCTTCTGTTCCTGCTCGTTTAGCTGTTTTTCCTGCGAGGAAAGCTCCTGCTTTGCAGCCGCAAGCTGCTTTTCTCCGGCTGTAAGCTCTGCCTCGCTGCTTTCCAGCTGATTGCGCTGCGCATCCAGAGCTGCCTGCTGCGCATCGAGCTGGGCCAGCTGCTGCCAAAGCTGCGCAGGACTGGCGGCGGCACTGTCGGACATGCCGGATTCTGCGCCCGCCTGGCTTCCCGCACTCTGCGCAGCCGCAATCGCTGCATTCAACTGTGCCCGCGCGCTGTCAAGCTGCACCTGCCCGGCTTCCAGCTGGCTGCGTCCATCCACAAGCTGCGCGCGTCCGTTGTTAAGTTCCGTCTGCTTCTGCGCAAGCGTCTGTTTTGCCTGCTGCAGCTGCTTTCTTGCGTCCGCGATCTGCTCTTTGCCGTCTGCAAGCTCTTTTTGTCCGTCTGTCAGCTTCTGCTTCGCCTCTTCCAGATCGGTACGCGCATCCGCCGTCTGATCCCGCAGCTCCTTCTGCGCATCGTCCACCTTCTGCTGCGCATCTGCTTTCAGGCTGTCGTAGCGGTTCTGCGCCTCCTGCTCTGCAATCGGCTCTGCCCAGGTCTTGAGTTCTTCGATTTTTTTCTTGTAAACGTCACTGTAAATCCGGTCATTCTGATCGAGCCGGACAAAAATTTCCGTATAATAATTCGTATCAAATCCATCCGGGAGCATGTATACAAAGCCGGAAACCCGCCCCGTTCCAAGTGTGGTCGCGCCACGCTGATAGTTAATATAATAGGAAGCATCTGCTATGCCGACGATTGTATACACGTCATATGCGAACAAATCTGCCGTCTCTTCGGGATTTTCATCCGAAACCTGAATCGTTTTGCCGATATCGTCTTTCGAAAACAGACTGGAATCCATGACGATTTCATCCGCCGCCTCCGGCAGCCGTCCCGCTTTTAATTCGACCTGATTCTGTACTTCCAAAAGTGTCTGCGCCACAAGCACCCGGCTTTTGCCGCTCTCATCCACCGCCAGGAAATCCGAAGAAACCGCGCCCTCCACTGCTTTGACATCCTCTCGGCCTGTAAAAGCGTCCACCGAATCCTTTTCAAAGCCGAGCGTCGATAACAGCCGCAGATCATACAGGTCATGGTTGTTCAAATACCGCCCGCCGTTTCGCACCATTGCAGGTGTCACCACCATCAGCCCGACGAAAAATCCCACACCCAGCGCTACAATCGCCAAAATTGCAGCATATCTGCCGAAGCTCTGCCGGATTTCCCGATATGTTGTTTTCCACATCGCCGATTTTCTTCTTTTCACGTCTCCTCACCTTCTGCCGCGCCGCGGCACAAGCCTATATTTCCAACAAACAAAATGCTTGACGAGCATCCATTCTATCCTTTACCACTCGATCTGCTCTACCGGAACAATATGTTCGTTTTTACGCATATCTGTGACTGTTCCATTCTTCACGGTGATAATCCGATCCGCCATCGCCGTAATTGCCTGGTTGTGTGTAATAACAACGACAGTAACGCCCTTTTTGCGGCAGGTATCCTGCAGCAGCTTCAGCACTGCCTTACCTGTATTGTAATCCAGCGCGCCGGTTGGTTCATCGCACAGCAAAAGCTTTGGATTTTTGGCAAGGGCACGGGCGATCGCCACACGCTGCTGTTCCCCGCCGGAAAGCTGCGCAGGGAAGTTCGATGCTCGGTCTGCAAGCCCCACGTCTGCAAGCACCTGCCCTGCATCCAGCGGATCGCTGCAGATCTGGGATGCCAGCTCCACATTTTCCAGCGCTGTCAGGTTTCCGACCAGATTATAAAACTGGAACACAAAGCCAATATCATATCTGCGGTAGTCTGTCAGCTGCTTCTTTCCGTAAGAGGAAATTTCTTTTCCATCCAGCAGGACCTTTCCCTCCGTCAGCGTATCCATTCCGCCAAGGATATTCAGGATCGTTGTCTTGCCAGCGCCGCTGGCTCCGACGATCACGCAGAATTCGCCTTTTTCGATTTCGAAATTGACGCCCTGCAGTGCCGGGATCTCCACCTCGCCCATGTGATAAATTTTTTTCACGTCATGAAATTCCACAAAGCTCATACTTTCCACTCATTTCTGCGCACGCTTTTTGCGCATGTCGAGTTTGTGTCAAGTGCGCGCAGACACAAATCCCGCGATTGAAAAATTTTATTTTTCGTAACTGTTCAGTACCTCCACAGTTACCATTTTTCAATCTTATTCCTCTTCTTCCATCATGCTTTCCAGATATCCCCTGTCCCACAGGAGAATCTTCAGCTTCTTTGCCGCCTTGACCGCAGGCTCCGTAAAATACTGGTTCGTCATCACAGCGCCCACCATCCGGTCGTAATAATCCCGCCCTGCATAGGCTTCCTGAACCGCCTTGACACCAACAGGCCCATCGTAGCGCTTACACTGTACCGCATAGGTCACGCCCTCCTTTTCCGCCAGGACATCAACACCGTAATCACCGCTCCCGCGGGTCACTTCTACACTTTTAAAACCATGGTCTTCCAGAAGGTCCGCACAGAAATATTCGAAATCGTGTCCCTCCATTGCATCCAGCTCACGTCCCTTTAAATGCTCCCGTATCCGGCGTGCGCAGAAAAAAATCAGCCATATGACAAAAACAACCGCCGCCACAATGCCTGCTGCACCGGCAAGCAGCTTCCAATCCAACATGCTCTTTCATTTCCTCCAGTTTCTGACTGCAGCCCTCCTGCTAAAACGAACTACAGTTCTTCTCTTTAAGGGTACAATATTCTCCACCTCTTTACAATCCTGCCGCCGAAAATTTCATTTAGTTTTTATAATTTCTCGCTCCGTTCGTTGCGTAAAATACCGTTTTATGCTATGCTTTTCTACAGATTGTCCGATACCGTTCAATCGTATTTTTTAAGAATCCAGGAGAGCTGCAAATGAACAATAGAGAACGTTTTTCCTCCAGGCTTGGATTTATCCTGATTTCTGCCGGCTGTGCGGTAGGATTGGGTAATGTCTGGCGTTTTCCTTATATTACGGGACAATACGGCGGCGCCGCGTTTGTCCTTGTTTACCTTATTTTCCTTGTCCTGCTCGGTCTTCCGATCATGGTCATGGAATTTGCGGTGGGCCGCGCCAGCCAGAAATCCGCGGCGCGCTCTTTCCATGTGCTTGAGCCTGCCGGTACAAAATGGCATCTGCAGGGCTATGCCTGTATGGCAGGCAACTATCTTCTGATGATGTTTTACACCACAGTCGGCGGCTGGATGGCAGCCTATATCTTCAAGACGCTGACCGGCGAATTCAAAGGTCTGGATTCTGACGGCGTTGCAGCAGTTTTTAATGACATGCTCGCCCGCCCCGGTTACATGACATTCTGGATGGTTCTTGTGGTTCTGCTGAGCTTTTTTATCTGCAGTCTCGGTCTGCAAAAAGGTGTGGAGCGTATTACCAAGGCAATGATGAGCTGTCTTTTCCTCATCCTGCTCATTCTGTGTATCCGCAGTGTGACACTGCCCGGCGCTTCTGAGGGACTGCGCTTTTATCTGATTCCCGATTTTACCAGATTTACAGAAAACGGCGTCGGCAACACGATTTTCGCCGCAATGGGACAGGCGTTCTTTACCCTGAGCCTCGGCATCGGTGCGATGGCGATTTTCGGCAGCTACATCGGTAAAGACCACACCCTGACAGGGGAAACAATCAATATCTGCCTTCTGGACACACTGGTTGCTTTTCTCGCAGGACTGATTATTTTCCCGTCCTGCTTTGCATTCGGCGTCGATCCCGGACAGGGACCCGGTCTGGTGTTCATCACTCTGCCCAACATCTTCAACCAGATGGTCGGCGGACGGATTTTCGGTGTTTTGTTCTTCGTCTTCATGACGTTTGCCGCCCAGTCCACGATTATTGCCGTATTTGAAAATATCATCAGCTTTTCCATGGATCTGTTCGGCACATCCCGTAAAAAAACCGTCCTGATCAATGGAATTGCGATTATCCTCCTGTCCCTGCCCTGCGTATTCGGCTTCAACATCTGGTCCGGTTTCCAGCCGATGGGCGCTGGCTCCACGATTCAGGATCTCGAGGACTTCATTGTTTCCAACAACCTCCTGCCCCTGGGCAGCATGGTCTATCTGCTGTTCTGTACCAGCAGATACGGCTGGGGCTGGAAAAACTTCCTGGCAGAAGCCGACACCGGCAAGGGCGTAAAATTCCCCGCCTGGGCGCGCGTTTACGTTTCCTATATTCTGCCGCTGATCGTCCTGTTCATTTTTATTATGGGCTATTATCAGAAATTTAAATAAGGAGTAAAAAACTATGCAGCTTTTGGAAGAAAGAATTCGCAAAGACGGAATCATTAAAGAAGGAAATGTCCTCAAAGTAGACCGCTTTCTGAATCATCAGATGGATATCCACCTGTTTGAAGAAATCGGCAAAGAGTTTTACCGCCGTTTCTCGGATGCCGGCGTCAACAAGATCCTGACCATCGAAGCCTCCGGTATCGGCATTGCCTGCATCACGGCGCAGTATTTTGATGTTCCTGTCGTTTTTGCAAAGAAAAATCAGACCAAAAATATTGCCGGAGACGTTTTCACCACACAGGTGGAATCCTACACCCACGGCAGAATCTATGACATCATCGTATCAAAAGAATTCCTTTCTCCCAACGACAGAGTCCTGCTGATCGATGATTTCTTAGCAAACGGAAGAGCTCTCGAGGGTCTTGCTGCCCTGGTAGAATCCTCCGGTGCAACCCTAGTCGGTGCGGGCATCGTAATTGAAAAAGGCTTCCAGCCCGGCGGCGATGAGCTGCGCAAAAAAGGCATCCATCTGGAATCTCTCGCTATCGTTGAAAGCATGGACGAAAAGACTGGCACAATCACGTTCCGCGAGCAGTAATGCGGTACTTTTTTCCCAAAGTCCCATATCATAAATAGTAAAAAGGACTCTGAGGAAATTTTATGACAAAGGAATCTTTAAACAGCAGCCAGACGCCGTCTGACGGACATCTGGCTGACACCAATCCAAACTCAGCACAGACTCTCGCTGCTTCCTGCAGCCAGCCTGTGCTGACTCTTTCTCAAGGCGCTCCCGTTTCGGACACCGCCAGCTCCCAGACCCTCGGGCAAAACGGTCCCGTCCTCTTACAGGACGTGGATTTTATTGAAAAACTTGCACATTTCGACCGGGAACGCATCCCGGAGCGCGTTGTGCACGCTAAAGGAAGCGGCGCATTCGGCACATTCCGCCCTTACCGTTCCATGCGGGATTATACGAGCGCTGCGTTTTTACAGGATCCGTCCGTATCCACCCGTTTTCTGATCCGTTTCTCCACCGTCATCGGCTCCAAGGGCTCTCCTGACACTGACCGCGACCCGCGCGGCTTTGCTGTTAAATTTTACACCTCTCAGGGTAATTATGACGTCGTCGGCTTAAGCCTTCCTGTCTTTTTTATCCGCGACGCCATGCAGTTTCCCGATTTCATCCATTCCCAGAAACCCGATCCCTGCACGAATATCAAAAACTATGCGCATGTCTGGGACTTTTTCTCCCTCACACCGGAAAGCCTTCATCAGCTGATGTGGCTCTACAGCGACCGCGGCATCGTTAAGGATTTTGCCAAAATGGACGGTTTTGGTGTCAATACCTTTGTCTGGGTCAATAGAAAAGGGGAACGTTTTTACGTCAAATATCGTTTTGCCGCACAGGAACCCTTCGACATCATCGACCGAAAAGAAGGAAAACGCCTTGCCGGTCAGGATCCGGACATCGCTGTGCGCACGCTGCACAGGCGGCTCGCTTTGGGCAACCCGATCCGATATGAATTTCAGGTACAGATCATGAAGCCCGAAATGGCTGACCAGCTGTCCTTCGATCCGCTCGACGATACCAAAATCTGGCCGGAGGATCAGTTCCCGTTCCAGAAGGTCGGCATGATGGTTTTAAACGAAAATCCAAAAAACTTTTTTACCGACATCGAGCAGGCAGCGTTCTGTCCCGCAAACATCATTCCCGGCATCGAATTTTCCGCCGATAAAATGCTGCAGGGACGCACATTTTCCTACACCGACACACAGCGTTACCGCATCGGCGCAAACTTCGCCCAGCTTCCGGTCAACCGCCCGGTTTCTCCTGTCGCCAACGACCAGCAGGACGGCTATATGGCATACAAAAATCCGCCCGGCTGCGTCAACTACAAGCCAAACTCCTTAGACCGCAACAATCCGCAGGAAGCCCCCATGCCCTGCTATCCGGGCATGCGCTATCCCGGTGGGACTGTGCAGCGCTCCGTCCTTGAGAAAACCGACGACTATTCCCAGGCGCGCACCCGTTACCGCTCTTTGCCGGATGCGGAAAAAGCCCGCCTCGCGGACGCCATCGGCTGGGAGCTCGCCCAGGCGCCGATGGAAATTCGCAAACGACAGCTCGATCTGTTCGCCAAAGTAAGTGCCGACCTCGCCAACCGCGTCAGCCGTGAAATCTATCTGTTCGAGACGGGAAGGAAAGGATAAAATGTAAAAAAGAATGTGCCTTGGCACATTCTCGCGCCGAGGCGCGGTTGCTTCGGCAA
>OKWR01000379.1_pt1 | contig 50528 bp, 36 predicted proteins | sample 1607101 | NCBI WGS metagenome assembly OKWR01 (sample SAMN04414076, study PRJEB24778) | human gut metagenome | material: faecal | host: Homo sapiens
ATGAAGAAAGTGCATCAAAATGCATATTAACATACATTTTGACACACCCTCTTTTGGCGACAAACGGAACATAAGAAAGGAAAAAAGGACTATGAGCGGAGAAAAGTTGTATATTTGCAGTGTGAAGATAATTGATAATAACAGTTGTAATAACCAAGGTATATAAATTAAATGTACGGAATATTCAATGATTGTTTTCCTCCGGTAATGGACGGTGTTTCTGTAGCGACGCGCAATTATGCCTATTGGCTGCATCAGAAAGGGGAACAGGTTTGTGTGGTGACCCCTTCGGCTGATCAGTATGAGGATCAGGAACCGTTTCCGGTGTTGCGCTATTGCTCCATTCCTTTGATTTTCCGGAATCCTTACCGGATGGGACTTCCGCAGTTTGACCGACATATCCGGAAGGCTCTGAATGAGATGCCTTTTTCGCTGGTACATGCCCACTGTCCTTTTTCTTCCGGAAAACTGGCTCTGCAGCAGGCCCGCATGCGGCATATTCCTATGGTAGCCACTTTTCATTCCAAATATCGTGCCGATTTTGAGCGCTGTATGCCCATCAAGGCGGTGGTGGACTATCTGATACGCGATGTCGTGGATTTCTATAATCAGGCCGATGAGGTGTGGATTCCTCAGGCTTCGGTCGAGGAAACACTCCGTGAGTATGGCTATCGTGGAAAAATAGAAGTGGTGGACAATGGAAACGACTTTGCCGGTACTTATTCGGACGAAGAACGCGAACAGGTGCGTCAACAGCTGGGGTTGAAGTCTGACGAACCTCTGTTGCTTTTTGTGGGGCAGCATATCTATGAAAAGAACCTGGAATTTTTGCTCCGTTCGGTAGCCTTGCTGAAAGACATGCCGTTCCGCATGTTCTTTATCGGTACCGGATATGCGGCTTCGGCCTTGCAGGATCTGGCCCGGCATCTGGGTTTGGCAGAACAGGTCAGTTTCTTGGGACGTATTCTGGAACGTGAACAGTTGCGCCGCTATTATCTGGCTGCAGACCTGTTCCTGTTTCCGTCGCGTTATGACAATGCTCCTCTGGTGGTGCGTGAGGCCGCTGCTTTGCACACTCCTTCGCTGATGCTGGAGGGGTCTACCGCATCGGCTGTCATTCGTAACGGAGAGAACGGTTTTCTTACTTCCGAAAACACAGAAGAATATGCCGGACGTATCCGTTCGGTGCTGAAAGATCCCGATTTGTTGAGACGGGTGGCTCAGGGAGCATCCGATTCATTGGCCCGTTCGTGGGAGGATATTGCCGGAGAAGTGGCCGACCGTTACCGTAATCTGATCAACCGTTATTCCAGAAAATAAGGTGAACGGAAAATGCAAGTGTTCTATTTCAATCCATTCCTTTTATGAAGAATGAAGTTTTATTCAATCCGTTTTATATTGCCATTCCGATCGTTTTGGGTTTGTCCGTGATCGGTTATCTGTTTTGGAAGGAATTTGATCCTTCGCTGTTTGAAACATTGCGTCCCACAGCCCGCATGTGGACGGGGATTCTGCTGGCTGTGTTTTTTATGCTTTGCCAGAATTTTGCTTTGACGCAACGTTTCAAGGTATTGGTAGGACGGAAACTCTCCTGGAAACAGGCATTCCGGGTGAACATGCTCTGTGAGTTTACTTCGGCAGCTACACCTTCGGCTGTGGGAGGCAGCAGTCTGATTGCCGTTTATCTGCATCAGGAAGGATTGTCGGGTGGAGAGGGGACCTCAATTATGATTGCCAATTTGTTTCTGGATGAGTTGTTTTTGTCATTGGCCAGTATTCTGGTACTTCTTCTGGTACCTACCGGTATTCTGTTTCCGGTTTCTGTTCCTTTGGATGCCGGATTCCAGTTTGTTTTTATGGCGGTAGTGGCTGTGGTGACTCTGTGGACACTGATTCTTTATATTGCTTTGTTTCATAAGGCTGTATGGATCAGCAATATGCTTAATGCATTGTTTGCCTTACCTTTGTTGAGCAGATGGAAACCCGCTGTGGAGAAACTGGGACAGGATCTGATCACCAGTTCCGAGGAAATCAGCAAGCGTTCGCGCGGATTCTGGTTCAAATGCTTCCTGATTACGGCCTGGGCCTGGTGCTCCCGTTATTGGGTTGTCAATGCTTTGCTTTATGGCTTTGCAACCGGAGGAGATCATGTTCTGGCTTTTGTCCGTCAGCTGGTCATCTGGATGGTGCTGGTGGTGACTCCTACTCCGGGCGGAAGCGGCTTTGGAGAATACATGTTCCAGTCCTATTACAGTGACTTTTTCCAAATCTCCGGAACAGCTTTGGTGGTGGCCTGCCTGTGGCGCATCATTACTTATTATTCTTATCTGATAGGAGGAGTCTGCATCCTGCCGGGATGGTTGAGACAAATCAAGAAGCAGAAATAAATCGGGTGGCACGATTCTATGAATCTATATCCGGATGCTTTGGAGTATTGTGCCGATCGTTTTGATTAGTCGTGCTGATCATTTTGAAAAATCATGCTGATCATTTTGGAATCTCTTCAGTGGGATAATTTATTACTCTGCTCGGAGTAATTTGTCAATGTCCGCCAAAAGAAGACTGGAGAAATAGTTTAATAGGGAAAAATCCCCGGGAACTGTACTTAAATAAGTATAGCTCCCGGGGATTCTTTGTAGATAAGAACTCCTTTTCATACCAGTTTCCTTTTATAGAAGGCATTAATGCAAAGGAATATTTATTTGATTTAAAATGATGTAATTTTCTTTTTGAGTTTTCTTTTATGTAGAATATTATCTATATTTGCCTTATTAAATAAAATATTTTATTAAATAAAGGGTAGATAAATATTTTACGGCTATATAAGTCTTTAAAACTTTAAATAATATAATCTGAGTCTTTATCTTTTATTTATGAACCAACGCTCTGTTGAAGAATGTGTACAGAGTAAAAATGTTTTTTAGCATGAAAAACAAATGGACAACAGTTTTGGCCTGTTTCCTATGGGGAGGGTTAACTGCTCAAGCAGATCAGGCCTTCAGGAATCATCGTTATGATGGTTTCAAAGTCTTGCCTACTAATGGCGAGCAGATCGTGTTTATCGGGAATAGCATCACGAATATGCATGAGTGGTGTGAGGCCTTTGGTAATCATAATGTGATCAATCGTGGAACTTCTGGAGCCGTTAGTGATGAAGTGGTTGATAATCTGGAATCAATGATAGCCGGAAATCCCAAGAAGGCATTCATTATGATCGGTACGAATGATTTGGGTACTTCCGGTATCAATAATGCGGCTCATGTGGCAGGTAATGCCCGCCTGATTATTGATTATATTCAAAAGACATCTCCAGAAACTGAGATTTATGTACAGAGTATCTTACCAAGCAGGTTGAGAAACTTGGAACTTCAGCAGGAAACCAATGATTCGTTGAAGAATATCTGCCGTGATTTTGAGGTAACTTATATAGATTTATGGGAAAAACTGTTGAGTGTAAGCCAAAACAATACACATACATTGGATGGTTTGCATCTGAGTGCTACGGGTTACAGAATATGGTGTAATACAATTGCCGGTTATGTAGGTTCTTCGTGTATGTATCCTGAAGATGCACAGAACCAGACCGGAGGATTGGGTGGTTCATATGGCATGCGCCTTAGTGCCTTTGGTATGCAGAAGGTAAATGCCGAAGATATTCTGTTGATTGGAGATGAAGTGATTCATGGAGGAGAATGGCATGAACTGTTCAGAAGTGCTAAGGTAAAGAACAGAGGTACCGGTTGGGGATGGCCCGGACCGGGAATCGCAGATGTAACGCGGGAAATTCCTGTAATTCTGAAAGGACGCAGTGATAATGAAGAACCTCAGAAAATATTTCTTTCTGTAGGTGCTGCTGATATTAATGGGACTGCCGTCCTGTCAACACTCAAGGATTCATACGATAAGATGGTACAAGCGGTGCGTGAACTGGCACCCAATACGGAAATCTATATTCAGTCGGTTTTACCGTTTGCTGCATCGGCTACCAATACGAGTCGAACGGAACCTTTTAATGAGATGTTGAAGGAAATAGCCGGAAAATATGAAAAGGTAACTTATGTAGATACGTATACGGAAATGGCTGATAACCATGCGGCACGGAGTACCTATTTTACCGGTAATTATCTGTACGGAAAGGGTTATGTCAAATTGGCCCAAATACTGGCTCAGTATATGGGGGATGATGTAAATCCCGTTTCTGAACAGGAAGCGGAAAAAATATATGCCTTGATTTCTGCCCGTCAGAATCTGGCAGATGTAGTTATTGAATCCAAGAAACTCCGTTTTGGAAAAGAGGTGGGAGAGATTGATCCAGAGAAAGGGCTGAAACTGAAAGAGGCGGTGTCCTTGGCCGAGAAGATGTTGAGTCAGGATCAGAATGTCGTTGAAGAGTTGAATGAAACGGCAACTCAACTGTTACAGTTGAAAGAAGAAGCGATGCAGGGCATTAATCAACCAAAAGTCAGCGCTGCCGGAGAGGAATACTGGTATAAGATCTATACTCCTAACCGTGACTACCGTTATCTGACTTCCAACGGTGCAGGAAATGCTGTTGTCGGAGAACCGGACCGGAACTATGCGCGGGCTATGTGGAAGTTTGAGAAGAGAGAAAAGGACGGAGACTATAATATCGTGAACCGTGCGGATCATTCCTATCTTAACCCGAACGCTGCTTACAATGCAGCTGTGTCTACTCAAAAGGATGAGCCGGAGAAAGGTTGGTCTCTGAGTTATTCTAATGCTCCGGGTACCTATATCATTACGAGCGGAACCGTGGAATTGAATCAGACCAGAGAGAACATGAATTATGCAATTTATAACTGGAGCAGCAACCAGGCTGGAACAGACCGTACAGACTCCGGATGCCAGTTTGCCTTGAGTGAAGCCGGTGAACCTACGGAAGAACCGGTGGTAGATGAAAAACCGATGTTGACCTATACAAATATAGAAATGGACGGTACTGCACCGTTCCGAATTCCGGATGCCGATGCCGAACAAGTGATGAAGGCGAGAACATTGAGTGTTGTGATTGACTTTACATCCGAATCCTTACCGGTAGATACGGCTTTTCTGGTAGCAAGCAGTAATGAGAATGAGGAAAACTATTTTGGAGTAGTGCTTCAGGAACGTACAAAGTACGGTGTGAAGTATATTGGTGATAACGGCTTAAAAGGATGGTATACACAAAATGGTATAGACTTTTCCCAACGTAAGCAGATGGTGATTACGATGGACGGAGAACCCGAATCGTATGCTTATTATACAGATGGCAAGCTGGACCGTACCGTTTCGGGAATGGGAGCTTATGGCTACCGTGTGTTTGGAAACGTGCCGGGAGTGACCGGACTTTTCCTTGGAGGCATTGTTACAGAAGACCACATCAAGTTTGCATTTAAAGGTACGATTCACTCTGTACGTTTTTATAACAGAAAACTTTCCGCATCGGAAATAGCAGATCTGGAATATGATGATCTGGAGAAACCGGAACAAGGGGATTCTATTACGGTAAGTATGGGATACGGAAAGTTTGTATCTGGTAATGGAAATTGGAACAAAACCTGGCAGAGTACGAGTGATTCACCACTGCTGACCTTTGATTCCGGTTATAACAACATGACTTCCAGTGGGGACAATATTGTGGGATATGTGGGATTGTATAGTCCTCAGAACTATACCTTGTCGGTTCCGGCCGGATATATCATTGAGGGATATACCTTTGATTTCTGTATTCATAACAATGGCACGCCGATTACTCTGACCGTTGACGGAAAGACTTATACTTCAAAAACGGAAGATCAGTCTGTAGCTGTAAGTGGATTGGATAAATCTGTGGCTTCCTTTATCTTGAGTGGAGCGAACAAGGGTATTATATTTAAGAATTTCCGGGTACATGTGATCAAGGATAACCGTCCGCAGGAACCACGTGTAGAGATCTTTACAACGGCAGCCGGCGCCTCAATACCTTATCGTATCCCTGCCATAACCAGAATGCACAACGGAGATGTGATCGCTGTGGCCGATTACCGTCATAGCGGACAGGATATCGGTATTGTCAAGAATGGCAGAATAGACCTGCATGCCCGAATTTCAAAAGATAACGGAAAAACTTGGGGCGAGTTCTTCCCTGTTGTAGAAGGTTTGGGAGCCAATTATGCGGAAGCAGGTAAAAGCGATTTCTGGGTGGCATTTGGTGATCCTTGCATTACTGCTGACAGGGAGAGCGACCGTGTGTTGCTGATGAGTTGTGCCGGAAATGTAAGTTTCCCGGCTGGAACAAGAAATCATCATCAGGGTATTGCGGTGTTCCATAGTGAAGATAACGGAGCGACTTGGGCAGAACCGAAAGATGTGTCCGAAAGTATATATGCTCAGTTTGACAAGAGTCAGAGAGGACCGGTGCGTGCTATGTTTATCGGTTCCGGTAAGATTCATCAGAGTAGATGGACCAAGGTGAAAGATTATTATCGTTTGTATGCGGCTGTTCTGGTGAAAGATGTCAATGGAGTCAATTGCAACTATGTGATTTATTCTGATGACTTTGGTGATACATGGAAGGTTTTGGGTGATCCGAATGTGCCGGCCATTCCAAGTGGCGGTGATGAGCCAAAGGCGGAAGAACTTCCGGATGGAAGCGTATTGATCAGTTCACGTTGTAGCGGAGGAAGATATTATAATATATTCTCTTTCTCTGACAGTGAAAAGGCATTGGGTTGCTGGGGGACCATGGCATTCTCCGGAGAATCCAATCAGGGAGTCACAGCACAGTCAAACAGCTGTAACGGAGAAATCATGATTGTTCCGGCACGTCGTAAATCCGATCAGAAAAAGCTGTATGTGGCCTTGCAGTCTGTGCCTTTCGGACCAGGACGTTCTAATGTCGGTATCTATTATAAAGAACTGGAAAGTCTTGAAGATTTTTCCGATCCGGAGCATTTTGCAAAAGAATGGGACGGAAAGCATCAGGCCAGTGTAATGAATTCCGGCTATTCGACAATGACTTTGCAGGCAGACCACACAATAGGCTTCCTGTTCGAGGAATCTACCTATGGCCGTGACTATAGCATTATCTATAAGAACTATAGTCTGGAAACCATTACAGACAGTTTATATGTATATGATGAGGAAGTTGTTGCAGACGATATTGTTAAGGATGGATTTGAAGAGAAACTGAATGCGATTAAAGAATGTGTCGGAAAGAATGTCGGAAACATAAAGGAAACCTGTGCTTCTGCAATTGAAACGGCCGGTGAAAAATATCTGCAACAACCGTCAAAGGCAGCTTATGAGGCATTCAATCAGGCTGTACAGACAGCTGAACAGGTTGAAATTGAGTCTGGAAAGTATTATCGCTTGCGAAATGCGGAACGTCAGGAAGGAACGCTGTATTTAGTACTCGATCCGGAGGGCATGAGTGCTTCTCTCTTAGAACGGGAAGATACGCGCCAGCTTTTTCTGTTTCAGAAAGATGAGTCCTCAGAAGGATATCGTGTAATCTGTAAGGATAATGAACTTTATATTGGAACAACTCCGGATTTATATGCCGAAATACCAGTAACAGAATCTGTTACCGGAGCCGGAGTTTTTTCTGTCAGTTCAACCTTGAAAGGGTTAAGCACAGTGACTTGTAACAATGGAGTGAATGCATCCTATGCTTCCATACATTTGGATGCTTCGGGTAAACTGGTGCCTTGGACAATGTCTTCGGAGGCTTCACAATGGTTTGTTGAGCCCACAGAGGTGGTTACGGATGTGGAACTACTTTCTCCGGATGCACAGAAAAAATATCCTGTATATGATTTGACCGGGAGGAGGGTGCTTTCTCTCCAAAAGGGAATTTATATTCAGGGAGGACGTAAATTTATCATAAAATAGTACTGATCAGTCAGGAAAGACAGTCTTGTAAAATAGGACTGTCTTTTCTGATTCTTAAATCAGAAGTTTTTAAATAAGATATGGAATTATGAAAATAAAGTTATCTGCGTCTTTTTTGTTTGCTTTGCTTTTTCCTGTTTATACGGAAGGTAAGGTAAAAGATTTGTTGCCACGCCCTCAGCAAATCGAAATGTCAGCAGAAAATGAGTCATTTCTTCTGCGTCGGTCTGTTGCATTGGAAGATCCTACGGACTGTGGTCTGTTGAAACTGTTTCTGCAACAGCATCAGTGTACTTTAGATGATGGAGCAGAGGCACGTATTCAGGTGGAACTTTGTACAGAAATTCCAGGAAGTTATGATTATCTGCTTCCGGGGTTTGAGAGTGAAGTTTACCAAATCAAGATAGAAAAGAACCTTGTTTCTATAAAGGCTCTGTCAGAAGTGGGAGTGATTCGTGCCGTGCAGACCCTGCAACAGATGGCTGAAGGTTATGATTCTGCTACTCCTGCTTTGGAATCGCTTACTATAACTGACTGGCCGGCTTTCAAACTTCGTGGACTGATGCATGATGTGGGCCGTTCATTTGTCAGTATAGAAGAATTGAAAAAGGAGATAGATTTGCTTTCCCGTTTTAAAATCAATGTGTTTCATTGGCATTTGACGGAAAAGTTGGCCTGGAGATTTGAGGTGAAAGCTTATCCACAACTTACGGCTGCCGAGAATATGGTCCGTTATCCGGGATGTTATTACACTCAGGATGAATGTCGCGAACTGCAGGACTATGCGGCAGAACGTGGCGTAACAGTTATTCCGGAAATAGATATGCCGGGACATAGTGACGCTTTCCGCAAGGCTATGGGGTTTGATATGCAGACTGATGAGGGAGTTGTCGCATTGAAAAATATTCTTGATGAGGTGATCCGTACTTTTTCTAAGGCACCCTATATTCATATTGGAGGTGATGAAGTAAGAATCACTTATCCGAATTTCTTGGAAACGATGGCAGCCTATGTCAGGGGACAGGGACGGAAGGTTGTTGTCTGGAATCGTCTGGTTTCCGGTCCTCCGACTACGGCAGTGGCGGATATGACGCAAATGTGGGCCAGTTCCGGTCAGAAGGTTTCCGGTATTCCGAATATTGACTGCCGGTATAATTACATCAATCATTTTGATGTATATGCCGATGTTGTCGGTATTTATAAAAGCAATATTTATTATGAAGAGAAAGGAAATGAGGATATTGCCGGAACAATTACAGCTATATGGAATGATACCAAGACAGAAACTCAGGAAGATATCGTGCGCCAGAACAACTTATACGCCAACGCACTGGCTACGGCGGAAAGAGCTTGGATTGGTGGTGGAAAACAGTATATCGAGACTGGAGGAACTTCTTTACCTTCGTCTGGTGAAGAATATGAGGAATTTGCTGATTGGGAGCGGCGTTTTCTCTTCCATAAGAATCATTCTTTGAAAGACGAGCCTATTCCTTATGTGCGTCAATGTAATGTGAAGTGGCGGATTACTGACCCATTTCCGAACGAAGGGGACCCTCAAAAGGTTTTGCCGCCTGAAACGGATGACAGTGATCTGTTGCCTATTTCCTTTGATTATGACGGTAAGAAGTATTTTTCATCTGTGGCAACCGGTGCCGGTATTTATCTGAAGCATATCTGGCATCCGCGTGTACCTTCTTTCTATTCATCTCCGGATAACGGACTGACGGCTTATGCTTGGACTTATGTTTATTCTCCCGTAGAGCAAAAGGTCGGTGCACAGGTGGAGTTTTATACTTATAGTCGCTCTGGTAATGAGAAAGCTCCGGAAAAGGGATGTTGGGACCGCAGAGGGTCGCGTCTTTGGGTGAATGATCAGGAGATTGCCGCTCCGGAATGGAAACAGCCGGGTAAGAATATTTTGCAGGATCATGCTACTGAAGGATTGACCAATGAGAATTTTACGGCACGTCCGGTTGTTCCTTTGACTTTGAAACAAGGATGGAATAAGATTTTTATGAAATTGCCGCATGCCAGCAATGGCGGTACAGGAAGAGACAAATGGCAGTTTACTTTCGTGATTACCGATCCGGAAGGTAAGGATGCGGTAGACGGATTGATTTATTCGCCTTCCAAATCCATGGATGACAGTTCTCAGGAACTTGCCGTCTATGTGGATTCTTTGTTTCGTTATGTCGCTGAGAATTTCAGGACAGAAGTAGGATACTATGATGAGGCCTTGGCCAGACCTCTTAAATCAAAGTTGGAAGAAGTATATGCTTCCTTGGGAGTATCTATGTCCGAGGCCGAGCGCAGGGAGCAGAAAGAGGATTTACAGAATCTGCTGGGATCTCTGAAAAATCAGATGCAGCAAGCTGAAATCAATCAGCCGGTAGCTTCTACTGATGTAGAAGAGGTCTGGTATGTTTTGAGTACCCCGTTACGTGGAAACCGTTATCCTTCTTCTCAAGGTGCAGGTAAGGATCTGGTGGGGGAAACAGGAGCCGGAAAGTCGTCTACCTGGAAGTTTGTTTTGCGAAAAGACGGAACCTATAATATTGTGAATGCTGCCGATGGTGGATTTGTTTCTCCTGTAGCCTCAGAAAATTCGCCTTTAAAAATGTCCGCTACGGAGCCGGATAAGGGTTGGAGTATTTCGGCTTCGGATGAAAAGGGCCTGGTTATCTTGACTTCCGGTACTGTTCAATGGAATCAGACCAATAATGCTCAGCAAGGATATAAAATCTTCAATTGGGGAGGCGGACAAAATATAACGGATACGGGATGCAAATATAAGGTAGAGCGGACCAGCTTGCCGGCTGCTCCGAAAACAAGTTCTGATAAGGTGTTCTATTGGTATAAGATTTCCACTCCGCTTCGGGATAATCTGTTTGTTACGTCAAAAGGAGATAATAATTCCTTGATCGGAGCGCAGAATCAGGATTCCGATGCGGTTCTTTGGAAGCTGGTAGAACGTGAAGATGGGGATCTTAATTTGGTGAACCGACAGGATCAGACATTTATTTCGCCTGAGGCACCCAATAATACACCATTGCATACAGTTACCGAAGAACCGGAAAGAGGATGGAAGTTGCAGCCGGCAAATACGGAAGGTTATTACATTATAGCCAGTGGATCAAGTCAAATGAACCAGACAAACGGTGGACATGATTATCAGATCTATAATTGGGGAGAAGGCAAGAATATTACAGATACCGGATGCCAGTTTGCCTTTACCTTTTGGGGGAAGGAGGAAGGAGAAGCCACTGAGATTTACACTCCGCAATCATCTTTTCCCGATCCTTCCGCTAAAGGAAGATATTTTACGTTAGACGGGCGTGAACTTTTTGAACGCCCCACTCAAAAAGGGATTTATTTATTCCTGTCCGGCTCTGAAGTTCGTAAAGTGATGATAAAGTAAGATTCTGTATATCGCAGTTCTTTTGTTCATTACAGGCTTTGCAGAACAAGTTATGGATATTTTACCATGTTTTTTTTGGAAAAATATTAATTTTGTTGCAGATAGATTTCTTTTGTAGAAAATATACTGTCAGATTTAATTTTAATGCCCTTTAAAGGATGTTACTTGATTTATTAAAAGAACAGGAAAACGGAAATAAGAATATCTTGATTCAAAGAAGGATAATCTCTTATTATGCCCATCATAAGACATCAACAATTCCCAATCTGGCACGTGAACTGAAGTTGAGTGTTCCTACGGTAACCAAGGCACTTTTGGAAATGTGTACGGAAGGGGATATCCTGAACTATGGAAAAGTAGAGACCACAGAAGGACGTCCTCCTACACTCTATGGACTGAATCCGGACATAGCTTATTTTATAGGGGTGGATGTCCATCTTTTTGAGTTGAATATCGGGATTATGGATCTTTCCGGAGAATTGAAACAGCTTTCCATGAATTTGCCTTATCGTCTGGAGAATAGTGATATAGCCAGAGATCAGGTCAGTCAGTATATTGCACAATTTATTCAGAACTCTCATTTGAGTAAGGAAAATATTCTGAATGTGGGTATCAATATTCCAGGACGGGTAAATCCGATAAGTGGTTACAGCTACAGTTGGTTCAACCAGACGGAGATTCCTTTGACCAAGTGGTTTTCCGATCGGTTGAAAGTTCCGGTAACGATAGATAATGATACTCGTGCCATGATTTATGGAGAACAGTTGAACGGTTGTGCCAGAGGGTATGAGAATGTCATTTTCATCAATTTGAGTTGGGGGCTTGGTGCCGGTTTTATTTTGAATGGTGAAGTATATACCGGCAGATCAGGCTTTTCCGGAGAATTGGGGCATTGTAATGTTTTTGACAATGAGATTTTGTGTCATTGCGTAAGAAAGGCTGTTTGGAAACGGAAGTTTCCGGTATGGCTTTGCATCGTATGGTTCTGGAAAGTCTTAAAAATGGAAAAGCTTCTATTTTGCAGCAAAAATTTGCATCGAATGAAGACCTGACTCTTGCGGATATTATTGAAGCAATTTGTGCAGAAGATCCTTTATGCCTGGAGCTATTGGAAGAAATTGCCGTTAAGTTAGGGCGTTACTTATCTGCGTTATTGAACCTGCTAAATCCCGAGCTGGTGGTAATTGGTGGAACATTGGCTGCTGCCGGTGAGTTTTTGCTGGCTCCGCTACGAAATTCAGCCCGGAAAAATACATTAAGTCTGATATATCACGATTCAAAAATCGTGTTATCGGATTTGCAGGAGCAGTCTGGTGTGATTGGAGCCTGCACATTGGCACGAAGAAAGGTTTTTGATCGTTTTATGAACTGATAAGGTTGATTCCTCTGTGAAAATTGGGATACTTTAATGATAATAGACTTGCCCGAAGGCTTCGGCTTTCGGGCGAGCTGTTTTTGTTATATTATGCTTTTTTTTCCTGAATACGAATCTATACTTTTTTTCGAATGTCCGTTTTCTTGATCGGGATGATGATTCCTTGAATTTCTTCTGAGTATCGGGCGCGAACTTTTTTACCGTTTATATATTGTATGTTTTTCATGATGTCTTTTGATTAGAAAAAAGTTAATATATAGGTTTTATAAGTTCCGGAAAACTTCTGTCGCAACTTCTACGGCATCTCCTTCCGGTTCGGACGAGTAGGGATTATGTTGCAGAGTCCAAGGTTCTTCCAACGCGTAATAATCCGGGTCGGCCACCTGTTTGCCGTCCAGACGCTGGCGCAGAATGTCGAAATAGGTATTCCATCTCATTTTATAGAAATCCCGGAGCAGACCGCTCCATTCCCGGTGCGCATAGTCACGCAGTCCGCCCTGATCGGCTGCCGTACGGTTTCCCCAAGTGGTGATCTGCACGCGGGCATTCCATTCATACAGATTCTTTTCCGCTTCGGTATGTCCCAGCTTGCGGGCCGCCTGCAACCAGGTTCCTACCTTGAATTCCGGACGGGTAGCCAGCAGCTTGTCCTGCATGTCTATCAGACGGATAAAGCGGTCGGCCGCCTGATTGAAGAGTTCTTTCTCGCCGCTCTTGTAGGCGCTGACTACAATCGGGTAGACCAACCGTCCTTTTTCGGCCACAGCCTGACGCACGATATCCACCAGATCATACTCAAAATTATTGTTTCCCCGGAATGCCGGAGCGGCCTCTACCATCAGACGGGCGGCCTGAATCACATCCTGCGGATTGTAATAATCGCTCATTTCCGACCAACTTGAAGCCTGGTAAGCGTTCAGCGACGGACGGGCACAGAAGAGCGATTCATGAGTGCCCTGCTGTGTGGATTTCTCCGGACAATTATAGATGGAGTTGCTCAGAATTGTCCATGCTTTCAGCACGCGCTCATCTTTTTTCCCGTATCGTGCAGTTACATAACCTTCCAGCCATTGCTCCTTCGTAAAGGAATTACTGCGCCAAGGCAGTTCGCACAAGAGTTCGTACATCACCGGATTGTTCTCAATGCCTTCCATGGTCAGACCTACGCCCTTGAGGGTAGCCCCGAAGCGACTCTCCTTGGCTTGGTAGAATTTCCGGATTACGGTTTCCATCTTTCCGTGCAGTCCCACATTACCGCCATAGTTCAGCAGCATACAGTAGAGCCAGTCATGTCCGTCAAATCCGTTCTCCCGTTTCCATCCGGAGTTCGGGTCACCCCATTGCGGACGGCTTTCCGAGAACAGGTCAAGCACAATCAAATCCCCTTTGGGAATGCCGCCTATCAGTTGCGGACGTGGATTGGCCTGCCAGGCCTGAATCACCCACACGGCCTTTTTATTGGTCTGTTTCATGGCTTTCCAGATGGCTATTCCGGCAGCGTTCAGATCCACACCGGCCACGTTTCCCCCTTCGTGGAAAGGGTCCATGCTATAATAGTCCGCCTTGCCATAGAGGCGGGTCAGTTCCTGATAATACAGTTTGGCGATGCGTTCGAAATTCGGATCCGTAGGTTGCAGGAATGCCGGACGGCGGTAGCCGCACCAGGTTCCCGGATCTGATACATTGACACCTAAATGTTCCCGGGCGTCATGCGGCAACATGCCCGAATATCCCGGAAGCACCGGTTTGATACCTAGTTCGCGCATCCGTTTCAGAATCCTCTTCTGCAGGTCTGCACGGTCTTTGTACCAGCTCTTGGGATTCGGTCCTCCCCAGCCTTCCAGGTTGTTCATCAGCCACCAGGCCTGAAATCCCGGTCCGGCAATGAATTCTCCGATTTCCTTTTCGGAGTATCCCAGCTTGTCGAGTAACCGATACCACACCTCTTCCATACCGACTATAGCCAGTGGCAGGTTGATGCCATGCAGAGCCATCCAGTCAATTTCACGCTCCCAACGTTCCCAGTCCCAGAAAGCCATGGAGTAGGAGTGCGTGCAATAATTCAGATAATAACGCTCCACCTGATCGGTACAGTGTCGCTCCACCTGAGCTACGGGAGGGAGTACCTCCGGAAGATCCGCTTTCATGTTGTTCCACGAAAGATGGATACCGGCATAATATTTCAGATACCAGTTGATACCGGTGGCAATGCTGACGGGATTGTTACCGCGCACCACCACCTTCTGGCCTTTCTGGTCCAGCTCAAAGAAATCCTGTTTGGAGGAGCCGTTTATTTCTTCGGTGATAAACTTTTTGGAAGCTCCCTCGTCAATGCGCTCCAGAAGATTGTCAATAGGAGAGGCCCAAACTATAGAAGAAGTCCATACCATAAGGAATAGTGTTTTGATTCTGTTCATAAAATTCGGTAAGAAATATAATATACAATATTAACGATTTTGTTTCAAAGGTAGTCATCTTATTTCAGAAAACTCTCATCGGAACGCATAAAACTTGGCGGGCAAGTAGACAATCAGTCTGTTTTTATCAGACTTTTCCGGCTTCGTACAAGAAACCCCGTTCCTGAAAGATTGGTCCTTTTTTCAGAAACGGGGTGTTTTTCGGTTGTCTTTATGAAACTATACAAAGAACTTCAATACAAAAATGGCAGCCAGAATCAGCATGCCCGGAGTGAGCTTCTTGAAGTTTCCGCACAAGATATTGATGAGTACGTAGCTGATCAATCCCAGTACAATACCATCGGAGATACTGTAGGCCAGTGGCATGAAGAGGACACAGATAAAGGCCGGGATAGATTCCGAGTAGTCCGAGAAATCGATTTTCTGTACGGCCGACACCATCATCAGACCGACCAGAATCTTCCTGTGGCACTCAGAATGTTCGGATTCACGGCCAGAATGTAGGCCATGGTCAGGAATGTTGTCAACCCCGCCAGCACTTCAATGCGAATCTGTGATACGGCCGGGTCAAAACCAAAAAGTTTTTTAAGCATAAGTGATTGAATAATGATGAATAACTTGTTTTTCCTTGCTTGGGCAAAGAAGGCGCAAAGATAATGAAAGGTTGATGCAAAGACAAAAAAATAAATTATATTTGTATCTGAAAAACATTTGTTGTTTCATGACAATGGATGACTTAAATCTCTAAAAAAACAATTATGCCGAAAACACTTTTTAAGGAAGTTCCCAAAAACTATGCGTTGTGTCTGCGAGACGACTGTGCCTGCGCTAAAACCTGTCTGCATCATTTGGCCTACGAAAGCCAGAGAACGAAATCTTCTCATTTGTGGGTTCTTAATCCCGACTGTTGCGTACCAAACACTTCATGTCCTTATTATCGGGATTCGGCTCCTGTAATCTTTGCCCGCGGTTTTCAAGGGATGCAGGAGCGGATGCTTCCGGCACAATACCGGAAGTTCCGGGAGTTGTTGTTGAATCATTTCAGCATGAATGTGTTTTACGAGCGTCGCCGTGGCGACTTTGCCTTGACTCCGGAGGAACAGGAACTGGTGCTGCAGACCTTGCGTCAGGTTGGTGTGACCGAGGATCTGCCTTTCGACCGTTATGAGGAAAGTATCCGCTGGTAAGATCATCATTCGCTGCTGATTTTTGAAAATTACTCCCCCGTCAGTAATAAATTATTGTCTAATCGATTATTTATTACTGACGGGGGAGTAATTTTGAGTACGGATCATGATCTTTTAAAAAAGTCCGGTATTTTATTTTCATGCTTCATTTTTCTTTTTCAATGCCTATTTTTCTGTATAATAAATGTGGCACTTTATTATATATAACGGAATATGGATACAATAAGACTTAAATTCAGAGCATCAAGAAAAGACGGAAAAGAAGGGGTTTTGTTTTACCAGATTATTCATAATCGCATTATCCGTCGTATAAAGACCGGTTACTGTATTTATGCTGAAGAATGGGATATCAAAAAGCAAAGCATTATTATCCCGGATTCGTCTCATCCACGCTATGAATGGTTACATTCCATTCAAGATGAAATAATCTGGAATATGAAGAGGTTTGAAAATCTGGCAAAAGATTTTAGTTCAAAGGCTTATACCTTTTCAGAAATTATTAATGCTTTTCAGGGGCGGACCGCGGATGGTAAGGGATTATTTGATTTTTTACGCACGCAAGTGCTAAGATTGAAACAATTAGGCAGGGTGCGTTGTAGTGAGACAATGGATTGTACTTTACGGAGCTTTATGCATTTTAGAGGAGGGATTGACATTAGCTTGCATAAGCTTACAAAAGATATCTTGCAACAATATGAAGCTTATTTGAAATCCAGGGGACTGACTCGGAATACCAGTTCTTTTTATATGAGAAATCTTCGTAGTGCATACCATTTGGCTGTAGAAGAAGGGCTGACTGCGGATAATCACCCTTTTTGTAAAGTATATACAGGTGTAGACAAGACTGTAAAACGGGCTATCGCGATTGAAGATATACGTAAGATAAAGGCATTGGATTTGAGTCTTCGTCCTGCTCTCGATTTTGCCAGAGACATGCTTCTGTTCAGTTTTTATATGCGGGGTATGAGTTTTGTCGATATGGCTTATTTGCGTAAAAAAGATTTGACCAATGGTTTTATTAGATATAGGCGCAAAAAAACAGGACAGTTGCTGATTGTAGAATTAGCGGATGAAGGGCGAAAAATCATTTCAAAATATACAAATAAAACGCAATATCTGTTGCCTATTATTACCATTGAAAACGGTGAGGAACGTAAACAATATCAAGGACAGTTATTGAGGATAAATCGACATTTGAAAACGATAGGAAAGCTGATCGGTTTACCAGTTCCGTTGTCAACATATGTTGTACGTCATGCATGGGCCACAATTGCCCGTGATAAAGGTATAGAACTTTCCATTATTAGTGAAGGCTTGGGGCATGATAATGAGTCAACTACGCGAATCTATTTGATTCAATCCGTACCACCAGAGTGGATGAAGCAAATAGGGCAATCCTTGATGATTTATAAATAGAACAAAGGCAGGTGCAAGGAATGTTTTTCAAAATGTATATCTCTATTGTAGAGATAGGGAAATATACTTTACAAAGGTAAAAATTTATAATTGGTATAAGAAATTTTTTAAACCTTATTTTTTAAAAAAAGATAGATTTTTATTGAATCTATTGTTTCGTATTATTTTACTGTTTATGAGTAAAAAAATATACATGTTTTTTCCTGCAGCTAAAATAAAAACATATAATAGACCCATTACCAATCCTTTTTTGAAACATCACAACTATCTTAATTATTGAATACCAAGATTTTATATATAATATATATCTCTACAATAGAGAGAAGAATATGGGTGGGCTATTCTTGTTTAAATAAGGTATAGGCTTAATTACATGGAAGTTACCAATTGTTTCGTTAGTCAATGTGACTAACGACCGCGAAGCGTGCTCAAACTGTTACCGGATATTATTGGCTAAATTAATATATATAGGTGTAAGCTGTTGTTTATTAGTTGATTAATGCCTAGTGTCTAGGTGTGCTTTTAGTCCGTTGGAAACAATAAAAATTTATTTTTTCATAATTTAATGATGGATATGATAGCTTGAAATGGTTTTTATCTCTTGTTATATAAATATTTAGAGTTGAGTTTGTTGATTCTTTATTTTGAAGTGTTTTTTAATTAGCATTGTATGAAACAGAATTTTTTATCTTCCCGGTGGTATGGACGATTGTTGAATTTGCTTGTTAATCTGGCACATAGAAAAGGTGTCTCTTTAGATCAGAACGAAGGATTGACTTTACAGACATTATATGAAAAGGTTTGGGCTGAATCTACACTGGCTGAGAAAACAGTCATTGATCAGTTGTTGCAGAAATGGAGCGAGCAGAAACGCTATGAAGATGAACAACATATTTCGATTTCTGATGAAGAGAATAAAAAACAGCAGGAAAAAGGAGCAAATGATGTAATTGTTATATTACGACAAGGAAAACGCTTGGATTTATTGGTACAAGAAGTAGATTTTAGTGCACAAGAGGAAATACTTATGGCTTCACAGAAAAAGGCAAAATCTCGTAAACGTATTATTTACAGTAGTTTTATTGCCGCGATAATTCTTGCTTTTGTGATTTATAATCTGCCTTATTTTAAGGAAAGGCGTTTTTATAATAAAGTTGTAAAAGAACAGAGTATTTATACATGTCAGGATTATTGTCGGCAATTTCCAAATGGTAAGCATTATGAAGATGTTATGTTTCTGGAAATGAATCTGTCATCAAATCCAGTGAATCTTTTGATGGAGTATTTGAAAGATTTTCCTGAAGGAAAATATAGTCCGGTGGTCAACAGTCGTTTGGATTCATTGTGGGATATTGAAATTTTGAAATACGAACAAAGGGATAAAACCAAAGAATCTCCGAAAGCTGTAAAATATATGACAGAAATGCTTCACTATATGAAGCGTAATCGAATCAATACAATTCTTTTGGAGATGAACCCTAATATAACCTTAAAAGATTTTGATGAGTATGATGAGGACGTTAAAGAATTTCTATATTCCTGGTATCGTGATGAAAAACTGCCATTAGAAGGAAATTTATTGTCTCTAAAAGAGAATTTTACGGAGCAGGACCGTGGTTCATTGATGCAGATTCTCGCTGATGGAGTTCAAAAGAGCTTTAATAATATGTTCTCAAAAGATCTTGTATCTGTCGTTACATCATCATATGAGGCCGCAGAAAATTCTCCAGTCTTGTCCTTTAATTATGTGGTGAAAAATAGAAGTGATGAGCAGGTAAATGGCTTACCTAATATTTGGACTTATGTACAGGACGAAACTCCCAAGGCATATATTTTAGCGATAGATGTAGAATTTGACGCGAAATTTTCTATTCCTGGATCGGATATAACGTATGAGTATTCTGAAGTAGGAGATCCTGGAAATGAAATTACAGGTATAGAGGATGTCAAAGACGGATATCGACGAATGACAACTGTTTGTTTTGCCAAGTTCTCCGATAAAATGGCGGAGAATTTGGGACTTGAAGATGTTTACTTCAAAGAGGAATGATTCGTTTTAAGAATGAAAGATAAAAAGTCATGATGACTGTTCTGATATTGATAAATCTATATACCTTTTTCTTATATGGTTATGACAAATATCGTGCCATTCACAATAAATGGCGGATTCCCGAAGCTGTTTTGTTGTCCTCTTCTTTATTTTTAGGCGCTTTGGGTGCTTTATTGGGAATGTATGTTTTTAGACATAAGACAAGGCATAAACTGTTTGTTTGGTTTGTTCCGTTTTGTTTGATAATTCAAACTCTGATAATAATTTTTATAATAGAATAATTATGAATATATCCTTAATTGCAAATACCGGAATACAATTTCATTCCTACGATTTTGAAATAAAACCGGAAGAAAGTTTTGTTGACAGAAATGGGGCCTATATGTCCCCTGTTTCTATAAAAGATGAAAATGGATTTGATGTTCCTTTGGTCTTTTACGAAAGTTATAACATCATTGATGATATCTGGAATCTCGAAATTGCAGTGAGCTTTTCCGGAGGTCAGATCGTTCGCTTACAAGAACTTAGGGAACATGCTCCTGTGCCTTATGTTTTTACGAATGCGGCTGGTGTGGAATGTTTGGTTGACGAAAATAAGATTGATTTTGACACTTTGAATCTGCTTGATGAAAAGTACTGTTATAGTGAGTATTGTTTTGGAGGTTCTATAACAGAAAAACTGGTTAAAGGGAACTGTCCTTTGGATACTATAGAAAATAGATGGCTTCCTGTCCCCATGTTTGAGAGAAATTCATCAAATAAAAGTGTATTTGGTCCTACGAGCTGGTGTCGGGTAAAATTGGTACCTGCATCAAAAGTAAAAAATGTGCGTAAATATCATTTGGTTTGGGCTTTTGATACAAATTCCATAAAGAATGATGATTCTAATGTCAGACCTTATTTTTATGATGGAGAAGTAGAAAAGCATTATGCCATTTGTGATGATCTTTCATTTTTATTCAATTTCTTTTCAGCATCACCATATAATTGTGAATGGGTTGATGAATATATCGCTTCTCTGATACATGGAAATAAAGAAAATTCAGAAATTACATCTTCTGAAGGAGATGTGACTCATTTCAGATATATTGCTTATTATATAACAATCATATCCTATTTGCAAAAGGCTGGATTAACTCCCGAAGTGATTTTATATACCGATGAGGAAACAGCAAAACCGGTTGACTTGGTTCTTGATATCGGTAATTCCCGAACTTGCGGAGTCTTGTTTGAGAATGCTGATTTTACTAAAGTGGAAATGTTGCAATTGCAAGATCTATCGGAACCATGGAAGGTTTATAAGAAGCCTTTTGACATGAGACTTGCTTTTCATCATTGCAAATTTGGAGAGATGGATGTTTTGGATCAGTTCTCATGGCAAAGCTTTTTACGTGTAGGTGATGAAGCGATAAAGCTGATCTATAAATCCCGTCCCGCTAATGGAATTGCTCAACGAACGACAAACTATTCCAGTCCAAAACGTTATTTATGGGATAACAGACAATTTAATGGGCAATGGGATTTTCTGACAACCGATGAAGATGAGAATTATTCTTTAAACCATTATATTAACATAAAGGGACTTTCAGAACAGTTTGACAGTGATGGAACTTTGAGGAAAAACAAGACTGGAGGCGTGTTCAGTTCTTTCTCCAGACGTTCTTTGATGACTTTTGTTTTGATTGAAATTTTTCAACAGGCAAATTGTCAGATTAATGGAGAAAATTTCAGAAACAAGAATGGTGATGTCAATATTCCACGAAAACTGAACAATATTATTATAACTTGTCCGACAGCCATGCCTAAAGAAGAGCAGATTATTTTGCGGCAGTGTGCGGAAGAAGCCTATATCGCTCTTTTGCGCTGCAAGGATCCGGATCTTTATTTCCAACCTTATAATCCGTCTGAATGGCAGGATAAGGTGAAAATAATTCCTTCTGTTAAGGACCTGTCTGTTAATCCAAATAATCCGGCTTCCAGTAGAGTCAAGGCGGAATGGGGCTATGATGAGGCAACCTGCTGTCAGTTGGTATATTTGTATGCAGAGGTCGCTCAGAGGTATTTGAATCATTGTGAGGATTTCTTTGAACTTTACGGACATGTCAGAAAAGAATTTCTTGAAGATGACTATAACAGAAAATCTCTGACCATAGGTTCAATTGATATAGGTGCCGGTACAACAGACCTGATGATTTGTGCTTATAAATATGATGATAAGGGGGTTTGTAAGTTAACTCCCAAACCTCTTTTCTGGGATAGTTTTTATTATGCCGGAGACGATCTTTTGGAAGAGATTGTCCGGGCCATAATTATTGAAGGTTCAAATAAAAAGTTAGGTCAGGTATACGATGGCCCTGTTTTTAATGCGGTATGTTCTGCTTATATGGAGCTTTCCGATGCGGATTTTATAGAGGCTTTGGACTTGAAAGGCAAGGTCAACTTCGATAAGATGAATGAAACCGAAAAACAGGAAATCAAGTATATGTATGCTTCAAGAGAAACATCAGAACGCATCCATAATTTCTTCGGTAAGGACAAAGCGTTGATGGATTACAAAGACCGGATGATGCGCCAGGATTTCAATGTTCAGATATCAGTTCCGATGGGACTGAAAATGCTGGATATGTTGCGTCTGGGACGTAAATCCATGCGTTTACGTTTTGAAGACTTTTTCTATGAACTACAACCGGCAGAATTCATTTTGGATCATTTTAACAAGCATTTCAGTCTTGTTCGGAGTGAAAATACATATGTAGCTTTTGATTTTAAGAAGATTGTTTGGAATTTTGATGAAGAAGAACTTTCAAAAATCATCATAACCAAGATCGAGCCGTTAATGAAACAGTTGGCTGTTGTCTTGAATACGTATGGTTGTGATATCGTACTTTTGGCTGGTAAACCGACTTCTTTGTCGGCTATTACCGATCTGTTCCTGAAATATTACCCGACCAGTCCGAACCGTTTGATTCGTCTTAATGATTATCGTGTCGGAGAATGGTATCCGTTTGCGGACGGACTCGGATATTTTAAGGACCAGAAATCTTTGGTTGCTGTAGGAGCAATGATTGGATATATGTCTTCTAACGGAGGCATTCACGGCTTCCATATGGATATGACCAACCTTAAAAAAGATATGGTTTCTACCGCGAATTATATGGGCTTGTATAATGCCGTCAACCAGAAAATTGCGGAAGTGATGCTTACACCCGATCAAAATACGGCAACTTTTGAGGTGCACGGTTTTCCTTTGTTTATCGGATGTAAACAGCTGGTTTCAAGGTTTTATCAGGCACGGCCTTTGTTCGCGTTGGATTTGAATGATGAGGTTGATCTGCATACGGTTTCTTTGCCATTAAAGGTTTCAATCGTGCGAAACTATTCACAAGATAAAGAGCAATTGAAGATCGTATCGGCCGTAGATGCTATGGGTAAACCATTTTCGATTCAAAAACTTCGGTTCGGAGTTCAAAGTTTGGCGGGTGATGGTGCCTACTGGCTTGATAAGGGGGAATTTGTTTTGAGTATTAACGGATAATTAGGATTATTAGCAATGAACGATATAGTAGAAACAAGGAATCAGGATTTGATACAAAATGTAACGAATCAGATAACCTTTATTAATAATTTTATCAAATGGTCTGATGGCTATTTACAGCAAGGGCGTAGAGAAGAGACCTTTAAGAAACTTGTAAATGTGCGTCGGCAGTTAAAGCGGCTTCTTTTTTCTTTGGAGAGCAATCCTGCTATTGCGGCATTTGGAGAAAGTCAGAAAGGAAAAAGTTATGTCATCAGTTCTTTGTTGGCCCGAAAAGGACAACAGTTGGTTTTTGTCGATCCGAAAACAAATGAAACCTATAATTTTGTGGAGCAGTTCAATCCGATTGGCCGGGATGTCGAGGCAACGGGTGTAGCTACACGTTTTACCTGTAAATATGATGTCCCTGATGTGGATTTTCCTGTTATGGTAAAGATTCTTCATGTTTCGGACATGCTGAATATTTTATGTGACAGTGCTTATAATGATGTAAAGAATCATTCCATCATCAATAAGGAAGATATTGATGAGTTTATGCAGGCACAGGAACGTCGTTATCAGAATGCTCCTGTAGTTCAGGATATTCTTGGTGAGGATGATATCATGAATATTTATGAATATGTTAAGAACCATATAGGAGAAGTAAAGGCCAGAGATCTGTTGTCTTCTTGCTTCTTTGATTCGGCCATGCGTATTATTTCAAAAGTACAACCGGCAGAATGGCCGCATCTGTTGTCCAAACTTTGGTATGACAATTCTGATATAACGGCTCTTTTTGCCCGCTTACTGCAAGGTTATGAGACTATAGGTTTTGGAAAGAAGGTTTATATTCCGGTATCTGCTTTGTTGAATACAACCAACACCCTGATGAGTGCCATTTGCCTACAGACGCTGGATGCGGAAATGCCTCTTGTCGGTAATACGAACCCTGTTTATGGGACCGATTTGTTAACAGAAAAGAATCAGGTGATCAACGGTTTCTCGAAAAGTATTCTGTCTGCTATTTGTGCGGAAGTCGTGTTTCAGATACCGGAAGAAACAATCTGCGAAGAACTTTTATATCATTTGAATGGAATAACCGGTGACGATGTCCGTCAATATTTGTTGTCCAAGGGATGGAACAAGAAGGTGAGCAAACAGTTCTTGAAATCTGTGGATATTTTTGACTTCCCGGGAGCACGTGAACGTTTAAGACTGGATGAATCACAGGTCAAACTCGAATTGAACAAGAAGATGGTCCTTCGAGGTAAGGTGAGTTATTTGTTTAATAAATACAGTGACGAGCGTCTGATCAATGTTCTGATGCTTTGTCATGATCATATACATGTAGGTACCACCGTAATGCCGGATCTTGTGGAACAATGGCTGAAGTTTAATGTAGGAGCAACCAAACGGGAACGTACGGCTTATATTGATAAAAGTATCATTTCGCCATTGTTTATGATCGCGACAAAATTCAACATAGACATGAGCAGCTCGGTTCAGGAAGGAGGAGATACACAGATCAGCAAACGGTGGGATGATCGTTATAAAGTGGTATATTACGATCAGGTTCTGGAAGCCAATAGCCGGAGCTGGTTTAATGAATGGACCGAACGTGGCGGATTCAAGAATACTTATCTTTTACGTGACTATAAATATTCAGGAACAGTTGGTGGCAGTGCCAACCGTTTGTTTGAAGGATATGATCAGGGTGGAGTGGAAACCGTAGAAATAGATGCTGATTTTCATCAAAGGCTTAAGCAGAGTTTTATTTCGAATATCCATGTCAACACTTTTTTTGATGATCCGGAATTGGCTTGGGACGCGGCTGCTACTATGAATAATGACGGTGCTACCCGTATTATTGAAAATTTGGGTATTGTGGCGGGGAACGCTAAAGAAAGCCGACTTTACCGGTGCCAGCAGGAAGTACGTAGTCTTCAGGCTCAGGTGATACAATTGATGATGGAATATTATCATGATGAAAATGATGAGAATATCATGCAGAAGGCAATTGAGCGTGCAGGCTCTATTATTGCCGAGTTTGATGTCGTTTGCGGAAAGGACAATTATTTCTTCGGACGCATGATTCAAAATCTTCAGATTAGTGAAAACTATGTGTTTGACTTTTATTACAATGAGTTAAACAACACAAAGGCAACGTCAGAGCGTGATGTGAAGGAATATGATCTGATCCTTTCCCGATGCCATGGTCGCTTGTCTGCCAATAATTCTTACGAACAGAATCTGGAAATCCTGTGTCAGGAATATCATTTTTCTTCAACTGGTTCATGTAAGGAATTTTTTGAGAATGTCAAGGGGGTTTCTCTGGAAAAGCTGTTTGCTTGTAATTTCAAGCAGAAAAGTAATTCGGAGCAATTGGCTGAAGGCATTCTGGAAAAGTGGATTCTGGATATAAAGGGTTCCAAGAACTTGAAATTCTATGAGGCGCAGGGATGCAATACCCTGGTTATATTGGATCTCATAGAAAATTTAAAGGCTGTGGCCGATTATATTGAATTGAAATCTGTCATAGCCCGTAAGATCAGTCCGTTTGTCGATGCGATTTCGGTCCCGCATCAGATACTGGATATGATTGCGGACACAACGGCTGAAATCATCAATAATTTTGTCGTTACTTTGGGATACAGTTACTATTCTGGGCGTAAAAAAGAAGAATTGAAGATGGTCAATGAGAAAAATCATCTGCATCTGTCTTTCGATTATGAAGATACCCAATGTATTCCGATGTCCAACGAAGAATTGTCAGAATTGTTTGATGACATCAGGCCAACAGACGAAAACAGCCAATTAACCTCTTTACCATCTTTTATAAACTATAACCGGTGGATAGAAATGCTGCTTATTTCTTTTGTCGCGTCTTATAACATTCCTACATATAATGTAGAGGCAAACAAACTTTTAGGCAAGTTGCTTGCGGACTATAAAGAATTGAACTAAGAAGATATTAATCTGAATAATAAAATTTATGGATATTCATCGTTCGTCAATTGCAGATTTTATTTTACCTAAAATCAAAGCTTCTTTTGTAATTGACTATTATGAAGGCTTACGTCATGTTTTGGAAGGGCGGGAAGATTTTCCTTATAAGAATCTTTTTGCCAATCCAAGGCATAGAACCCAGACTGATATAACCTGGAGTTCTGATGCCTTTACTCAGAAACCGGTTCTCCTGAGCCGGTTGCAGGGGGAGGAAAAAGAAAAATATTCCATATTGCTGAATCAGTGTATTCATGCCGTATTTGGACTTATCGATCAGCTGAAGCAAGAAGAAGGCAATTCCTCGTTGTGTGATCTTCTTTCCAGATCGCTGACCTGTATAGAGGAAGATTTTGTCTATTGTGGTGAGGGCAAGGTTGTTCTTGTGAATTGGGGGATTATTCCCCGCCGAAAGGACATAGGTAACGGAAGTATTTTCCGGAGTGGTCGGTTTATTTCCGGTTGGGATCAGAAACACAGGCCGATTATTATGGAAAAAACAATTTCATCCGAAAACCGGAGAGAAAATGTTGACGAGCAGGTTATAATCAGCCAACCAAATAAAAAGGCTGAGAGTCAGCCGAAAAAGGAAGAAGCGAAGATTCATGAAAGAAAAGAGGTTTTGTTTACAGAGGAGGTGAATGAAGCCCCTTCTTTATCGAACGACGTACAATCAGACATATTATCGGAAGATCTTCCCGAAGAGCCTCAAAAGGAAACGGAAGTACAGAATGTTTCCAAAGAAACTCCACCGAAAGAAGAGGTGTCGGAAAAGGTGGAGACGGTCGGTCGGTCCGAAGCAGATGCTGAAAAGGAAAAAAAGCATGATTCAGAAAAACGTGAAAAACGCGGATCCGGAAATTATCTGCAGAAACTGTGGCACTGGATAAAGGCTGTTTTTCGTAGGATTATGTGGTTGCTTGCCTTCTTGTTGCTGTTGTTCGGAATACTGTACCTATTTCGGAATTGTCAGGGACCATTACATAAGGTAAATCCGTTCTATAACCCTTTGCCGGAAGTTCCTATTGTGTTGCCTGTTGAAGACGGAGAAATCGGAACGGGTAAAGATGGTTTCAGTAAGATTGCGACCGATCGGTTTAATGTTTTGTTAAATCAGACAGATGAGGAAACCATGCTGTCTTGGGCTAAAGCCTTCAAGGATATTTATGATGGCGAACAATATGAGATTGTTTATTATAATCAGTCCTTGGGTTTTCTTCAGATACGCGTTCCTGCGGAGGAGCGGGAGCAGATCATGACAGATTTGCCGAAACAGCTTACAGGCTTTTCTTTTGATGTTTTTGAGGAGATTCTGTACGGAGATGATGCTTTGGTGACCGATCCGGCTTATCAGGATCCGGATAAATCATGGTATCTGAAGGCTATTGGAGCAGAAGACGCCTGGGAGGTAACCATGGGAGGTGATGATGTTATTGTTGCAGTTGTGGATAACGGATTTGATTTGAAGCATCCGGAATTGAGCGGTCATCTGTATATGCCTTATAATGTTCTGACCAGAGATTCTTTTGTTTTTCCGATCACTACCCGTGAAGGTATTGATGCCCATGGAACCCATGTGGCCGCTACGGCGGTGGGTGTCTGCAATAATGGACAGGGTCTGTTGGGAGTTGCGCCGAACTGCAAACTGATGCCGATTCAGGTGGGCAATAACAATGCGGACGGAAGCATGAGTAATCTGGCTATACTGGATGGAGTGATGTATGCTATTAACCAAGGAGCGGATGTTGTCAATCTTTCTTTGGGAATGCCGGTTCCCGATATGGTAAAAAGGATGAGTGAAGGCCAGCAGCTGAATTTCATCAGTAATTCCTATTTGATGGAAGAATATATGTGGAACCGGATTTTTGAAGCAGCAGAAAAGAATAATTGTACCATTGTTTTTGCCGCCGGAAATGACAATGCCATTTCCGGTGTCGATCCTCAAAAGAGAAATAGGAATACCATCCGCGTATCGGCTGTAGACCGGAATTTAAGAAAGGCTGATTTTAGTAATTATGGCGTTTATGCCCAATTGAACCGTGAATACTCTACCGTGTCAGCTCCTGGAGTCGATATCTACAACGCTGCTCCCGGAAACAGTTACGCGACATTGCAGGGAACCAGTATGGCGGCACCCGTCGTGACCGGAGCTGTAGCTTTATTAAAGAGCATTGATAGAAATCTGACTACCGAACGCATCATATATATATTAAAGGCCACCGGTTTGCATGTCGGCCAGAATATCGGTCCGATGATTCAGATTGGAAAGGCGGTCCAAATGCTTTCCGGTAGTTCCGGTATGGACGGTAATTGTGAGCAGATACGTCAGGAAATTTTCCGCTTGCGGGCTAAGATCGACAGCTTGTCCCGGATTTGTCCTGATGCCGGTGTATCACCGGATACCTTGAAATATTCGGAAGTGATAAAAGACAAGTTCGCTTTTGACGGAGTCTGGAAGGCCACTACTGTATTGGTTGCAGAGGGAGATAGGTCACCGGTAGAGTTATATATGGCATTCCGTGATTTGAAGGGAACTCTTACGATTGTAAACAAAGGTAGAGAATATACGGCTCCTTTGACAGCCAGTATTCAAAACGGACAGATCAGTATTGTTCAGCATGGACCTGCGCAAAGTGGCAGTGATTTGTTCCAGCCTTATCATTACGTATGTTTCTCGGATCGTAATGGTTATTTGTTCTGCAGAGCCTTCTTGGGGCAGCAAGAAATGGTGATATTTAATCTTGTTAAAATCAGATAAAATATAAAGTTATGAAAAATTCAAATTCAGAAAAATTGTCGAAAGGTGATGTCATTTCTTTTATTACCTTGATTCTATTGGGTGTCTTTGTCTTTTTAGGAATGAATTTCAAGACTTTGGGGGATAAGATAACCAGTGCCTTTGTTGCGATTCTGCTGCTGATCCTGATGTTTACCTCTGTTTTTCTGGCTGCATATGCCAAGGCGCAGAATCCGAATGAGTCTGGTTGGAAGAAACTGGAATATGCGATGGTGGTATTGTATTTGTTGACCATGATTCCTTCTTATTTGTTCGTGGCCAAATTTTTTGATGTGCAGTTTGAGAAAAAAGAGATTATAAAGGAAGTGGAGCAGGAGTTGTCTGATATCAATGAGCTGTTTGTGTCGTATAAAAGACAGTGTGAGTCGCGGACGACTAATTATCAGACGGAACTGGAAGCGATGCTGAAGTCGGTTGAAGGTCGGCGTCAGATTGTACAAACGCTGGGACTGGAAAAGCAACCTAAGGATCTTTCATCTGAAGATGTGGAGGGGGCTGTTGACAGTTTCCGGAGATTCTTGACCGGAGGACAGGAGTATCATAATCTCCAAAAGGAGAAAGAGGCTTTGGGAGAGAGTTGCAAGCAAGGCTTTCAGAATTGGGATATTTTGTTTATACCTCAATATGCTTTGGAGTTGGGAAATGCCAAAGAGCGTTTTGCGGAACAGCTGCAGCAGATATTTATGGAACCTAAAAGTCCTTTGGAGAGCAATGTGCCTCAATTTGAAACAGGAAACTCAAAGGAGGCCTGCTCTGTGGAAAAACGTTTTAGCGGTTCTGTAGGATTTTCTTTCTTGGGCTTTCTGGCACTGATTGTTCTGGGAGGTTTGGGAATGTGCAAATATATTTTAGGAAAGAAATCCGATATTGTCAAAGTAAAGGGTGGCGATGCTTCCGTGATTACAAATGGAGGAGGTATAAGAATTTAAATAAATATAGAATATAAAAATAATCGATATGCCAAAGTTATCAGAAGAAAAAATCAATAGCATTTATTTGCATTGCAATGACCCCAGAGTAGCGATGGAGCAACTTCTGCAATTGTGTCTGGATCTGGAGTCGGGAGTTACAGTCAGCGGTTTGAAAGCTGCCAATTATCATAAAATTGAACAGTTGGAGCGTGAATACAATATGCGTGCGGAGGATTTGGTCTGGGTCAAGGCTCAGGGGGATCTGGACGCACTGACAAAATATATTTCTGACTGTGAGCGGGGAACCTTTTCCGGAGCTCATTTGTATGAAGCGAAAGACAAGCAGCGTGAACTGGCCCAGGCTTTGGAGGAAACCAGATGGAGGGAAACCAAAGCATCCGGTGATCTCGGAAAGTTGCTGGCATTTATCAAACAATGCGAAGAAGGAACCTTTTCTTCGGCCCATTTAAAAGAAGCCAAAATGGTGGCCGAGGGTTTGGACTGGAGTATGGCACGCGATTCGGGAAATCCGGTGATACTCGATGGATATATAGATAAGTGTCGGGCAGGCTTTTACCCGATCAACCATCAGAAGGACGCCGAGGCTTTGCTTGAGGAATGGGCCAACGCAACCATTATTGCGGAGTGGGAAGAACTGAATCTACTGAAAAATACCGATCCCGAGAAATTACGTCGCCTGAATATGTTTATTCAACGCTATACCGGAAATCCGGCTGATGTAGTCCAGCGTTATTTGGATAAAGCCGGTAATTTAATGAATGTATTGGCTGATGCTCCAGAAGCCCGAAAAGACTGGATTGATTTGAAAGAGAGGGTCGCTTCTATATTGGATTACGTAAATTTTATTAGTAAGCATCCATATTGTGAGTACCGTGAAGAGGCAGAAGAACTGATTCGGAAAATGAAAAATGATTTGCTTTCGGAGATGAAGCGTTATCCGTTTAAGTTTGGCCGGGAAGAAATGTACCAATATATAACGACCAAGACGCTGACGATGCAGGAACTGGTTGATGACAGCCATATCCTGACCGACCGTTCTTATAATCATATTAAGACATACCCAACAACACGATCTGAACAGCGTGAATTACCATTGTCTTATTTGGAGAACCCACATAGTGAAGAGGGCAATACGGATGTCTATTTTTTTGGTGTTGGAGGATCTGGTAAGACCTGTGTACTTGCAGGATTAATGAGTCTGACCGGAAGATTGGGCTTCAGCTTTGATCCTAAAGGTCCGGGAGGTGGAGGTAATTATGCAATGGAATTGCGTAATTATGCACGAACCAGTATGTTGCCTCCGGGAACGCTTCAGGAATATATACAGGTGATTGACGCTAAAATTAATGATCCGGAGGGACATTTGCATAAAATTTCTTTTATAGAAATGTCTGGAGAAAAAACTGCGCAGTTTGCTGGAATGGTGAATGCGACAAGTTTGGGAGATTTAGGACCGGGGGCCGACGGACTATTAAATAATAATAATAACAAGCTCATTTTCTTTGTAATAGATCCCGTTAATGAAAAGAATGTTCAGATGGGTGAAAACAGTTCCTTGTGGGTCACTCAAAGCGATGTGTTGAACTGTGTATCTTCTTTGCTGGCCAAAAATAAGAATTTGATGAATAAAGTAGTAGGAATACATATTATTCTGACTAAAAGCGATACCCTTGGTGATTATGTAGATGAGCAGACGGTAAGGAAATTATTGGAAAAACAGGGATATCAGGCTGTCCTTGAAAGTATTAAGGAAATATGTTCAGTCTATAATATTAATACTCAGACTGGATGTGAAGTAGGCCTTTATCCTTATTGTGTTGGTAAATTCATGCCGGGAGAGGTGTATACATTTGATGAAACGGATGCCTTGAAAATACTTCGGGTTGTTCAGGAAAATACAATTCCAACCAAACAGAAATCTAAAGGTAGGGGACCGTTTGATGTCATAATTGATTGGTTTAACTGTTAATTTTATTGGAGAAATGAATTTATATTTGATTATATCCGGTAATCTGACCGGCTTCTCGCATTTTTATGCTTCTGCGGGAGCTAAAGATTTTTACGAGCAGTCAAAAATAGATTTTGACTTCAGAAATTATTTGCTCTTTTTAAAGGAAAGACAGAAAGCTTATGCTGTATCGTTTACCGACAAGACGATTGCGGTAAGTTTGGTCACTCGGGTTTTGGATTCTTTTCGTAGGCCGGGGGTCCTGAATATGACATTGCTTTTACCAAGAAAATATAAGGTATCAGATAAAGGAGGTTTGCAAGGTGGGGCTGCCTTGTATCAGTTGTTGAATGAGGTAAATGATATGTTTTATCAGCGCAACTTCCTGAATGGTATGATGAATCAGAACGGAGCGGTGCTGATGCAAGACTATTATTCTCCGATATTGGAAAAATATCAGCTGGTGCCCGATCCGAAACAACGGGATGTGAATGCCCGAATCAATGTAGCCTTGGCTAAAAATAATGTAGGTTATATTGCCGCAGCTGAGTCGGATATTCCTCTGTATCTGGAAACTCTTTGTAGGGAAAGCTATGAAGGATATCATCATGTCTTTTTGGCCTCGGATGCTCCTCAGAATATTAACGAATCTCCAGTAGAAGAAGTATTCTATCCGGTGCGTTATACGAGCAATATGGAAGCGGGAGTTGAATACAGTCTGCCGAAAAAAGTACGTATGTCGGATAAGATTGATCTGTTGCCTAACTTGCGGGGGTATGTGGCTTTTAATCAGGACTACACCTATGAGCAGATATTTCAGGGGGCATGCAAACAGATTACCGCACAGTTGCGCAATGAGGTAATCTATCTGACTTATCTGTTTGAGGAGGAACACCGCAAAGTTACTTTTGAATTTCAGTTCGGAACGTCAAAAATTGATATGCGCGAGATCTTTCCTGTAAAATTATGGATTGGAAATCAAGAGAATTATTTGCAAAACAATTCATTGGTATTTTCGGGAAAAGAAATATATCAACCCATCCGATTGGTATGTGAGAATGGAAAGTATGAATTTGTTCCGGGTACAGCTAATATTGATTTGTCTCGATATCCTGAAAAAGAGTTGACTGTTTATGTTCAAGTGCAGTCAAAAACAGTAGAGAACCCCGAGCAGACTATTTTGAGGTTAACTTTGCCTCTAGATGGCGTGTTTACAATAAGAATAATCAATAAGCCGACCGGAAGAGTGGAATCTTTTAATCAGGTGAAAGGAAACTGGCAAAAAATGGTTTCCGGAGACATATCTGATTGGCGCTATGAAATTGTATCAGATAAATATGAAGTACTATCGGGGAATTTTCCACAGCCTAGCATTTTGAATTTTTTGAAAAAACAGGGAACGCAAAATCAATCAAATTCGCAGCTTTCATCTCAGACAAAGTATCCTGTTCAGATTAAAGATTCTGAACGAAAGACCGGAGCTGTTTCTGATGGCGGAGGGAAGAAACAACCCGAAAGAAATAAATTTATCAGAGCCAATCTTGTGGTATTTTCCTTTCTTTCAGTGGCTGTTCTGGCTCTTTTGGGGTTGGGTGGCTATATAGTCTACGACAAATTGATTGGTAGAAATGAAGGAGGACAGGAAGATTCAGAAAATGTTGATGATAACGCCTGTAAAATTCGGTTAAGTCCTATAATAAGTAGTGACACTTTAAGAAGGAAGGACTTGGAGGATTTAGGGTTAAAGTGTGAATTAATATGTAAAGACAGTATATTTGATATAGAAAAGAAGTATGAAGATTCTTTGATATATACATTGAAACCTAGGAAAGGTATATCAGATTCCATTTATAATAATAGCACTGTAACTCTAGCTGTGATTTATGACGAGGAAGACACTATCTTTAAATATTCTGAAAAATATTCTAAACTTCATGATAGTTATTCCAATAAGCCTATGCTTTGTACTTTGGATATTTTTTATAATTTATTTTCGTTGCTAAAGTCTTCAGATATTAATTCTTTAGATACTATTTTAAATGAAAGTAAGGAAAGTAAGCTACAACGTAGTGAAAGCATTATAAAAAAGATGAAATGGGGTGATACAAATCTATATAAAACACTTTCCGGTAAACTGGATGAACTTAAACAACAGGCTGAATCTATAAAAAATAATGAGACGAAGCGAATCAACGCGATTAAAACTGATTTGGAAAAAGTAGATGTGACTTTGACGCAGATAGAAGGTTTTCTAAATGAAATTAAAAAATTTAAGTATGTTAAAGCTCCTGAAGTTCAGAATAAGGCTGGGAATTTAAAAAATGTTATAAAAAATTTACAGAATGGTATACTTCCAGACCAAACTCAAAATAGTGAGGAATGGAAATTACTTTCTAGTAAACAACGAAAAATATTAGAACCTTGTTATTTGAATGGGCAGAGAATAAAATCGATTCAGCTTAATAAGAACAACTTAAACTTAGAAAAAATACAAAGTATTAATGATTTTATTGAAAAAGTAAAAGGAAGTGGTATAATTAAGAAATAGGTTTATAAGTGTATTTATTGACATATGAAAATCATAAAATTATCAATTATAGCAGTCTTGATTATTGGAGCAGTTTACGCTCTATTGACAATCAAGCCTAAGTCTCCCGAAACGTCTGCTTCAGATACAGATGTTGAAGTGACTTCAGTGCAGGCTAAGGAGTGGAAAACCAAAATTGAACAATTGTGTCAGGATGGAAAATGGAGTACGGAAGGCTATCAGCAGATAGAAGATGGTATCCGTATGGACCGGAAAACCAGTAAAGGGGATCTGATTAATGATGATGAAGAAAGAGTTTTGAAGAAATATCTTTTTTCTTTATCCTGCAGCTCTTTATTTGGCAGTGCCGATAAACATTTTCAGCAGAGCACTTATTCTGATAAGAAAATTCAAGAATATGAGAATGCTGTGGCTTTCCTGGAAAAAAAGGTTCCAACATTTGGTACGAATAGTAATTTGACAGAAACAGCTGCTCTGTTGTCCGGATATAAGCAAATCCTTCAGTCTCTTGTCGGTTTTGGAAGCAGTGCCCGGTATTCGAATCCATTGCGTGCCTTTTCCGGCCGCTCTGCTGAAGCGCAACAGCGTAGGATCAGAGGCATGAAGTATTTCCAGTCGCACTATGTGAAGAACAATCGGATTAAAGCGCAAGTTGCCAATTTACTTACTGACCGCAATCGGGCTGAGCAGCAGTACTATCATAATCTGGAGCGTGCGATAGAACAGCATTATACGGCTACTGGCGATCTTGTCCGTTTGTTGGAAGATCAGATTCGTTTTAATAAGATTTCTACCAATGAATCGGCAAAAGAGAGATTGGCGGAATTTGTGACTAATATTAATTATTAATGTGTGAGTAAAATGAAAAGCAGGATATTAATCGTATTTTGTATGTTTTTTGCGGGATTATCAGCCTTTGCAGAAAAGAAAACAGAGGACAAAAATGATGAAAGTAGCGCCCAATTAGATAAAGCTATTGACTATTGCAAAGAAATTGCTATCTTGTATGATTCTGTTAGTGCATTGAATGATTCTATAGAAAAAATGAATTTTCGGTTGGATAGTCTGAAATCATCATGGCGGGAAATCTGCAAGAAGGCTATTGAAAATGGAGCGACGAAAAGTGTGATACAGAAATTATTGGATGATACTGATCGGAATTTTGACGGAGATTTATACACGCTACTGGAGGATGCTTTACGAAATGCAGAAGAGAGTCCGGCAGATGATGTTGAACCCGTAAGAATTGTCCCTGCTGATCCGGATAAACAAGGAGTGAAAATTCCAAAAGAAAATGACGTCGCGAAAACAGTGTCAAGAAAAAAAGGGACCCATGATAATGATAATGCTAAAAAGGAACAGGAGATTATAGGAGAAAAAATAAAATAAAATGAATATGAAAAGAATAATCTATATCATTGCTTTCTCTCTTTGCGGTATTTCTATATCGGCACAAAGTAAATCATCAGAAGAAAAGCTGAAAAAGCCGACAGCAAAGGAGTTGAAGAAAGTTACAGAAAGTGCCCCGGCCATTGTTGATTATTTGAAAGCGCGATGTGAGAAACTTTCTGAAGATTATCACCAAAAACGGGATTCGGTTGCCAGATATGAAAAGAGGAAAAAACCGGAAATGACAGAAGAGGAACTGAAGGATTATCTAAGTCAATATAGTTCTTTTTCTACCATATATGAAAATAAAGACGAAGTGCGTACGGTTCTGAAACAATTCCCCTCAAATAATCTCGCAGAAACTTATCTGAAGATTTTGGATATGTTGGAAAGTACCTATGTTGGTTATCGAGAGGCAGATAATAAGGCATTTTGTGACTGGCTATCGGATACAACAATCGCACAACCATTGGAAAAACATCGTAAGGAATATGATCAATTAAAAAACGGAATATTGAATTATTCTTATACAATGTTTGAATTGGCACGGGTTTTCAGAAAGGTTAAGAGACTTGGGTTGCAAAATGAGGAGGAGATAAAGAAGAAACTAGACAAAGATGGAGATTTAAAATATATCCAGATGATTCCATATGCCGAAAATGTTTTTAATAAGTTTATTTTCTATATAACAGGAAAGGATACTGAGGCTTTTGAAGAGGTTAAGGATGAGTTGAAAAGAAGTTATCCGGTAGAATTTGAAAACTTTGATTGGTAGGATTTGATTATGAAGCAGCTTGTAAAAATAAACAATAGTGAGTTAAGCTTTCGGCTGAATCTCAATTACAATAATGTCTTTGCCCGTCTGAAAATGTTATTGGGTGGCAAAGCATCGGTATTTGCTGATTTGGAAACTAAATCAACTTATACGATCTGGTATACAGATCGCGAATGGGATTTTCGTAGAATGAGTGACGCGCCGGAAGAAGTGCGCCCGGTGCTGGAAGCGGAATTCCGAAAGAAAATCCGACAGATTACCAAAGATTTGAAAAGTTCTTCGGAGCTGACGGCTTATGTAGATGATATATTGGAAGTGCCGGATGCGAGTTTTGTTTTTTATGCGGAAACAGACGGTCAATATGATTTTGTTCTGGCCGGTTGGGGATGTCGGTATGCCAAAACGACTTCTGCGGATTTTAATAATGGATTTGTAAAACGCATGGTTAAGAAGCCACAGTCCATGCCTAAAAACACAGACGGAAGTGAAGACGACCCGGAGAATAATCCAGGTTCGGAAAAATTTCCGGAGGATGATAAAAAATCTCCCGAAGAGAAAAACAGAAAGAAACAGGAGCAGAAACCCGAAAAGAAAGAAAAGCAGGGGGGAGATAAAGATCCTGAAATAGAGGATGATGATATAAAAGAGGAAAAAAAATCTCCGGAAAATAAAGTATCTCCCGAAAGAAAGCAGAAACAAACGCCCAAACAACATGTGGTATTACGGGTTATGGACCAACACACCAATCCGGTTACGAATGAGACTGTTTTGATTCGTACATCGCACGGGGACAAGTCTGAGCTTACAGACGAACAGGGGTGTGTGGAAGTGGGAGATCTGAATTACTCGGATGTATTCGGGGTGGTATTTCCCAATCTTAATGGCGTTCCGGAAAGAAATATTGAGGTAGTATCTGGAATTGAATATTATGACACTTATATCAAAAAGCTGACCCGGTATGCACCGACTCTTTTTATTGAGGATCATGAAGGGCATACCGTGCAGAATTATGATGTAAAGATCATTATCGGAGGACAGGAAACTCTGTATAATTCTGGAAATGACGGAATGCTCCAGTTGCCACTTCTTACGGATGGACAGAAATTCATTGTTGTCGATACGGCGAACTATGCGAACAGTGAAGAGTTTTTTGTCGGTCAGAATGATTCCAAACCGTATGTTTTCCGGGTTTCTACGACCGGAAAAAAAATGATAGGAATCACTTTGGTGGATAAAAAAGGACGCCCTATTCCGAATGCGGTGATAGAAACTGCTTCCGGGGATATTCCTTGTGGAAAGGAAACCGGAATGGATGGACGTGCCGAGTTTCCGGCTGAGGTATTTCAGGGAAATTTGATTCCGTTGAACATTATCTGTAAGGGAAAGAATCCCATAAGACATAATCTGGAGCTTTCTCAGGATATGTCAGAATACTTCATAAAATTACAGAGCAAAGGAACATTTCCGAAACTGAACTGGATGTGGGTGCTCCTGTTGCCGATATTGCTTTTGTTAGGATGGGGTATCTATAATTTTATGGATAAGACACCAACATGGGAAGAATTGAATAAAGGGGTGGTACTGGTAAAAACAGAAGTGCTTTATTCTGTTTCAACGGGATTGTCCGAAGAAACAGGATACTCCTGCTTGTATTTCAATTACAGTCCGAATGAGAGACAAATTTTAAATGAAACATTTGATGTGAATAAAGCAATACCTTTAGTTTCTTGCGGCACTGGCTTTTTTATTTCTAAGGATGGTATGATTGCTACGAACCGACATGTGGCAGATCCGATTCCACCAGAGGAACAGATTATTTCTAGATTGAAAGAATTTTTTGTCCAAAATCAGGTGTATGCGGAGAAAAGAGTTCAGGATTTGCAAAAGAAAATGAACCAGAATTCGGCACTTAGATATCTGAGTGAGAACAACCGCAGGATAATGGATGAAGTACAGGACTCGTTGGATTATTATAAGGATATGTCCCGATATTTTGATCAGATTATGAAATTGAGTAATTATAAAGTAGAAGCCCATTGCAATGTGTTTGTAGCTTTTGATAATTCCATGATTAAAACATGGGATGACCGGGCATTCCATCCGTGTACTTGTTTGGCATCAGGAAATCCTGGTGATGTTATGTCTAATGATGTGGCTATTATTCAGTTGAACGAGAAAGAAAAGATCATGCCTAAGGACGCATATATTTTCGAAGTTCCAGAAAGTGATCCTTTTGCGGACAACAAAGAGAATAATGAAGATTATGAGGTATGGGTTCTTGGCTATAATGACGGAATAAATCTGGCCGGAATAGATCTGGGTATTCATCCCCAGCATTTTAAAGGAAATATATCTTCTACGAATGATAAGTATCGTATTCAATATAATATGGCTAATATTGGTGGTTCAAGCGGTAGTCCAGTATTGAATAAGAAAAGAGAGTTGGTTGGGGTCCATAATTCCGGATATGGGGATACGAATATTAAACATGGAGTACGAACAATTTATTTGAATGAATTGATAAAAGAGGTTCGTGAAAAAAGAAATATTACTAATAAATAAATGCTATGAGAGGATTATATTTTTGTTTACTGTTTGTGTTTAATTGTATAATTGCTTTTGCACAAGATTATAATGAAACTCAAAACGCGTTCCGTACTGATGCGGCCAAATATCTGAATTCGGATGGATTCAGTGTTGAATATCAGGATGATGGATTGAAATTGAAAAGTGAAGATGTTGTTTATTATCTGGAGATCAGTAAGGAAGACACCAGACCTTTGTATGTACGTTTTCGCCGTTATGTTAAATATGACAATTCATTGACAAAGGCCAAGGCTATCGAGAATTTGAATGACTTTAATGTCAAATATGGAGTGAAGGCCTTTTGTCTGGAAAATGCGATTGTCTTATCTACGGAAGCATATGTGAAAGATATATCGGCATTTGAATATATTTTCGGCGATATGTATCGTCAGACAAAAAGCGCGTATGAATTATTAACTGAATAAGATTGAGATTATGAAAAAAATATTTCTGATAATTATTTTAGGATTTGTTTCTGTCCTGACTTCCTATTCTCAAGAGTTTGATAATAAGCAACTTGAAATTCGTTTGGATTTAGTTAAATATCTTACGAAGGAAGGTTTCTCGCCCCAGATAGATAAAGATGGTGATGTTAAATTCTCTAAGGATGATACAAATTATTATTTTATTATCAATAAGAACTGGAAGAATTCATATTTGGTAACACTTTACTGTCAGTATTCTTATGATGAGAACTACAATAAAGAAAGCCTGAATAATTGTATTTCTGCCATTGCCCAATATAAGCTGGTAAAACTTTATTGCATGGAAAATTCATATTCTTACCGTGCGGATATCTTTTGTCAGGATGCGGAGATTATAAAAGCCAGTTTTTATTCGCTTATTTCGGAAATGGAAAAGGCACAAAAAGACATTTATACCCTTGTTTCAACCGGTGTCAGCCATTTGGATGTCTTGAATGATTTGGACGGCATTTATGATGTGGCATTAAACTATTACCGCAATGAAGACTATAAGTTTTCATATCGTTTGTTCAGTTATCTGGCCAATAGAGGATATGACAGGGCTTACGGTTATATGGGAATGGCCTTTCAGTATGGAGAGGGGATTGAGAGAGATTCTGAACTGATGATACATTATTATACCAAGGCAATAGATAGCGGTTATCTCTGGTGTGCTTATCCGATGGGACTGTATTATAAAGATGCGACAGATTACAAGGAAGCTTTGAGATATCTTGAAATGTGTAATCAGGATGAGCATCTGTTCCGTTCTAAGGCTTTGTATTATATCGGTAGTTTTTATGAGAATGGAGAAGGTGTATCTGTTGACTTGTCGAAAGCTATTTCTTATTATAAAGAATCTGTAAAATATGCTACAGAACTGGAGTCCAACGCCCGACTTGCGCTTAGAAGACTGGGGGTTGCTGTGGAAAGTAAAGAAGATTTTGAAAAGGCATATGCCTCTACGTCAGGAATGAGTGGAGAAGAGATGTATGAACGGGGGGAGGAATATGAATATGGCTTGAAAGACAGATTCGTGTCTTTACCGGATGCGTATGCCTATTATATGGCAGCCGCTAAAGAGGATGTGATAAAAGCGTATGTCAAGTTAGGAGATATTTATGTCAATGAATTTTATCCGTTCAATGATAAAAAAGAATCTGACAAATATTATAAAAAGGCTGCCAAATTGTTGAAAAAAGAAGTGAAGAATAGCAGTGAAGCTTGCTATACATTAGGATATTTATATCAAAACGGCTTAGGAATGGATCGTGACCTTAATGAAGCAAAAACATATTATAAAAAAGCTGCAATAGGGGGAGTGAGTGAAGCCGCATGGTGTTTAGGGATGATTTATAAGAATGAAATGGACTATTCAGAAGCATTCAAGTTCTTTTTAAAAGCGGCAGAGGAAGGACATGGGATGGCGATGTTCGAACTTGCCAAATTTTATGAAGATGGTTTGGGGGTTTCTTCTAATACAGGAAAAGCCAAAGAATGGTATACAAAATGTTCTGAAAGTAATTGTAAGGCAAGTGAAGATGCCGAAAAGGCTTTGGAAAGATTGAGTTCAAACGATGGTAAAGGATTATAATATGACTAGTTTTTTTACAGTCCGTATCACTATTCTGTGTATATGCCTGGGATTTCCTTTTTCCCAGGTATATACGCAGGTTAAAAATAGAAAATTTCCGACTTTGGTCGTTGCTGAGCCATTACAGATACCGGTAGCAAGTACCAAGAAAAAATCATCTGGCAAACCGATCAGTGAGCGTATAAAAGAACTGGATCTTCTGCCAGAATCGCTCTTGATGGATATAGCTGATGTGGATTTTTTTAATGCGGATTCTTTAGGGCATATTCTAGATGAAGGGGAACTTTACGAAGATGAACTGCAATTTTTGGGAGCAAGAATATTATATGACGGCAAGGTGAAATCTACTCAGATGACGGATTTAAGTGTTCGGATTATTTCTCCAAAAGGAATTGTCATCAGAGGAAATAAATCGCCTGAGAATTTTTCTTTTAGTTTTAAGGTGGCTGTAAAATCCGGAAATAATCAACATTTCCAATTCCCTGGTTATGGAACTACCCAAAAAGTATACAGTACCGGAAAGTATGATTATGAAATATGGAGTCAAAAAGGGTTATTGTACAAAAAAAACTTTTTTGTGAAGTCTGGGGCTCGTCCTGTGGAGAAATGCAAATACTTTAGTGTAAGTTCTATCAGCTTTATGGCGGTGGATAGAAATGAAAAAGTATTGAACCAGAATGGGGCACCGATTTATGCCGATCAGGTAAGATTCATATATCCCAAGATGAAATATCATGGTCTTTCTTCTTCTGAAAAATCAATAAAGTTACAGGCACGTATTATTCGACCTGATGGTGTCTTGTTTAAAGATAGAGAATCGCCTGCTTGTTTTTCATATGAAAAAACAGAAACCATAAAACCGGGAGAAAATTCGATAGTCTTGTTGGGCTGGGGAGAAAAAACATCTAGTATTTTCCCTAAAGGAGTTTATTTGTATGAGCTTTGGTATGGGCAAAAAAAAATATTTGAAACAACTTTTGCAATAAAATAACGAATATGAGTAACTATCTTATTTCATTATCGTATTTGCTGCTTAAAGTCTTTTTCTTAACAAAATAATAGAATGTAAGGTGGAGCATATGTACTTCTGAAATATGAGTTTTACATTTCTGCGGACCGACGGATAAGACTACTTTCAAGAGAACGTTCATAGATGATGTTTTAAAGACAATCTTCAATTTTACGGTCTGTAAAATAGAAACTTGCAGTGTACTATGTGGTCTATAAGATTAAAAAACATAAATGAAAAGAGTGATGCTTGTAGTGGTAATTATAATTGGTATATCCGTTTTAGGATTGAGCTGGCTTTATTGGCGACGTCATACCGTTGAAATGAATGTAGTGGGACTTAAAGAGCATGACAGTATATACATAATTAAATTAGGCGATGTCATGCAATATTCTCATTCAATCTATCCTTCCGTTGGTTTTTATTATAGTATGGAATATGATGAAAATGCCTTTAAATTGTCATATGATATTAAATATAATGATCGTTATGATCCTGATAAAGAGGGTGGTGATTTGGCGAATCAAACTTGTACCTTAAAATCTTTGAAGAAGGGATTTTTTAAGGTAAAGGTGATTCATCTATACAGGGGGGAAACTGAAAGAATTATTACATATAAAATTATTGTAAAGTAAATCGTGAATTTGATTCTGCTGTAAGGTTGTAAAGAAGTAAAAGTAAGTTGTATTTAATCTTTTTATTATGGAAGCTTTGAAAGAACGACATGGTTGTGTCACGTTTTGGTTATGGACCATACTAATTGTAAATATAGCAATGTTTTTTTACTATGTTGTGGCTCTGTTTACAACTGGTAGTATGATAGGGATTGTAGGCCATGGTTTGTCTTTAATAATGAGTCTCGGTTGTATTCTTGGTTCAATTTTATTGATGCGATGGAATAAATTGGGCTTTTTTTTATTCTTGATATGTCAGGCTGTTGTTGTCTTATTGGATGTATTTTTATTTCACTCTGATCCTTATCTGATTGTTTCTTTAATAATAGCTATGTGTATATGGAGGGGTATTCTTCAAATGAAGCGAAATGGCGTTTCCGCATGGAAAAATATGTTTATTGGATGGGATTATCAACATTGCCGGCATTTATATCAAGTTTTTTTAGGACTCACTTTTATTATATTCTTATTGATTCTTTTTGCTGTTGTAAATAATGCTAATTCAGGTACACAGAGAGAGGATAGCGAAGAATATGAACTGCTAGATTCCATTGCTATTGATACAGTCGCAGTGGAAGTGATTGATTCAGAACAATATGATGAGGACTCGGATTTGGCTTTTTTGAAACAGAGTATAAAACATATTAAATTACCCATGAATGCTGGAAATGGAGTTCTTATTACGAATGTTTATGTTGATTCAGAGAATCTGGTTTATGTAGCAGAATGCGATGAAGATATAATAGACATTGATCTTTTGAAGGAATTTAAACGAGTAACTAAAGAGAATATTATAGAATCTATTTTAAGTGACGAGAGTGGGGCTATGGCTTTTACTGTAGGGATGTGTTGTAACGCGGAAAGAGGTATATGCTATCGTTATGTTGGGGATACATCAGGAAAAGAGTGCCTTGTTGTATTAACACTTGGTGAATTGCGTGATTTGTTAAGAAAGATTCGCAAAACTAATAATGATTGATAATGAACAAGGATAAATTAGATATAAGTATAAAACTGATATTAAAAATTGTTCTGATTTTTTGTTTGCTTTCTCCCGTAATATTGTGGGGGCGATATTGGTGGAATGAAAATCATTCCTCCAATATGTTTTATGAGCTTGTACAGTATTCTTTTATAGATATACTCGGAATATTAGGTGCGGTTTATGTCTTGCGTAGTTTACGTTTTGGAGTTTTTTTATTGATTCCTGTTTTTTGTTTGTCTTTAGTCAAGATATTTCTGTATCAGTCTGGTTTTGATTATGTTTATTGGACTCTCTTTATTTTAGTTGCTCTATTCTTTCTGGGTTTTATGATTAGTATTATGGTCGTAAAAGATAAATGGAAAGGAATGCGAAAAGGATTGGATCTGAAACATTTCAGGCATATTTATCAGTTGACTTGCACTTTTGTATTTATATTGCTGTTATCAACGGCCTATGTCTTTTTAAAGGAACCAGGTTTATTGGCAGGCCAGAAGAAAGAAAAAGTACATTCGGACTTTAACGCAGAAGACGCTTTTAATGAGAGAGTGCATGATTTGGGTGACATTGAGATTTCATTAAAGGATATTTCTTATATAGAAAAACATACTCCCGATCTTTCTTTTGAACAGAAGGAACGCATCATGGCATTACGGCATTTGTTGGCAGGACATATTGTTGCTTCTAATCATGATCTAAAAGCTTTTCGAAATGCTTATCAATTAAGAAGAAATGATTTATCTAAAGAACAACAGGAGGTTCTTGACTGGTTTTTCAGGCAACATTCAGATGCTCACAATTTGTGGAAAGACATGACTTCTGTGAGCACAATTGCCGATTTAAAAAGAAACATGAGTAAGATGATGCGTGATAGTAATATAAAAGAATATTAAAAAAGAATTATATGAAAAAGAATAAAGTTTTAAGTTTGCTTTTGGGGGCAGCGTTGATGACTTTGGGAGCTTGTCATAATCAAAGTGCAGAAGAAAAACTTCTGATTTCAGAACGGGATTCTTTGCGATCGCTCAATGAACATCAGCAACTGGTATTGAATGACATGACTTTTACGATTGTGGAAATATCCAATATTTTGGATACGATTAACATTCAGGAACGTATTCTTTTTTCACAATACGATGAGGAGGGGCGGAGATTCACACGACACCAACTTATCGAAAGAATAAAAAATTTTGAATCATTTCTTCAGGAAAAGAAGGAACGTATTCATTATTTGGACAGTTTGGTGAATAAAAGTGATGATCGTATAAAAAAATTGAGTACCCTGATTTCGTATATGAATGTTGAAATAAATAAGAAGGACTCTATTATACAGAATCTGAGAAGCGTCATTGAATCTAAAAATTATAATATAAATACACTGAACAGACAATTGGCAGAGGCACGCTCCGGAATGGATTTACTGTCAGATAGTCTGAGTAATCTCAGTAAAGAAACTCAGGAATTGGATAAGCAAGTTTCCCGGTTTAATACTGCATTTTACGTTATAGGAACGAAAAAAGAATTGTCGGATCAAGGTATACTTGTTGGAGGAGGTTTGCTTCGAAAAGGAAAAATCAATTACTCGGCTTTCACAGATAGTCATAAGTTTGACGTGAGAAATTTGGATTATATTGATATTACTGGTAATGATCCTAAAATTATGACTCCTGTTATGAAGGACAGTTATAAATTGGAACGTCTTTCAAAAGGGAAATATAAATTGCATATCTTGGATAAAGAGTCTTTCTGGAAAACCAGTAAATATTTGGTCATACAAGTAAAAAAATAAGCTATGAAGACACAATGGAAGTTTGTTTTGGTAGGGGTGGGCGCATTTGTTTTAGGTGGTGTGTGTGATCGACTGCTTTTTGAAGAGATAACAGATTATTTTAATATAGAGAAAGCAGAAAATCATTCAAAGGGTGTTGTATCTCTGGTCGAAAATCTTCAGATGGAAGACGGTTTTATATATACCGGAGAGTTAGATAACGGAAAACGTCATGGTACAGGACGCATGATTACTCCCAAAGGAACAATCTATGAGGGAGAGTGGATTGATAATCAGATGATTTTCGGAACAATGATTACGGAAAAAGCTGAGTATAACGGTGATTTTAAGGGATTATCCCCTGACGGATATGGAGTGATGTATTATAAAGATGGTTCGTATTATAGGGGGAATTGGAAACGTGGCGCAAAATCGGGTATCGGTCTTCTGGTCGATAGTTTGGGGCACAAACTTTTTGGAAGATGGGAAAGGGGATTAATTGATAGAGAGACAAAAAACACAAATGTAGAAGATGTTGTCTATGGAATAGACTTGTCTCATCATAATTATATTGAAAAATGGGGGGATATAGCTTTATATAGAAAGAATAATGGGCGTATATCTCTTGTAAGGCCTGAAAAGGATTTTTTCTTTCATCCGATAAGTTTTGTCTTTACTAAGGCAACAGAAGGTGCCACACATAGAGATAAAAAATACATAGATAATATGTTTATGGCTAAAAAACATTATTTGGTAAGAGGTTCTTATCATTTTATGCATTTGACGTCGAGTTCTCCTGAGGAGCAGGCTGCAAACTTTTTAGATTATCTTATTTATGAGTCAGGTGATCTTCCTCCTGTTTTGGATATTGAAGTCATGGAGCAGGCCCAAAAAATTGGTGTAGAAGAAACGCAGAAGAAAGTTTTGAAATGGCTTCAAATAGTAGAAAAAGAGTTGAATGTAAAACCTATTATTTACACTTCAACGAATATGAGAAAAAAATTCTTCAGTTCGAAAAAGTTTGCCCAATATAAATTCTGGATGGCTCATTATACTGATAAATATCCTTCTGATTCGGATTATTTAATATGGCAATTTACAGATAAAGGTGCTGTATATGGAATACCGGAAAAACATAAACTGGATATAAATGTATTTGGCGGGACCTATCGTGACTTTGTTTCTCTCTGTAAAAAATAATGCTTGAGTTATTGGTCGGTATTTATAAAATATAGGATTATGAACATATTAAAACGTGTACCAAAGGAAAATATTACTTTCCTGATGGAATTAAATTACAATAATTTGTTTTTGCATTTAAGGTTGTTAAATGGTAAAGGTAATTTGTTGTTTGCCGGAATTCAAATAATGCAACATGAAGTTTTATGGCAAATTGACAACAATGAAGAATATACCTCATTAATCGAGGCTGATAAGGATACATATGAGTATGTACAGCTTGAGTTGCAGTCATCTATTCAAAGAGTATATCAATTGATACAGTCAAACTCTCTATTACAACCTTATGCTAATTTGATTGTTACATACCCTTCTGATGAATACATTTTTTTTAAGTTTGAAGATCAGGAATGTTTTATTGTTATTGCAGGATGGGGATGTGAACAGAAAAAAGATTGTCTGCAAGAAAAGCAGAAAGTGTTTTCACCAGAAACGATTACAGATATTGATATAAAAAATGAAGAAATTCTTAATATCGTAGATCCTTTATCTGTGTCTAAAGATCCAGAAACTACTGTTGATGAATCTATCCGTGTAATAGAGGATCATCCCGTAGCGCAAATGACTTTTGGTAATGCTATTAAAACCTGTTATCGGAAATATGCGACATTTAGAGGACGGGCTACAAGAAAAGAGTATTGGTATTTTTATTTATATAATCTTATGGTATCATGGGGATTGGTTGGTTTGGCTATAGTGTTTGATTCTAATGCGCAAGTTAGTGATATCATTCTGATATTGGATCTTGTTTTTATTCTTATTTCGGTGTTACCAAGTTTTTCTGCCGGAGTCAGACGGTTGCATGACACGGGACGAAGCGGATGGGATTTTATGATTTCTTTTATACCATTAATAGGCTTTTTTATTGTTTTATATTATTTGTGTAGTGCCAGTGATAAAAATATAAATATGTATGATGCCATAGAAAGACAAGAGGAAAAGAGACAGGCTTGATTTTTAATATTGATATAGTTGTTAAAAAGGAAAATATTATGAATGGATTTATAAAAAAGTTTTCTTTTATTGGATTATTAGCTGGATGTTTTTTGACAAGCTGTACAGAAGAGGTTGTTCAAGAACTTGTGGTAAGTAGTGGTAGCAGTGAGGAAATAACTGTGAATGATGTCAAGATAAAGGTGCATCCGACTTTTTTGAAATGTGGCGATGAGGTTATTATAGAAGCGGAACACTTAAAAGATCAAGCCATACCAGTAGTTCTTTCCTCTGAGTCTTTGGGAATTGAGGATTCATTACAAACTCCGTTTATAATTAAAAAGAAAATTTCAGTGGAAGGGAAACATGATTTGTGTTTTGAGTGTGGTACTGATTCTTTTAAAATTGTAACTTCTGTAACCATTAATGCATATTAATTTTTGTAGTATTAAGGAATATATGAAAAGAATAGTTTTTATGGTATGTTTGGGGATTATGTCCTTAGTTGCTTATCCGCAAAGTAAATTGTTAAAAGGAGGAAATGTTTCCAAAGTGAGTGCTTCGGTAACCCCTAAACCAGTAAAAAAGACACCGAATTATAAGAAACCAGTAAGTACTTCTAGATCAGTGAAGAAGAATCCTAATGCAAAATATGCAGCTTCTGGTTATATGGAAATTACTGGTGTTAGTTTTGCAAATGCAGACTATAATGGGGTGATTATAGATGATTACGGGGCAGATATGTATGCCAGTGAGGTTCGTTATTTGAAACCAAAACTCTTTTATAGAGGCCTGTCTTCTGAAGAAGAAGAAATAACTTTATATGTGAAGATTATAAAAGAAGATGGTACCATTCAGAGCGGAACGAATTCTCCTGAAGGTTATTCTTACAAAAGAGATATTACAGTTAAGCCTGGACCAGGTCAATCTTTAATTCTTTCTGGATGGGGAAATAAATTTGCAATGTATTATGAACCTGGATTGTATGCTTTTGAGTTGTGGTATAATGGTAATAAACTTTATGAAAAAAGTATTCGTTTATATTCCGGTTCAACACCTATTGCAACAAGTAAACTAATAACAATAAACGATATAACGTTTGGAAGTAGCGATGCAAACAGTAATATGTTGGTTAGCTTTGGAGATAGTTTATATGAAGGGGAAATCATGTATCTAACACCACAAATCTCTTATAATGGATTATATTCAAATAATCAGAATGTTACGTTCTTTTATCGAATTTTTAAAGCAGACGGATCATTGAGTTCCGGGGCTTCATCCCCAAAAGGATTTACAACAAATTCGTCAGTAACCATAAAGCCGGGACTGAATAAGGTTGCTCTTGCGGGATGGGGAAATTCAAAAGGAACAGTATACAAGGCAGGTATACATACCTTTGAATTATGGCTTGATGGTGAGAAAATATATGAAACAACCTTTAATGTGGGAGAAAAAGAAACGGATTCTTATTTGACGGTAGACAGTAAGACCAGAGTCTCAACAACATTCTCATTAAATGGAGGTACTGAAACGTTTTATGTCAAGACTGTTGCTGGTTCGTGGGAGATTTATGATGTTCCTTCCTGGTGTAATGTAACTAAAAAAACAGAAACATCATTTACTCTTTCTTGTGAACCCAATAAAACCGGAGCTGCCAGAACGGGTTGTATAAAGGTTAAAGCGGGAGATAAAGAAGTTCGAATAGATATAGAACAAACAACTTATGTTGGATCTGATCTTTTTTTTACATAATGTAATATGAACATATAAATCTGTTGAAATATGAAAAAAATAGTACCTTTTTTGTTGTTCTTTTTTTTATTCATGTTGCTAATGCTCAGAAATATGAAAACAGTTATCTGACCATGAATATTCCCAAGGGATGGAAAGTAGAAAATATCGAAAATTCAGGTGTTCAGGCAGAGGTATTATTGTTCTTGAATGATGATGTTGATCTTTATAATATGGGTATGATCATAGGTTCGGAGCAATATATGGAGCCTCAATATGCACTGCAGAATCAAATTTCCATAAAATCAAATATAATATTTGAAAATGCTGAATTTGAGAAAATCAGACCATCTGTTTTTATGGGGAAAAAGGCCTATACTGTTGATTTTTCGACAATATTGGATGGTGAAAAATTTAAAGGTGCAGCATATGCTTTTAATATGAATAAATGTACCATTCTAGCCATTGGATGTTACAAAATAGGAGTAAAATCTAATTTACCTCAAATTTGGCGATCAATCAATTGGAAAAATCATGTACCAGTAAAGAATTATGCAACACTAAGGGAGGAGTTACAAGTATATACACAATCAATGAATGAAATCCTTAAAAAAAATCCAGTCGGAACAGAAGGGGAAGAATTAGTATCTGTTGAGTTGGAAGAAGGTTATGATTGTTTGGTGAATACTTATCGGTTAACAGAAGTATCTAAATCTGATTTTACAGATGAGCAGATTTCAACGATGCATGATATGGTAAGATTGTTGTTAGTTCCACAGTTGAAACAACAAGCCTCACAATTGGAATTAATACAACGTTGTATGTCTGAGAATTATGTTTTCAAATATGTATGGTTCATCCGACATTTCGCGTGATGCGGCAATCATGCAGTGCATATAGCCTCAAT
>OKWR01000382.1_pt1 | contig 50354 bp, 41 predicted proteins | sample 1607101 | NCBI WGS metagenome assembly OKWR01 (sample SAMN04414076, study PRJEB24778) | human gut metagenome | material: faecal | host: Homo sapiens
AGCAGTAAGAAGTATCCGCAAGGACTTCAATTTCTCGATGTGTTTGAGTATATTTAAACACATTTTGAGTGGCAGATGCTGATATGTGCACCGTGTTTGAAGAGACGAGGCGTGAGGGGATAGCAGAAGGAGAAGCAAAAGGAATTATTGAGACTGGATATGAATTTGGGATTTCAGAAGAAGAGATTCTTGCAAGATTACAGAAAAAGCTGAACATTTCTCTGGCAGAAGCGCAGGAGTATGTAAAAAAGTTCGGCAGGAAAAACGAGAAAAAGTAAATCAGAAGATTCCGATGCAGAAGAAAATGGTTAAAATATAAAACTTTTTTGTATGTGAATAAGAGGAGAAATGAACAAAATTAACTATCAAAAAGAACTGGAACACCTGATCGATAAGCTTCCGGATCATCACCGGCGGCTGTTTTTGCACAGCTGCTGTGCGCCGTGCTCCAGCTACTGTCTGGAATATTTGCGGCAGTATTTCGACGTGACGGTATTTTATTACAATCCAAACATCAGCTTTTTGGAGGAATACCGGCATCGGGTGGAGGAATTAAAACGTCTGGTGAGCACGCTGAATGAAGAGGCGAAAGGGTCTGAAATGCTGAACCAGATCGCACTTTTGGAGGGCACTTACGAGCCGGAAAAATTTTTCGAGGCGACGAAAGGGCTGGAGGACTGTCCGGAGGGCGGAGAGCGCTGCTTTATCTGCTACGAGCTGCGGCTGCGGGAAGCGGCGAGGCTGGCGGCAGAGGGCGGCTATGATTTTTTTACAACAACGCTGACGATCAGTCCGCTGAAAAATGCGCAGAAGCTCAACGAAATCGGCAGCCGACTGGCGGAGGAATATCATGTGGCGTGCCTGCCGTCGGATTTTAAGAAAAAGGGCGGCTATTTAAGGTCCATCGAGTTAAGCCGCCAGTACGACCTGTACCGTCAGGATTATTGCGGCTGCGTTTTTTCAAAGCGGGAACGCGATAAAAGGATTGCGCAGGAAAGCTGAAACAGGCATACTAAAAAGCAAAGTACGAGACATGGGCTTTTGAAACGCAAGACGATCAGAAACGGTCGATGAGTCCTAAAACAGGGCGCGGATGTCTGTCAGTGCGTTGTCGATGACATCGAACTGCCAGACGCTGTGTCCGGGAATCCTGTGCTCCGTCAGATAATAATGTCCGTCAAAGGAAGAGATATAATAAGGCGTTCCGCCTCCGGCAAAGTTGTCATAAATATCCTCCCAGCTGCCGGAAGAAAGATCGTTTAAATCCTGCACACGCAGGATCGTCGCATAATCCTGATTGCCGGTAAGGTCGGTGGAAACGGTGATGTAAAACCAGTCCTGAATGTGTGTCAGCTGGATCATGCCGGAGATTTCGGCAGGAACCGGGAACCGTTCCAGGATCTTCAGGTCTCTTTTGCGGGTGCGCAGAATCGACTGATTGCCGGAAACAAAGTACAGGTCGTCGCCGTCGATTGTAAAGGAGCGGACATAAATCTGATCCAGCTCTGGCACAGAGAGAATTTTTTCGAGGGCAACAGAGGGACTGTCCGGATCGGGACGGTAAAAGACGTACAATTGCCCGGTCATGGAGCTGAGTACATAAAAACGTTTTTCTGTTTCATCATAGACGACGTAATGCGGGCGAGTGCCGATTTCGTTGAAAAGCTGGGTAAGGCAAAACTGTCCGTCCTGTTTTTCAAAGATGAGGACGCGGTTGTTTTCGGTGTCATCTGCAAGATAAACGGTGCCGTCTCCTGCAATAGTGTGCCCGCGGTTGATCTGATCGGTCATCACATACCAGTCGGTAAGTGGAGCATCCGGCGTTTTCGAGGTCAGAATCTGATTGTGATAGCAGTCCACCAGAAAATAATCGTCACCGATTTTGGTAATCTGCGTGGGGACACTTAAGGATGGCTGCACATTTTTGACAGGTTCTGAGGAAACGGCTTCAACAGCTTCCGACCAGGAGAGCACCTGAGTGGAAGCGTTTTTTATGGTTTTCAGGATCAGGGCTGCCGCTGCAAAAATCAGGACAGCGAGCAGGATCAAAAAGATTGTAAGTTTTAAATGGGATAAATTTCTTCGTTTCATGTCCCAAAGTATAACATAACAAAAGAAAGGATACCACTATGAAAAAACTGTTGCAGGAATTTAAGGAATTTGCGCTGAGAGGAAATGTCATGGATCTGGCAGTCGGCGTTATCATTGGTGCTGCGTTTCAGGCGATCATCAATTCGCTGGTAAACGATGTGATTTCACCGCTGATCGGCCTGTTTGCCAATACGGATCTGACGTATTTGTCTGTGATGGTCGGGGATGTGGAAATCCGCTATGGTGCATTTTTGACCGCAGTGATCAATTTCATTATTATGGCAGTGATTATTTTCCTGATGGTAAAAGGGATGAACGCGCTGGCTGATCTTGGCAAAAAGAAGGAGCCGGAAAAACCTGCTGTGAAGATGTGCCCTTATTGCAGAAGCAAGGTCGCGGCAGAGGCAACCCGCTGTCCGTACTGTACGTCTATGCTGGAAGTGAAAAAAGAAGATAAAAAAGAAGAAAAGAAACAATAGAATGCACGCTCTGCGATAAAACCGTGCAGCAGAGCTTGTGTATACAAAGACCGGGAAGAATGCAGTGGATGCGTTTTTCCCGGTCTTTGTATCGCAGGATTCCATTTTACGGTTCCGTCTTCGGAATCTGTACGCCGTCTGCATCCATATAATAGGAGTGCTTCCAGATCAGCTCGGAGATGGGAACTGGCTGATAGCCCTGATCCTCCAGATTGTCGATCAGGTCGGGAAGCGCCTGTGCGGTATAAACAGTTCCGGCATGGAACAGGAGGATAGAGCCGTTTTGGAGTTGGCGACTGTTTAAAATCCGATGGAGGATGTCCTGTGCCCCATAGTCTTTCCAGTCCATGGAATTGATGTTCCACTGCACCGGGTAACCGCCGGATTCCTGGATGAGCCGGATAGAAGAGTTGTCATAGTTTCCGTCTTCAAAACGAAACAACGTCGTTTCAGAATCGGTAAGGCGATCAATTCGCTGTGTGAGATTTTCCAGTGTGAGGGTCTGTTCCCGGATGGAAAGGGATGCCTGCGTTGTCCACAGACCGCCGATATCGTGTCCGGCGTTGTGAATCGTACAGAGCAGCTCCGGATAGTTTTTTGCCCAGGCGTCGGAAACGAAAAAGGTGGCATGTACATTTTTTTCTTTCAGAATTTCCAAAAGCTGGTTCAGGTCTTGTGCACTGTAGGTACAGTTGAAGGTCAGCGCGACTTTTTTCTGGTCGGTTTCGACACGGCAAATAGGCATAAATGTGCCGTTTACAGAGGCAGATGCCAGTGTTGTTACAGACGGAGGGGCGAGAAAAATGCACGCGCGGGCAAAGGCGAGGACGCCGAGCAAAAACAGGGCAGTTTGGAATGCAGACGAGCGGGAGAGACTGTGCAGAGAGAGAAAAACGGCATAGTGGCGCAGTTTATTTTGAATCAGATGAACGAAATCTCGGATCATGAAGGCTCCTGCCGGATTTTTGTTACAATTTATGAACGCAGGAAACGGAAAATCTCTATTTCACAAAAATTTCATAACCTTTTCGTGTGCTTTCTGGTACACTATAAAGACAGGCTGCAGGCGTTTGGCTGCAGAACAGAAGAGAAATGAAAGGAGACTGTTATGTTTTCCTGTATTTTATTTGACCTGGACGGAACGATCAGCGATCCGAAACAGGGAATTTGCGGCTGTGTGCAGTATGCGCTCAGAAGCTTTGGAATTGAAGAACCGGAGCTGGATCGGCTGGAGCCGTTTATCGGGCCGCCGCTTGCAGAGAGCTTTATGAAATATTATAACTTTACGGCGGAGCAGGCGCAGGAGGCAGTTGAGAAGTACCGGGAGCGGTTTTCTGTAACCGGCAAATATGAAAATGTGCTGTATCCCGGAATGGGAGCGCTTTTGCATGATCTGAAGGCATCCGGGGCGACGCTGGCGATTGCATCGAGCAAACCGACCGTTTATGTGGAGGATATTCTGGTGCATTTCGGAATCCGGGAATATTTCGACATCGTGGTCGGAAGCGAGCTGGACGGAAGAAGAGTGCACAAAGAAGAAGTGGTTGCAGAGGTGCTGTCCCAGCTTGCAGCGCGGGGCGAAAGCGATCCGGATAAGATGGTGATGATCGGCGACCGCAGCTTCGATGTGGAGGGTGCGAAAGCGATCGGTGCACACTGCATCGCGGTGTCGTATGGGTATGCACAGCCGGGAGAGCTGGAAAATGCCGGTGCGGAGATCATTGTCCGGGATGTGGAAGGACTGCGAAGCGTACTGCTGGGCGGCACACAGGCAGGAAACAGTGCGCAGGCAGGAAGTGGCACGCAGGCAGGAAGCAGCGCGCAGGCAGGAACCGGCACGCAGGCAGGAAACAGCGCGGCGACTGGCTCGAATACCCTTTCAGAGCGCTACCGCGGCAGCGCTGCCAAAACGAAGACCAAATCCGGGCAGTTCTGGAGTGCAGTTGGAACCAGCGCACTGGCGATGTTTGCCTATTATGTAATCAGTCTCCTAATCAGCAGCGCAATTTTGATGTCGGTATCGATTGTGTATGCCATCGGGCTGCAGGAGCTGGAGGGCTCTTCCTACAATTTCTGGCTGAATGTGGCTAGCGCACTCTCGACGTTCGGTGCATTTATAATCTGTTACGGAATCTGGCACAAAAAGATCCAGTTCCATTCGACAAAAGAAATCGATAAACTGTCCATCGTTCCGATGGTGATTTTGGCGGCGGCAATTGCAATCGGCATGAACGGTGTTCTGACATTGACAGAATTGTATCGGTTCTCTCCGACCTTTCAGAGGGTTTCGGAGATGCAGTTCGATACGCCGGTGTGGCTGGGAATCATTTCCTACGGCATTCTTGCGCCGCTGGGCGAAGAGATCGTTTTCCGCGGCGTGGTCTATGGACAGCTGCGCAAGGTGTTGAAAGTGCCGTATGCGGTGGTGCTTTCCGGACTGGCGTTTGGTCTGTTCCATGGAAATCTTGTTCAGGCGGTCTATGCGACTGTAATCGGCTGCCTGTTGGCGCTGGTGTATGAATGGTATGGAACGATTGCAGCGCCGATGCTGTTCCACAGCGTTGCGAACCTGTTTGTGTATGTGATGTTAGAGCTGTTGCCCTTTGGCGGCGTATTTTTAAGCGTTCCGTCCTGTGTGCTGTTTTTGGTGCTGTCAGCAGGAAGCCTGTTTTTATTGTGGATACTGCAGGGAAAGACGGCATTGCGGCAAAAAGGATGAGCAGAGAAGAAGTTAAGATTAGCTGGTGACAGCGCCTGCATTGCGATGAGAAAAAGATCCTTTGTGAGATGCGCTGCCAAAAAAGAGCGAGGAAGTTGTACGATACAGCTTCCTCGCTCTTTTTTGACAATGGAAGGTTCACGGAGCGTGTATTTTATAACAGGACAATACACAGCCGCTTATCCTTATTCATGACAATAGAATGCTCGCAGAGCATACATTCTATTGTTCATGACAATAGAATGCTCACGGAGCGTGCATTCTATTGTTTACAGCAGCTGGATTCCGTGGGCTTCCGCTTCTTTGCGGATTTCCTCTGGCCAGATGGAGCACTGTACTTCTCCGATGTGCGCCTTGCGCAGGAAGAACATACAGATACGGGACTGACCGATACCGCCGCCGATGGTGTAAGGCAGCTCTTCGTTGAGGATTGCTTTCTGGAACGGAAGCTCTGCGCGCTCGGGGCAGCCGACTTTTTCCAGCTGGGACAGCAGGGCCTCTTTGTCCACGCGGATACCCATAGAGGACAGCTCCAGGGCGATGTCCAGAACAGGATAGTAAACAAGAATGTCGGCGTTTAATGCCCAGTCATCGTAGTCGGGTGCACGGCCGTCGTGGGGCTCGCCGTTTTCGAGCTTATCGCCGATCTGCATGATGCAGACAGCGCCCTTTGCTTTGGTGATGAAATATTCACGCTCCTTGGGCGTGTTGTCCGGGAACATGTCTGCAAGCTCCTGGGTGGTGATGAAGAAAATCTCACGGGGCAGAATCTCTTCGATGTAATCATACTGGATCGCCATGTACATTTCCGTTTTGCGCAGCGCCTTGTAAACGTCGCGGACGGTTGCTTTTAAGGTTTCCAGGTTGCGGTCCTTTTTGTCGATGACCTTTTCCCAGTCCCACTGATCGACGAAAATGGAATGGATGTTGTCAGTCGTTTCGTCGCGGCGGATGGCGTTCATATCCGTGTAAAGACCTTCGCCGAGAGAAAATCCGTATTCCTTGAGGGCGTAGCGTTTCCATTTTGCAAGGGACTGTACAACCTCTGCGCGGTAATCGTTCTGCTCGAGAATGCCGAAGGAAACCGGGCGCTCATAACCGTTTAAGTTATCGTTCATGCCGGAAGCGGGATCGACGAATAACGGAGCAGAGACACGCAGAAGGTTTAAATGACGGACCAGAAGACTCTGGAAAAAGTCTTTCACCGTCTTAATACCGATCTGGGTATCGTGCAGGTTCAGGGCGGAGGAATAATTCTCCGGGATGATTAAGTGTTCCATATTACCTCTTTTCTGCCGCAGGGCGGCATATTTCAATAATCTTAGGAAGCTGTAAAAAAGTGTAGAGGACGTTGACTTCTGACAAAAGCTCAGGAAATCAGGAATCAAACGTCTTATGGTGCAGGTACGAAACGCTGCACCAGTTAAAAATTATAGCATAAAATCAGCCGGGTGTCAGGATTTTTTTCCCAAACGCTTCTGAGCAACTCCGATTCCGATAAACACAAGCAGGCAGATCAGGCTGACGATCAAACCGGTGGTCAGACCTGCAGGGCGGTAGGAAAGCTCAATCGTGTGGCTGCCCTCCGTCAGCGGAACGGATAGAAATACACCATCATACACGTCGTAGTCTGCGGCTTCTCCGTCCACCTTCATTGTCCAGCCGGGTTCGTCCGCGATGGATAAAATCAGCCGACCGGCTTTGGTGACGTCGACATGTCCGGTCACATGGCTGGAATCATAAGAATCTACCGTAAAGGGCTGCTCAGAGAGCGTCTGCAGTGTGCGGGACAAAACTGCTTCATCCAGGCGCACAACAACGGCATTCAGCACACTATCTTCGTCGTTGGTCAGTGTTACATGGTCGCCGGTTTCGTGACGACCGAGATCGAGGATATAGTCATATTTGACTTTTTTATACGTTTTGTTGACGCTGGCGGAAGAGATCGAAACGGTATCGATCTTGGAGCTTTTACAGTAAGCGTAGTAATGCCCCTCCGTGTATACATCAAAGAAAACCTGATTGCCGGATTCCTCTGATTCGATGGAAACAAAGAGCGGATCAGAGGTCGAAACAGAAGCCGCCATCTGATTTTGTACCTCGAACGGGTCGGAGGTCTCTTCAGAAAACTCAGAGGAAGAAAGATTCTGTCCATCCTGCAGGATAAATCCGGCGGGCAGCGTCTTGTTGTTTTTGTACAGGTAAACGCCGTCCTGCTCGTCGATCAGCGTGTAGAGGCTGGAATCCTCTGCATCGGAGCGGGAAAACAGGTAGCGGACATTTAAAAGCGCTGCGGAAAGCGGCGTCTGACCGTCAAAGCAGTAAAATACCTTGCTTTCGCTCATGCCCATGCGGTCGTACCAGTCCTGAACCGCCGCGTTGGAGGTGGAAGAAAACAGCGACGCCGTCGGATAGCCTGCCAGCGCACCGTCATTTTTGGTGACGCGGCTGAGCTTTTCGTAGCGGTAAAAATCGGAATCTTTTTCTTCATTACGAGCAACTAACTCCCGGTAGGCGGGAATGCTTTCCAGATAGCTGCTGCGGCTGGTGGTGGAAACGCTCGTCAGCGCCATGTTGTAGGTGGATTCAAAAGCGACCAGCGCCAGCACGGCGATTGCAATCGCGCGCTGATACGGGAGGCTGTCTGCAGGCTGTTTTTCTTTCCCTTTTTTCCAGGCATAGAGCAGCAGCGCGTAGGCAGCAAGCAGGCAGGCGCTCAGCACAAAGGTGCCCTGGGTAAAGGCGTCGTCCTCCACGAGCTTTCCTGCCAGCAAAAGATAACCGAGCCCGCAGGCGAGGGAGACAAACAGCTCGCGCATGGTAAAGCCGTCGAGCTTTGAAAATGCCTCATAGCACATCAGCAGCACGAGCAGGATGTACAAAAAGGACTGACGTGCCGGAAGCGAATCCGGGTAGTTGAAACCGTGCCAGATGAAATTCAGGGTATTGACCGAGAAGCTGACGATGAAAAAGGTGCATAATACCAGTCTGCCGAGCTTTTCCTTCAGAGGGATTTTTCGGTTGACGATATAGAGCGGAATCAGGAAAAAGACTGCGCTGGAGCAGAAAATATTCGGCCAGTGATCCAGACCGGTTTCCCGGGATACACCGGTCGCATGCCGCGCGATTACGTCGAAGAAGGAAAAGTACCAGTTGATCTTTTCCGGAAAGTTGAATTCGGAAAATTCAGTCGCATGCAGGGCAGCGATTTCCGGGATCAGCAGCACAGCGGCGAGACCGCCAGCCAACAGGGAAAATAAAGCAAAACGTCCGATTGCGCCAAGCAGCCTTGCGCGGAACGCTTTCCAGCCATCAGAGCCAAACAGGTTCGGTACGAGCACGAGAAAGTACAGGCACAGGAAGATGCAGACCATGATGGAAAGGTAATAGTTCGATAAAATGCACAGCCCGAGGGTGATGCAGTAGAGGCTGTATTTTTTTTCGAAGACCAGCTTTTCCAGACCGAGAACGATCAACGGAGCGAGGATGAGGGTATCCATCCACATGACGTTCCAGTTATATGCGGCAACGAAGCCGGACATCGCATAAAATGTGGAAAAGAACAGGACAGAAAGGTCGTTTGTGTGGAATTTTTCTGTCAAAAGCCAGGAAAAGGTGAAGCCGCACAGACCGATTTTGAAAACGACCATGTAGCTCATAAATTCGATTAAATATTTTTCGGGCAAAAGGAGCATCAGCCAGTTGAACGGGCTTGCACTGTAGTAGCCGTAAAGAGACAGGTAATTGGAGCCCATACCGATGCGCCAGGAGTAGTAGAGCGGTTCGCCGTCGCGCACTTTCCGGACAAATTCCTCCAGAAAGGGGACGTACTGATGGTACATGTCGGAGTGCATGAAGCTCTGATCTCCGAAGGGATAAATGCCGTTGCCGATAAAAATCGCCATCATGGAAAGAAACGGCAGCAGGAAGGAAAAGAAACAGATCTTTTTTTTCATAAAAAAGGAAATCCTCCGCGGTTTAGTCAAAAAGCAGGTAATACTGCAGGGTCTGATAATCATAAAGCAGATCTTTTTGCTTGGATGCAGTGGTAAAGGTTCCGTCGGACAGCGTTACATGGTTGGCTGAAATGACGGGTACTTCCGTGCGCAGCTGCGACAGGAAGTTATCGTAAGCGGATTTTGGAAGCCCGGCGGCATCCAGCGTCTTTGCCGCAAGATAGTTTGCGCTGATTTCCAGATCGTTTTCCGTTTCGATATTGAAGTTTGCCCAGATAAAGAACGGAACCTTGTAGCGCAGCGCCTCTTCCTCGTCGGTTAAGTTCGTATCATCTTTGCCGTTTAGCTTCCAGACCGGACGTACGACAGAATCAGCAGGCTGATGATCTCCGAAAAAGACGATTATGGTAGGCTCCTCCTGTGCTTCAAAGTAAGAAATCAGGTTCTGGATGGCGCTGTCGGACAGCCTGATCAAGGACAGGTACGCCGGAAGCAGCTTGGAATCCGAGCCTTCTACCGTGATATCGGGAGAAAAGTTGTCGTAATCCGCCCAGTCGCTGTAGGAGGAATGGTTCTGCATCGTCACGTTGAATAAAAACAGCGGCGTGTCCGCATCTTTTTCCTCGTAGAGCTTTATGATCTTTTCATAGTTGCCTTCGTCACTGACATATTTGCGCACAAGGGGAGAATCTGTGAAAAACTCCTGAAAGTGCATCTCGTCGAAGCCGAGCCTGGGATAAACGAGATTTCTGTCCCAGCCGGCGGCGCGGTACGGGTGCATCGCAATCGTATAGTAGCCGAGGGAGGAAAGATAGGAGGCCATCGAAGGCGTCTCTTTTTTCACATACTGCTGATACGGGATACTTCCATAAGGAAGAAACGCCATTGAAGCGCCGGTCAGGTATTCAAATTCTGTGTTGGCAGTGTTGCCGCCCTTGACGGAGACATTTAAGTGACCGGAAATCGTGTTATCCGCGCCGTCGAGCAGGCTGTGCACGAAGGGCATATAATCCTCGTTCGTTGTAAAATCGCCGAGCACGGACGGATCGGAAAACGCCTCGTTCATGATGACGATAATGTTCGGCTTTTGTGCATTGTCCGAAGGTGTTCCATCGAATTCCTGAGAGCCGGTATCATAGGATGCCAGCAGCTCCTTGGCGTTTTCTGCGCTGTAACCGGAGGGCTTATCAACAGAAATGTACTGAAGCTCCATTAAAAACGCAGTTACAGTACCATTTTTAAATTGAATCGTCGTCGGAGTGAAAAGCTTGTTGTAAAGGTGAAGCTTCTGCTCGACGATGTCCTCACTGTGCAGCATTTTCGTGTAGCCAAAGCATAAAAGACCGCAGGAAAGCGCGAGGCAGACGCGGGCAATCCGGGCTTTTTTATTTTTTTTCGGAAAGCCTTTTTTCAGGAAAAATTCCAGAACCAGAAGCAGGACAAAACAGATCAGCACGATTACTGCGGTGCGGTTCAATTTGTATTCGTAGTTGTCCGCGACGCTGGCAGCGGTCGAGATCGAAAGAATGTCCCACGGCTGGATGGGCGCGCCGCGAAATTCCAGGACGAAATAGTTTGCAAGACCGTAAACGGCGCAGAAGGCGGTTTCGATGCCGAGTGCGCGGCTGATCCTGCCGGTCAGTGCAAATAAAAACAGTGCTGCAAATTCAAACAGTGCCAGATTCATCCCCTGTATATACGGTTTCATGGTCTGGAACGGATTATGCGTGTACCATTCCAGCAGATAAAAATTCAGAACAGGGCCGATCAGCAGAAAAATCCAGGGACTGCTTTTTTTCAGCCAGACAATCCATTTTTTCATAAAACTCCTCTTTTCGTGTAAGGTAAATTCGTTTTCTGTTCCATAATAGTCAGGACTTTGAGGGATGTCAAGGGAGGAAAACGCATATATATAAGAAACAGAAAAAGCTTTCGTTTTTCTTAATAAAGTTTAAATAGGAAAAAAAGAAAGCCTATGTTACAATAAACCAACTGGAGGAAATGCGGACATGGACGATAAAAAAAGGGATCTGATCCCGGTGGCGGCGATTGCTCTTTTTCTGGTAATTATCATCGCGCTGTGCGCAGTACGGCTGCATCAGCGCAGGGAGACACGGGCAGAGATCGCAGAAACGGAAAGCACGCAGATATGGTACAGCGAGGAACAGGCAGAGTCTGCAGAATCAGAGACGAAGGACGCAGCGGATCAGACGGAAGAAACAACAGCGGGGAAAAAGCAGACGACGGAAAGGGGACAGCAGGAGGATGAGACGCTGACAGAGCATCCGGACAGCAAACTTCCCGCAGGCAAAGGGAAGGAAAGTCAGGGGGCCAAGCAGGAGGGCAACCTCCGGACGGTGAGTGGAAACGATCCGTTATCCGGCGCGGAGAGTGCGAACAAGACAAACGAAGAGATGCTTCTGGAGATGTCCGGTTACTGGGAACAGGATAATATGGACGCGGTGGAGGATCTGGCGATGCTGCCCTGGTATATGAGGATGTCGTCGGATATTTCGGATGCAAACAGCTTTTATTATTATGGCGAGCGCAGCAGCGCAGGACAGCCGGACGGAACCGGAATCGCCTGCTATGCGGATAACGCCTATTACTACGGCGAGTGGTCGAATGGCAAACGCGAAGGCAACGGCAAGTGGGTGCGCTTTTACGTTTATTATGACGATGACACCACGTCGGACCGCGCGTACCGCGAGCATATGTATGCCGGAGAATGGAAAAACGACCTGCCGGACGGTGAAGGACAGGAGCATTACGAGCTGGATATGAGCAAGGCTGCCAAAAAGGAGCGCTACATCCAGAATGTGATCGGAACGTTCCGCAGCGGCTTCTACAGCGGAGAAATGTACCTGACGACGTTAAATTGGGACGGCAATCAGGAAGAGTGGAACGGCTTTGCGGACGCGGGAATCTGGAGCCCCTACGGAGCCGGTTCGAACCGCAAGGAGGTACCGGTCTGCCAGGATGTGGACGATGATAACAATTACCTTTGGCTGTCCGTGCGCGACAACAAGAATCGTGGAATCTATGAGCTGATGCCGTAAAATGCTTGACAGAAGTTTCAAAAGTTCGATATAATAATTAAGTTATACGAAAGAGAAGCGTTCGGCAGCCGAAACAACCGGCTGCCGGAGGGGTGAGCGGTCATGGCGGAATTGGCAGACGCGTTGGTTTTAGGTGCCAATGGGCAACCGTGTGGGTTCGAGTCCCACTGACCGCATGCAAAGAAAAGGATGCCGCCCGGTAATCAGAGCCTTTGAGCTGATTGATCGGGCGGCATCCTTTTTTGGCAACGAAAGGAGTAAATATCATGGAGGGGACTTTAGATTACAGATGGCAGAAAAACGGTATGGCGCTGGGGGGAATCGGCGCGGGAAGCGTGGAAATCTGCCAGAACGGAGAGCTGCGGGAATGGGACATCTGCAACATGGGAAAATGGGGAAGCCCGGATGTGCGGAAACAGAAAAAGCTATATGATTACGACGCCCATGTGCTGCCGTTTACGGTTCGTGCCAAGCTTGCAGGAAAGGCGCCTGTTGTACGCAGACTTTGTCATGACCGGGACAACGGCGAATTTCGGTCACTGATGTATTCGTGGTACAAAGAAATCGAAAAAATCCGCTGGAACCCGGATTTTCCGGTTTGCAGGCTGCAGTATGAGGACAGCGGACTTCCTATAAAAATTGAAGCAGAGTTTGCGTCCCCGTTTGTGCCGGGACAGGAATCACTCGCAGGCACACCGGGCTTTTATGTGACCTTTACAATCACCAATCCTTCCGATCAGGAAGCGGAGGTTTCTATTCTTGGCAAATTGAAAAATCCGGTCAACCGCGGAATGGAGCAGAGACGGCTGAGAAATCAGCTGACGACTGAAAAAGGCTGTGCACAGATCGTGATGAAAAGCGATTCCAAAAAAGCGAACGCATCCAATGGCAGTCTTGCGTGGAGCGTTTCGGCGGACGAGGTCAGTTGGATTTTAGGTGAGTTTGAACCATATTTTAAGAATTATGTCATGAACAGCAGATTCGGCGTAACGGAGGAGTCCTATCTGTTTGATTTTCGGGATACCGGAAAGCTTCCGAACCTCGGAACGGAGACGCTGCCGGAGTTTGGAACGGAGCTGACGGAAGAAGAAATTTCCCTGATGGACGAACAGGAGCTGGATGCGCTTTTTGAAAAGCTTTTGCAGATCGCATGCGTCAGACATCCATATGAAAGAGTGCATCGCTTCGATGAAGCTCTGCTGACACAGCCGGAAATAAAGCGGGAGTTTATCCTTGCGAGCATTCGTCAGATAAAACGAATTTTTCCGGATGAAAACGGACAGGAAAACTGGGGAGACTCCGCCCTGTGCGGCAGCTGTAAGCTTGCACCCGGGGAAAGCAGACAGATCCGGTTTGCAGTCGGCTGGTATTTCCCGAATCATTTCGGCGATTCCGGACGCTTTGAGGGGCACTGGTACGCAAAACGTTTTTCGGACGCGGGCGAGGTCGTTTCCTATCTGGATCGGGAGCGCGATGCGATACTTCCCACGGTAAAAGCATTTTCCGCTTTATTAAAAAATACGAGCGTGTCAAAAGAACTGGCGGACGCATGGTCAGATCATTTGAGCACACTGATCAAGTGCTCCTGGTGGACGAAACGCGGCGAGTTCGGCATGTGGGAGGGCTACGGTAGCTGCGGCTTCCATACGACAGACATCACTTACCAGGGTTCGTTTGGCATTTTGGCGCTTTTCCCGAACCTTCAGAAAAAACAGATGGAGATGGGTGCAAAATTCCAGCGCGAGGACGGACGCGTACACCATTTCTTCACACCGGACCTATCCGGTGTGGATAACGGGTATGATCGTGTGGATATGAATCCGCAGTTTGTGCTGCTGGTGTGCAGAGATTACCTTTGGACAGGCGATAGGGAGTACCTTGCGCGGATGTGGCCGCATATCGAAAAGGCGATGGACAACACACAGCTTCTGGACGGCGACGGGGACGGTCTGCCGGATCATGATACGAGAGCCAACACCTACGATGCATGGGCGATGCAGGGGACGCCCGCTTATATCGCAAGCCTGTGGCTGGCAGCGTTAAAAGCGGCAGTGCGCATGGCCCAGGATCTCGGGGCACAGGATCGTGCAGCAGCGTGGGAAGCGTTGCTGGAAAAGGGCAGCAAGGCTTTTGTGGAAAAGCTCTGGAACGGCAGATATTTCAGTCTCTGGGCGGACGGTGACAAGCGGGACGACTGCTGCATGACGGACCAGATAGACGGACAGTGGTATGCCCGTCTGCTTGGGCTTGGCAATTTTCTGCCCCAGGATAAGATCGACACTGCGACGGACTGCATTCTTTCAGAAAACTTCCGCCCGGAATCCGGTCTGGTCAACGCCTCCTATCCGGCGCAGGCAACCCCGACACTGTATACCTGGAAAAATGTGCAGATGGAGAGCAACTGGTCCGGCATCGAATATTCCTTCGCATCATTCCTGCTGGAAAACGGCAGATACAAGGAAGCAGCTCAGATCGTGGAAACGGTTGAAAGAAGGCACACGCAGAATGGCAGACGCTTCAACCACGAGGAATGTGGGGAACACTACTATCGTGCGCTGGCATCCTGGGCAGTGTTACAGTCTTTGACTGGTCTAAAGGCAGATATGCCCAGAGAAAAGCTCAGCTTTTCGCCCGCCCTGCCTGAACTCACCGCGCCGTGGTTTGTGCCGGGCGCATATGGCAAACTGAGCATTGCGGATAACAAAATCCGTATCGAATGCCTGGGCGGCAGCATGAAGTTAAAACAGCTTGGGATCCGCACCGGAATGGAAAAAGCGGTGGTGACGACTATGGGTGCGTCAGCAGAGAACGCAACCGTGGCAACGGAGAAAGCCGCGGCAGTAGCAGCCTACACGCAGACGCATGCGGATGGATTTTTGACGCTGGAGTTTGCGGATGGACTGGAGTTTTGCAGCGGGATGGACGTGGAGCTTGCGGTGCCGCAAAACATGTATTCGGTCTGACGCAAACATTTCTTTGGTAGAACGATATATCGACAGGGTGTTGACAAAATATAAAAAAGTGCTATAATTTATTTCAACAATAAAAGGGAGTAGCCAGCACCGAGAGGTGGTTTGAAACCGTCACCCCGACAAGCAGCCAGATGATAATCGATTTGCTGCAGATGTCCGTATTAAATGAAACGCGCGAGACTTTTATTGCAGCTGTCAGGCTGTAATAGAGGCCTCGTTTTTTTGTTTCGTTGGAAAGGGTGTCCATAGGAAACAAAACCCTCCGGGGGAAAAGCACTTTTCCGGAAAAGTCGCCTGGCAGCGACCGAAGCTATTTACTTTACGAGTCCACCAGACCGGTGGAGAAAAGGAGAATGAGTATGTTTACAGGAATTAGTTTAGGAGTTGTTGTTGCCATAATCGCAGTGATCGCGCTGCTTGGAATTATCGCTTCCGGGTATGTGAAAGCACCTCCGGATACGGCATTTATTATTTCCGGTCTGCGCAAAAAAATCATTATCGGGAAATCGAGTATCAAGATCCCGTTTCTGGAACGTCTTGACAAGCTGAGCTTAAAGCTGATCCCGATCGATGTGAAGACAGAAGCAGCGGTGCCGACGGCGGATTACATCAACATTCAGGTGGACGCAGCAGTTAACGTCAAGGTTTCCAGCGAGCCCGAAAAATTAAAGCAGGCAGCAGAAAACTTCCTGAATCAGAACACCCAGTACATTGCGCAGGTAGCGAGAGAGGTTCTGGAAGGCAACATGCGTGAGATCGTAGGCCGCATGCGTCTGGAGGAAATGGTCAGCGACCGTCAGAAATTCGCGGACCTGGTAAAGGAAAATGCCGAGCCTGACCTGGCTGCCATGGGTCTGGACGTTGTCAGCTTTAATGTGCAGAACTTTACGGATTCCAATGGTGTCATTGATGACCTTGGTATCGACAACATTTCCCAGATCAAGAAAAAGGCAGCGATTGCAAAGGCTGAGGCAGAAAAAGAAATTGCAGTAGCAAAGGCGGAAGCGGATCGTCAGTCCAACGACGCGCGGATCAATTCCGAAAGAGAGATCGCTATCAAGAACAACGAGCTGGATATGCAGAAGGCAGAGCTTCAGAAAAACGCGGACAGCAAGCGGGCGGAAGCAGATGCGGCATATGAGATCCAGAAAGAGGAACAGCGAAAGACCATCGAAGTAACTGCGGCAAATGCCAACATTGCAAAAGAGGAACGTCTGGTGCTCTTAAAACAGCGTGAAGCAGAGACGATGGAAAAATCGCTGGATGCACAGGTTAAGAAAAAAGCGGAAGCGGAGAAATTCGAACGTCAGCAGAAAGCGGAAGCAGAGCTGTTTGAACGCCAGAAAGAAGCGGAAGCAAAGAAATTTGAAACGGAAAAGGCTGCAGAGGCGCAGCGTGCGAAGGCGGAAGCGGATCTGTTCTCTAAAGAACAGGAAGCCAAAGGTATCCGCATGGTCGGCGAAGCCGAAGCAGAAGCGATTCGCGCCAAAGGTGTTGCGGAGGCGGAAGCGATGGAAAAACGTGCGCAGGCTTATCAGAAATACAACAACGCGGCAATGGCGGAAATGCTCATCAAGGTGCTGCCCGATATCGCAGGCAAGATCGCAGAGCCTCTGACCCAGATCGACAAGATCACGATCATCGGCGGTTCGGATGGATCAAACGGCGTGGACCAGGTAGCAGGAAACGTACCGGCAGTGATGACAAAGCTGTTTGAAACCATGAAAGAAACCGTGGGCATCGACCTTGCGGAAGTTGTAAAAGCAGGAACCTATGATGCAAAAGTGAACCGCAATATCACGATCAACGCAGACGGAGCAAAGCAGGCAGCGGAAGTGTTGAAGCAGGAAACTGCTGCAGAAGCATCGGCGGAAATCGCAGAGTAAACGGCTTGGATTGTATTGAAAAAATGTTTTAAACGCATATAATAGAGATATGATAATTGGATGCGGCATACTATAAGGGGAGGTGTTAAATATAGCAACTTCGAGTATTAAAAAGAACTTTTTGGTTTCTGGAGAAAAACAGGCAGAATTGTTTGCGGATGCGATTGAAAGTTCCTATATGGAATCTCTCTGCAGAAAGACGGAAAATGAGTTGAGAATTACCCATCTGCGCGGAGCAGAAGACATCAGAAAGTTTATGGCGAAGAGAAAAGAGGTAAATGCTTAACGAGGTTACAGTGTTAAACATTCGTGAGTATTTGGCTGCAACAGAAAATGGAAGATTTGGAGAGGAGGAATTGAAAGAACTTCTCTCCGAATTTTCCTGCAGTAAAAACGCCGATGTTGAACGATTTTTAAAGGAACAGGCGATAGAATTTACAAAGAAGAATCAGTCAGTAACGTATTTGGTATTCCACAGTCAGGATGCTTCGCTGGTAGGCTACTTTACGCTGGCGATTAAACCGATTTGCGTCAGTGCGGAGAAGTTCAGTAACACGACGAAACGTAAAATAGCCAGAGTCAGTGAGCAACGGGAAAATGAACTTACATATACACTTTCTGCGTATCTGATTGCTCAGCTGGGAAAAAATTTTAGAAATGGGGCAAATCGGAAAATTACAGGAAAGCAGTTGCTTCAGGCAGCTGTTGATACCATTCTGAAATTACAGTATATGACCGGAGACATGGTATTTTTTCTGGAGGCAGAAAATGAAGAGCATCTGATGCATTTTTATGAAGTGGAAAATGGATTTAAAAGATTTGCAGTAAAAGAAACGAATCACAGAGCGAAGAAATCGCAAAAATTGATTCAGTTGCTAAAAGTTCTGTAACGGAAACTCCCGGCAAAGCCCCTAAAAAAGGCTCTGCCGGGAGTTTTTTTTACGTCCGATCACAGGCGACAAAAGTGCCGCGACACATTCTTTTTTACAGAAGCGCTTATGCGTCTTTTCCCTGCCCCTGGGGTGCATTGCGCAGGGTATCCTTCTGCATCCATTTTCCACGCTTATAATAGAGGATAAACAAGATCGATGTAATGGTCCAGGTCAGTGGATAGGAAAATGCCACTGTTGCGACCTCGTGTCTGAGGGGAACGGCAATCGTGATCCAGAGGATTCTCAGGACACAGACCCCAAAGCAGGTCAGCAGCATCGGGAAAAAGGAATCCCCGCAGCCGCGGCAGGTACCGGAAAGGATTTCGATGCAGATGTAAGTAATGTAGGCGGGAGAAACGACACGCATCATGCCGATGCAGATGTTGATGACATTGGTATCGCGTGTGAATAAAAGCAGGATCGTTCCGCCGAAATTCAAAACGATAAAGCTGAGGAAAAGGCTGGTCACGGCAGCAAGACCGAGACAGATGCGGACACTTTTTTTGATACGGTCGTATTTTCCGGCGCCGAAATTCTGCCCGGCGAAGGTCGTGATGGAAACGCCGTAAGCACCCATAATCATCCAGAAAATGCTGTCCACTTTTCCATAAGCGGTCCAGGCTGCGATTGTATCGGTTCCGAAGGAGTTGATGGAGGACTGGATCAACAGGTTGGAAATCGAATACATTGCGGACTGCAGACCGGCAGGCAGACCGATTTTGATGATATCAAATAAAAGATCGCGGTGAAACCGGATTTTGGAAACGATCAGGCGATAGGAATCCTGGGTGTGCAGCAGGGCGATCAGTGTCAGGATCGCGGAGAAAAACTGGGACGCAATCGTCGCAATCGCAGCTCCGGCAACGCCCATGCCCAGCACGGCGACAAATAAAAGGTCGAGCACAATGTTGACCAGACAGGAAGCGATCAGGAAATAGAGCGGCCGTTTGGAATCGCCGACAGCGCGCAGAATACCGGAGCCCATGTTGTAGATCATGGACGGAATCGTGCCGAGATAATAAATTTTCATATAGGTCAGGGAAAGGGAAAGGATGTCGTCCGGCGTTCCCATCGCGGTCAGGGCAAAGCGTGCGGAAACAAGACCGATCAGCATAATTACAACGCCGCCTGCAATCGCCAGTGCAATAGCGGTATGAACGGAATCACTGACCCTGCGCCGGTTGTCTGCGCCGTAATACTGGGAAATGATAACAGTTGCACCGGAAGAAAGCCCGACGAAAAAGCCGACGAGCAGGTTGATAATCGTGGAAGCAGAGCCACCAACAGAGGCAAGCGCTTCCTTACCGACAAAGTTGCCGACGATGATCGCATCCGCAGTGTTATAGAGCTGCTGAAAAAATGTTCCAAATAAAATAGGGAAAAAGAAAATCAGAAGCTGCTTCCAGATGACTCCTTCAGTGATCTGATTTGTTGTGTTTTGTGCTGCCTGCTTACTCATAAAGTAAAAAAATCCTCCGTTTTTAAATACTACACAAGGTCAGTATAGACTTGTCTGCAAAGAAACACAAGACACTATGTAAAACATCGAAAAAATGCTATACTTAGTGTACAGTTCACGAAGGGAGCGCCGCTTTATGAGCAAAAATAGAAATCGAACCAGACGGATTTACGGAATCATTCTGACATCGTTTATTATCATATGGATAGGAAGCGTTTCTCTCCAGATGCTGAGCAATCGGCATAATGCCTGGATCGCCAGCGAGATGATCCTGCAGCAGCTGGAGGACGTGATCGAAGAAAATAAAGAAAGCTATCAGACGCTTCTGGAAACCCTGAAGGAAGAGTATACGCTGCGAGCAGAGACAGTGGCAAATCTCCTTGAAATGGAAGGAAGACTATATCAGACCACAGAGGAGTACCGCAAGATCGCAAAACAGCTGCGTGTGGACGAAATTCACATTATCAATACGGGCGGATGTATCGTGGCAGGAACAAATCCGGAGTATTTTGGCTACAGCTTTTCTTCCGGCGAGCAAATGGGATATTTTAAGCCCATGCTGACAGATAAAACGCTTTCCATGTGTCAGGATATGGTGCCGAATACTGCAGAAGGCAAAATGATGATGTATGCCATCGTCTGGAATTCTTCCGGCACGGCCATGATCCAGATTGGCATTACCCCCAGCCGACTGCTTGCAAAAATGAACAGTGCCAGCGTGGAAAATCTGGTTCGGCAGATGCCGATTACCTCCGGAATGAATATTTTTCTGCTAAATGCCACCACAGGAAAAATGCTTGCAACCACGCGGCAGGATGTATTGCTCTATGAGCTGCAGGATTCCGACCGGCTGGAAGAAGGAAACCTGCAGGAAGGAAAGCGGTATCGGACCAGTGTGAAAATCAGTGACAGACAGCAGTATCTGGTCTATGAAAAATATGGGGAATATAATCTTGCAGTTTCCTACGACATTTTAGAGGCGAACCAAAATCTGATCTATGTTGCAGCAACCATGTTTCTGGTATTGGTGCTTTCTTTTTTGATCATTTTTTATATTACGGAGCGCTCGATCGCTGCGATTGATAAAAATGAAGAGGAGTTAAAGCAGGCGAAGGAGGCGGCAGAGCGTGCAAATGCAGCAAAAACCGGATTTTTGTCCCGAATGTCACATGATATCCGGACACCGTTAAACGGCATTATCGGAATGATCGAAATCAGCGACCGCCACAGGGAGGACAGAGCGCTGGTGGATGCAAACCGTGCGAAGGAAAAGGTTGCGGCAAAGCATCTGCTGGAGCTGATTAACGATGTACTGGAATTTAACAAGCTGGATGAAGAAAACCTTCAGCTTACGAAAGAGCCGTTTTGCTTAAAAGAGCTCTGGCAGGAAATTATCACGATCGTGGAACCAAGGGCAGCAGATAAGGGAGTTCTTTTAAAATATGAAGAACAGACAGAAGGTACAGCAGTCGGCTGTGTGCTTGGAAGCTCTCTGCATGTCAGACAGATCTTTATCAATATTTTGGGAAATGCGATCAAATATACGGATGCCGGAGGATATGTCCTGTGTCAGGTGACTATAAAGGCTATCGGGGAAAACCTGATATCCTGTCAGACAGTGATTTCGGATAACGGGATCGGCATGAGCACAGCATTTCTTCCCCATCTGTTTGAACCCTTTTCCCGGGAAAATACCGATAAAAAAAGTGTAACCCAGGGAACCGGACTGGGAATGTCCATCGTCAAGCATCTGATCGACAAGATGGACGGAACTGTTACGGTGGAGAGCAAAAAAGGAGTTGGAACCATATTTACGGTCACGCTCCTGTTTGAAGGGCTCAAGGAACAGGAATGTAAGAAAATCGAAGAAGAGGATCAGAACGTGGATCTTTCCGGAATGCGTGTGCTTCTTGCAGAGGACAATGAGCTGAATATGGAGATTGCGGAAACCTTTCTGACAGATGCAGGTGTACAGGTCACAAAGGCATATAATGGAAAAGAAGAGGTGGAGCGCTATCTGGAGCAGCCGGCAGGTACCTTTGATGCGATCCTGACCGATCTGATGATGCCGATCATGGACGGCTGCGAGGCGGCACGGGCGATCCGCAGCAGCGGCCGTGCAGATGCCGAAAGTATCCCTATCATTGCTTTGACGGCCAACGCCTTTTGGGAGGATGCAGAACGGGTGAAGCGGGAAGGAATGAATGAGCATCTGCCCAAACCGCTGGACGTTGGGAAAATGCTTTCCGTATTGGCAAAATACAGGAAATAGGGGCTGTGACGGAAGCATTTTTGGAAAGCTTTCCGGCTTGTCAAATACCCGGTTCTGACATACAATACTGATATGCGGCAGGAAATGGGGCCTTTTCGAACATGGAAAAGGAGATAGTGTGAAAAATAAGCGTGATCGCTTATTTTTCACACAGCTCTTTGTGCCGCAGGCGTCACAAAGTAGCCAGGATCGCAGAGCAGAACTGGAAGTTCTGCTCGCGGTTCCTTCGGCGCAAAGCGCCTGCGGAATGGAGGATAAAATGCCGATATTTCAAACAGTTGCTGCGGCATGCCGCGCCGCAGGAGAAAAGTTGAGATCCTGGAAACAGAAAAAAAGAACAGACCGGCTTTGGAGAGTGGTTTTATGGGGAATTCTGTGGGCAACGCTATGTCCGACGCTAGGGGCCTGTGGGGCACAGCGGGAAGAGCTCTTTTTGTCGGAAAAGGAAAGCATAGCCTATGGGGATGGAAACCGCAAAGTAGAATCAAAGGTCGAAGACACGGACCAAAACCGCAAGGCTGAACCAAATGCCGGGAATACAGGCCAAAACCGCGAGGCTGAGTCAAATGCCGGGGACACGGATCAAAACCGCAAGGCTGAGCCAAGTGCCGGAAGCACAGGCCGGACAGAGCTCTCCGATGCTTCCTCAGAGGAAGCAAAAACCCTTGTGGTGCACATCTGCGGAGCAGTATCCGCTCCGGGGGTCTATGAGCTTCCGGCAGGCAGCAGAATTATAGACGCCGTGGAGGCCGGAGGCGGTTTTTTACCGGAAGCGGATGAAGCATGCTGCAACCTGGCGGAAGAAATCGTGGACGGTTGTCAGATTTATATCATGACAAAATCGGAAAGCTGCGCTGACGGACAGACAGAAAAGAAAGCCGGGATCCAGACTTCGCCGGACAGCGATATGCAAACGACAGACAGAAATGTGCGAAGCAACAGCGCTCCGGCCTTGGAGAACGGTCTGGTCAACCTCAACACAGCGGACGTTGCTGCACTCATGACGCTGCCTGGAATCGGGGAAAGCCGGGCAAAGGCGATCATAAGCTATCGGGAGCAGCATGGAGCGTTTGCAAAGATTGAGGATATCATGAAAATCAGCGGAATCAAGCAGGCTGCATTTTCAAAAATCAAAGACAAAATTACAGTTTAATCATAGACAGAAAGAATCCGGACAAACAGCGAGAAACGGATTGTCCGGTCGGGAAAAGGGAGAAACATGGCAAAGAAAGTTTTGGTTGTGGACGATGAAAAGCTGATTGTAAAAGGAATCCGGTTCAGTCTGGAGCAGGACGGAATGGAAGTGACCTGCGCATATGACGGAGAAGAGGCACTGCTGTGTGCGAAAGAGCAGAAATTTGATATGATTCTGCTCGACATTATGCTGCCAAAACTGAGCGGAACCGAAGTATGCCAGCAGATTCGGGAGTTTTCGGATGTTCCGATCGTAATGCTCACAGCCAAAAACGACGACATGGACAAAATCATGGGACTGGAATATGGTGCAGATGATTATATCACCAAGCCCTTTAACATCCTTGAGGTAAAGGCGCGCATCAAGGCGATCATGCGCCGTACTTCTGCGAGAGGACAGATCGCAAAGCCGGAAAGCATTCTGGAAAGCGGAGATATGCGCGTGGACTGCGAAAGCCGCCGCGTCAGCATTTCCGGCAGAGAGGTCAATCTCACTGCAAAAGAATTCGACCTGCTGGAGCTTCTGATCCGCAATCCGAGTAAAGTCTACAGCCGTGAAAAACTGCTGAACCTCGTCTGGGGCGCAGACTATCCCGGGGATGTCCGAACCGTAGACGTCCACATCCGCCGCCTCCGCGAAAAAATTGAAACCAACCCCAGCGAACCCCGCTACGTCCACACCAAATGGGGAGTGGGGTACTTTTTCCGCGTATAAGCAGAACCGGACTACGGATGAAAAATGGCGAACTTTCTGCTTGCAGAAAAGTTCGCCGGATTTCAGACGGTAACCCGGTGAGCAACGCGAACCGGGCTTTTGCGAAGCAAAAGGTCCGGTTTCCCGTCGGCAGCGTCCCGGACGCCAGCCCCATCCTTTTACACCCCTTCCCCCGGAGGCATTCATGAACACAAGCAGCAAAACCCCCGGATTATTCCGGCGGCTCACTTATAAAATTCCGATCTTCCGCAGCCTGAAGGCCTACATTTTCCTCCTGATGCTGATCATCGGAATCGTGCCCAGCGACATCATGCGGCTGGGCATTCTGAATAATTACGAAGAACGTGCGGTGAATCTGCGCGGCTCGGACGTCGCGTCCCAGTACCGGATTATCGCAAATCACCTGGTCAATTACAACTACCTGCAAAATCCAACCTCCGATGTCGTCAATGCCGAGCTGGAGCAGATGTCCAACCTGTATGACGGCCGTGTGCTGATTATCAACAGCAATTTCCGCATTGTGAAAGACACCTACGCCATGAGCGAGGGGAAAACGATGATTTCCGAGGAGGTGATCAAGTGCTTCCGTGGGGAAAGTACGACCCGCTACGACAAGACGAACGGCTATATCGAGATGACGGTTCCGATTACAGAGACGGTAGACGGGGAAAAAGGGCAGACGAGCATCGTACGCGGCGTGATTCTGGCCAGTGCATCGACAGACAGCATTGCGGCGACGCTGGACATCCTGAGCCGGAAAGCCCTGATTCTGGAAATCTTGATGGGAATTATCATTATCGGCATCGTCTTTTTCTTCTCGCACATCCTGATTATGCCCTTTAAGCGCGTAACCCAGGCGATCAGTGAGGTCAAGGACGGTTTCACGGACGAGCCGATTTCCGTACCGGATTATCTGGAAACCGAGCATATCGTGGATGCCTTCAACCAGCTGCTGGGCAGAATGAAGGTCATCAACGATTCCAGACAGGAATTCGTATCGAATGTCTCTCACGAGCTGAAAACGCCCATGACCTCGATCAAGGTGCTGGCGGATTCCCTGAATCAGCAGCCGGACGTGCCGGTGGAGCTGTATCAGGAGTTTATGCAGGACATTACGGAGGAAATCGAGCGGGAAAATAAAATCATCAACGACCTGCTTTCCCTTGTAAAAATGGACAAAACCGAAGGCTCAATGGACATTTCCGCAGTGGATATCAACGAGCTGTTGGAAACGACGCTAAAGCGCCTGCGTCCCATCGCCCGCAAACGGGACATCGAGGTGGTTCTGGAAAGCCTGCGCCCGGTTACGGCAGAGGTGGACGAGGTCAAAATATCTCAGATTTTCACGAACCTTGTGGAAAATGCGATTAAATACAATAAAGAACACGGCTGGGTCAAGGTGCTTCTGGATGCGGATCATCAGTTTTTCACGGTAGAGGTTTCCGACTCCGGCATCGGTATCCCGGAGGAGGATTACGAGCATATTTATGAACGTTTTTACAGAGTAGATAAATCGCATTCCCGTGAAATCGGTGGTACCGGACTTGGACTTGCGATTACCAGAAATGCGATCCTGCTGCACCGCGGTTCGATCAAAGTGAGCAGCGTGGAAGGACAGGGCACGACCTTTACGGTGAAAATCCCCTTGTCCTACATCAAGTGATTTCAGAAAATTTGGAGAAGATTATGTCAGAGATCAGAAAAATGCGGGCGGTTGTGCTGCTTTTGGGCTGTCTGCTGTTGACCGGAATATTTGCCGGGTGCGGGAAGAAAGAAGAGACGCCTGCAAATACGGTCAGCGTTTATTATATTAATAAAGAAGAAACGAAAATCACGGCAGTGGAAAAAGAGCCGGAGGGTGACACCCTTTCCAAACAGGCGGAATGGGGTATTTCTCAACTGAAGGAAAATCCGGTAGAGCTGTCTTTGCGCTCACCGATCAGCGGTTTTACGATCAACAGCTGGAATGTCAAAGACGATCAGCTGGTGCTGGACATGAGTGTGGAATATAAAAAGCTGTCTCCATCCTCAGAAGTGCTGGTTCGGGCTGCAATTGTGCGCACGATGACGCAGCTGGAGGGAATTTCCTATGTTTCGGTGACGGTCGGCGGAGAAGCGCTGACGGACAGCCTCGGCAACGTGGTCGGTCCTATGACGGCGGATCTGTTTATCGACAACGCCGGAAATGAAATCAATGCATACGAAAAAACGCGTCTGCTTCTTTATTTTACCAATGAAAGCGGCGAGCGCCTGATCGGCGTCCAGACAAAACCGGTTGTATACAGCAGCAATATTTCCATGGAAAAGCTGGTGGTAGAGCGGCTGATTGCCGGACCGGATGCAGAAAACGAAGAGCTTTATCCGGTCATCAACCCTGCGACAAAGGTGCTGGGCGTGACGGTAAAGGATGGAACGTGTTATGTAAACCTGGATAACGGTTTCCTGACACAGACCTACAATGTTTCCGCAGAGGTTCAGATCTATTCCATTGTCAACTCTCTGGTAGAATTGTCGAACATCAACAAGGTGCAGATTGCGGTAAACGGGAATACAGATATGATTTTCCGGGAAAAAATTTCACTGTCTAACGTGTTTGACCGGAACCTCGATCTGGTTTATGAAACGGAGGAATTACAATCATAAAAAATTGCAGAAGACCGCTGTGCGCGGCAATCCTGATTTTCCTGACCCTCTATCTGGCAGCGCGTCTGCTGCCGGAGTGGGTGGGAACGGACGCTGGCACAGACATGCCAGAGAAAGCACCCATTGGCGGGCGCACCTCGCTTACACAGCTTGACACCTGGCTGGAAGCCATGGATGGCGAAACCCTGTGCCTGACGGGCAAAGTCACAGACTGCTGGCAGCCTGTAGATGGAGCGCAGGAAAACGCCAGCTTTCTTTTAAAAGACCTTTCTATCGAGGCAGATGCCTCATCTTTTGTTTTTTCAGGGGATTCGGCGGAAACGACCGATAACCTGTCACAGATATCCGGTTCGGCAGATGCGGACCAGATGTCAATTCTTATTTCTTCTCAGAAAACAACCTCACAAATCAATGAAATGCAGGAAATATTCGGGAAAAACGCGAGTACATTGTGCTATTTGCAGGAAGACGAAGCGCTTCCAAAGGCAGGCAGCTATGTTCGGGTTTTCGGCGAAGTGTCGCCATTTTTGCAGGCAACGAATCCTGGAGAATTCGACGCAGCAGCCTATTATCGGAGAAAAGACTGCCTGTTTGCGCTGAGAAAAACAAAAATTACCGCTCAGACAAAAAACTATGGACGGCTGGAAGAATTTCTTTCACAGCTGCGCTATGAATCGGAGGTATTGTTCCGGAAGCTGCTGGGGGAAAAGAACGGTGCGACCGCATCCGCCATGGTGCTCGGACGGAAAAAAGGAATGGACAGCGAAGTAAAAGCGCTATACCAGGGCGCAGGAATCAGCCATCTGCTGGCAATTTCTGGACTGCACCTGTCCCTGATCGGTGCAGGACTGTTCGGACTTTTGAAAAAAGTACGGCTTCCGGTTGCTTTGAGCGCCGGAATTTCCACATGGATTCTGATTGTATACGCGCAGCTGACCGGAATGGGCATTTCTACCCGGCGAGCCCTTGTCATGTTTTTGCTGTTTTTGGCGGCGGGACTGCTAAAGCGCACGCCAGATCTGCCAACCTCCCTTGCGGTGGCGGCGTTGCTTCTGCTTGTGCCCAAGCCACAGCGGATTCTGGATGCAGGCTTCCAGCTTTCGTTTTCGGCAGTGATCGGGATTGCGGTAATGATTCCGGTTTTGCAGGATGGCTGGGAGGACGCAGCACCTTCACTGCGAGTCACCGATGGAGTTGCCGGGTGGAATATTGCCCGGACTGCCATCGCCCGGGCCTGTCGTCTCCTCCGCAAAAATATCCTTGCCGGTCTGGGCATTACCATGACGATGCTGCCGTTTCTGCTGATTCATTTTTATGAATGGAGTCCGTGGTCGGTGCTGTTGAATCTGGCAGTCATTCCGCTGATGGGAATCTTGCTGCCGTGTCTGATCGGACTGCAGCTGGTCGCCCGTCTGACTGCGCTTGTCCACTGCCTGGAGCTTCCACAGCACCTTCTTTGTACCGCCATCGAAGCGATTTTTTCCTGCTATGAGCAGCTGTGCCGGTTTACAACGGCGCTTCCGGGCAGTATCCTGCACACCGGATATCCGACCTGGCAGGCACTGGCCGCGTATACAATCGGACTGATCGCTTTGGCTGTGTCAGGCAAAAAACTCCGTCCGCACCTCCGGCTTGCAGCCGCTGTGTGTCTGATGGGGATTTTCCTGATCCGCCTGCCGGGTGAACTGAACGTTACGATGCTGGACGTCGGGCAGGGAGAGTGCGTTGGAATCGAAACCCGGGAGCATCATGTATATTTGGTGGATGCCGGAAGTACGTCGAAGAAAAAGACCGGACAGTACCAGATTATTCCATGGCTGAAATATATCGGGACGCGGAGCGTGGAAGGAATTTTCATCACGCACTGGGACGAAGACCACATCAGCGCGCTAGGGGAGCTGTTGGAGTGGTCGAAAAGCAGCCGGGTCAAAATCCGACGCATTTTTCTGCCGGATGTGGCGTTGAAGGATGAAGTGCTGGAAACGCTGCTGCAGCAGATCGAAGAGGCGGAGGTCTCCGTGGAATACCTTTCTGCGGGAGAGCACATGACCGATGGCGCGCTGCAGATCTCCTGCCTGCACCCCTATGCGAAAAAAGTGCCGGAGGATCGCAACGATGCGTCGCTGGTGCTGCGCCTGTCACAGGGCGATTTTCAGATGCTGCTGACCGGAGATCTGGAAAAGAGCGGCGAAGACTGGCTGGTGGAGCAGGCGCGACCCGCCGTGGAGCAGCCCCAGCCCGCTGCACAAAATCCCCTCCGCTGCACCATCCTCGACGCCGGGCACCACGGCGCGTCCAATGCGACGGGAGAAGCACTGCTGGATTTGGCACAGCCGGAGCTGGTCCTGATTTCCTGCGGCAAAAACAACCGGTACGGGCATCCGGCGCCGGAAACGCTGAAACGCCTGGAAGAGCGGGGAATCCGCTGGTATTCCACGGCGGAGGTCGGCGCAATACAGGTGCATGTTGGAAAGAAAAAAGTGAAAATAGAAACTAGTACATCGTTTTCGAAATAACTATACCACTCACTTGCCTGTGAATCCGATTGCACAGGTATAAAAGCCTCAGCGTAGCCCGCTACGCCTGCGTTTTTATACCTGCACACTCGAATCCACATCCTACGCGATTGGTATAGTTATTTACGAAACGCTGTACTAGTCGGATTGGACAAAAACAAGTCATGCAGGACTAAAAAATACGAAAAAGCGTCTGTACAATAAAATGAAAAAAACTGCAGAAAGAGCAAAACCAACTATAAAACAAACAAAAATACACATTTTAACGAACATTAAAAATAGAGAACAAGAATATACGATATAACAATGTAAAAATGATTAAATTTTGATCGGGGGGGGGGTAAAAGCCGGAAAATAGTGGGGAAAACAGAGTATATTCAGGCGAACAGGATTCCAGGAAAAACATGCCAATTGAAAAGGAAAGAATCCGAAATACGAGATACAAGAGGAGGTTTTCTATCAATTTTTAACACTTTTCATAGAAATTTAATCAAAATGACATAAATATTGGCTACGTTGTCTGCTTGCAAAGAAGACGTTAGATGGTATAATAAAGTGACTGGAAAGAAGTTTGTAATTTCGACAAAAAACATAATTGTTAGAGTAGAAATACGTTAGGATGAACAGAAAGAAACAAGTGGGGGACAAGATGAAGAGAAAGCAGGAGAAGCCGGCATATGACCGGATCGCTGCCGGAGAGCGGCTGCGCTCCCGTAGGGTTGAGCTCGGCTGGAGCAGAGAGCTGGTGGCAGAACGGCTCGGTGTCGTCAATAAATATTATGCGGATATCGAGCGGGGAACCTGCGGCATGAGTGTGGAAACACTGATTAACCTGTCCCGCTTGTATGGAGTGAGTCTGGATACGCTGATTTATGGCGAGAAAGAGAAAAAATCCGCAGTCAGTCAGGAAGAACAGCTGATGCGCGGACTCAACGGGATGCCTCAGATTCTACAGGATTACTGCCTGCGGATGCTGTGGCTGTTTGCCGACGGACTTCGGGCAGCACAGGCGGAGGCTGCATCAGAATGCGAGACAGTACCGGAGACCGTAAAAAGCAGTTCGGACAGCAAAAAAAACTCCGGAGGTGAGGCCTGAGATGCCGGAGAAGAAAAATCAGTACATAGATATTCACTGTCATATTTTACCGGAGGTGGATGACGGCGCGAGAAATCTGGAAGAGAGCCTGGCGATGCTGCGCCAGGAAGTAAAACAGGGCGTTGCAGCAGTTATCCTGACTCCGCATCAGAAACCGAACAGACGCAGCATTACCGCTGCTTCCGCACTGGAACGGACACAGAAGCTGCAGCAGGCTGCGAAAGAAAACGGAATCGACATCAGACTTTACAGCGGTGGTGAGATTTTTTGCTGTATGGATACCATCGAGCTGTTAAAACAGGGCAAGGCGGGAACCCTTGCCGGATCAGATTATATTCTGACAGAATTTTCACCGGACGAAGAATGGGCGTACATCCGGAACTGCCTGTATGACCTGCTCTGCGAGGGCTACCGTCCGATTGTCGCCCACACCGAGCGCTATCGGAACGTGGTAAAGGATTTCAACCGGGTCGAAGAATTAAAGGACATGGGCTGCCGGATCCAGATCAACGCAGGAGAGCTTCCGGGACTGCTGGGCGGACAGCTAAAGCGCACAGCACGCAGCCTGATAAAAGAAGAGCTTGCAGATCTGATCGGAACGGACGCCCACAGAGTAGAGGGAGAACGGTCTGTATCGATGGCGGAAGGAGCCTCATGGCTGCAAAGACACTGCAGCCCGGAATATGCGGCACGTCTGCTCTACAAAAACGCAGCACACATTCTGGACAATACAGATATGGAAGACATCGAATAGAAAAAGGGGAACGAGACATGGAAAATCAAAACCAGAGAAGCAACGAGGAAACCGAAATCGATCTGGTAGAACTTTTTTTGGTACTCTGGAGAAAGCTTCCGCTGATGATTGCAGTGGGACTGTTTACAGCACTTTTGGCCTTTGGGGGAAGCAAATTCCTGATGACGCCCACGTATCAGTCTGTAACAAAAATCTATATCCTGAACAAACAGGACAGTAGCAACGCAAATGTAACCTACAGCGACCTGCAGGCAGGCACGCAGCTGGTTAAGGACTATTCGGAACTGATCAAAAGCCGTTTCGTACTGGAAGCGGTAATCGAGCAGTTGAATCTGCCGTTAAGTTATGAGCAGTTAAGCGATAAGGTTACAGTGAGCACACCTGCGGACACCCGAGTGATCTCTATTGCGGTGACGGACAGCAATCCGGTTACGGCGATGAAAATTGCTAATGCAATCCGTGAAACAGCCTCGACCCATATCCGCAACGTTATGGATATCGAAACAGTGAATATCGTAGAAACTGCAAACGTACCGACCCATAAGGCGAGCCCCTCCGCCAGAAAGAACACGGCGCTGGGCGGAATGCTTGGTATCCTGATTGTAGCAGCCATCGTCATCCTTTCCCACCTGATGAACGATACGATTCAGACGGAAGAGGATGTGGAAAAATATCTTGGAATTTCCACCCTTGCGATGATTCCGCTGAATGAAGCTGAAAGCAAGAAGAAAAAGAAAAAATATAAAAAACAGGCGACAAGCGGAAAGTGAGGTGACAGGGAAATATGCAGAACGTAATAATTCGCTCCATCGAGCGTCTGGATTTCAGAACAAAAGAAGCCTATAAAACATTGCGTACCAATCTGAGCTTTGCGGGAAAAAATGTCAAAGTGATTTCCCTGACCAGCTGTACGCCAAACGAAGGAAAGACAAGTGTTTCCTTCCAGTTATGCCTGTCCCTTGCAGAAAGCGGCAAGAAGACGATTCTGGTTGACGCAGATCTGCGAAAATCCGTACTGCGGGGCCGTTATAAAGCAAACCGTGAAAAATACGGACTGTCCCATTACCTGAGCGGACAGATGGAACTGGACGATGTATGCTGCAGAACCAACGTCAACAATTTCGATATTATTTTTGCAGGACCTGTACCGCCCAACCCCAGTGAGCTTCTGGGAGGCGATGCGTTCAAAAATATGCTGGAAGTGCTGCGGATGCAATACGATTATGTCATCGTAGATACCCCGCCCCTTGGCAGCGTCATCGACGGCGCGGTTGCAGGTGCGATCTGCGATGGAACGGTACTCGTTGTCGAAAGCGGAGCCATCAGCTACAAATTTGCTCAGAATGTAAAAGAACAGCTGGACAAGGTAGGCTGCCGGATTCTTGGATGTGTCCTGAACAAGGTCAACACCAATAAGAATCCTTATTATGGAAAATATTATGGCCATTACTATGGCAACTATTACGGCCACGGACAGGATGGTGCAGACGAAGCACAGGGTGAACTGCCGCTGGATGCGGGCTCCAAAACCGACGCGACAGCTGCTGAGACAGAAACTGCTGTACCGGAACAGAACACGGGAGAAAAGGAGGATGCAAAATGAGTACAAAAGGTCTGACCATCGGATTTTTTATTGCAGATGCAGCTTTAATTGCGCTTTGCACATTCTTCTACTTACAAATGGACCGGACAGCGCCGGTGATCACACTGCCGGATACCAAGCAGACCTATACAATCGGCACAGATACCGATCAGCTGCTGGAAGGCGTAACCGCTTACGATTCCCATGACGGGGATGTGACAGCCTCCTTACTGATTGAAAAGGTGACAGAAACCGGAAATGGCGAAGTGATCGTAACCTATGCAGCTATGGATTCGTCCAAAAACGTGGCAGAACTGTCACGGATTTTGAAGACGGAGAAATAAACGGGGTTAAGCTGCAGGACGGATCTGGTACCTGTACCGGACAGAAGCGGGACTGTCGGTGGTGACTACAGTTGTTTATATCTACATCTTGGCATGGCAAGCAACGGCGCGGGCGCTTCCGGATAAGACCGGAAGCCGCCCGACATCGAAAAATAGTTTGATGAATTAAGATAAGAACATGCACCGGGGGGAACGGTATCGAAAAAACTTACAGAGAAAAGACTGAACTTGACCGCAACATAGAATGCAAAGGCGCATACTCTGTTGCGGGATTTGTTTTTGTGGAAAGAATTGGATGGAGGAGATAGAAATGAGTACAATAGATTTGAAAAATAAGACGATTTTAGTCACTGGTGCAGCTGGCTTCATTGGCTCAAATCTGGTGAAAAGAATCTATGAGGAAGTTCCTTCGGCTACAGTGATCGGTATTGATAACATGAATACTTACTACGATGTGGCATTGAAGGAGTTCCGTCTCAATGAGCTGGATAAGTATTCTACATTCACTTTTGTGAATGGTAACATTGCTGATAAGGCTTTAATTACAGATCTGTTTGAAAAGTATAAACCGGCTGTAGTGGTGAACCTTGCGGCACAGGCTGGTGTACGCTACTCCATCACCAATCCGGATGCTTATGTGGAATCTAATCTGGTGGGTTTCTTTAATATCCTCGAAGCCTGCCGGCATTCTTATGACAACGGACAGACAGGAGTGGAGCATCTGGTGTATGCTTCTTCTTCCAGTGTTTATGGTTCAAACAAAAAGGTTCCGTACAGTACAGATGATAAGGTGGATAACCCCGTATCTTTGTATGCAGCCACCAAGAAATCTAATGAGCTGATGGCCCATGCTTACTCTAAGCTGTACAACATCCCGTCCACCGGACTGAGATTCTTTACGGTCTATGGACCTGCTGGACGACCGGATATGGCGTACTTCGGATTCACCAATAAGCTGGTCAAGGGCGAAACAATCAAAATCTTCAACTATGGCAATTGCAAGCGTGACTTTACTTATGTGGATGACATCGTTGAGGGTGTTGTCCGTGTAATGAAGAAAGCACCGGACAAAAAGAATGGTGAAGATGGTTTGCCGATTCCGCCATATGCAGTTTATAACATCGGCAATCAAAACCCGGAGAATCTGCTGGACTTCGTGCAGATCCTTTCTGAAGAGTTAGTAAGAGCAAAAGTGCTGCCAGAAGACTACGACTTCGAGGCGCACAAGGAACTTGTTCCGATGCAGCCGGGCGATGTACTTGTGACCTACGCAGATACTAGTGCGTTGGAGCGGGACTTCGACTACAAACCAAGCACAAGTCTGCGGACTGGTCTGCGGAATTTCGCTGAGTGGTACGCTGAGTTTTATAAATAAGAATTAGAGGGATAGAGAAATGAGAGAATTTAAAAATTTAAAGATTGCTGTTGCTGGAACGGGATATGTTGGCCTTTCCATTGCTACGCTTCTTAGCCAGCACCATAAGGTGACTGCGGTAGATATTATTCCTGAAAAAATGGAGTTAATTAACAATAAGAAATCTCCGATTCAAGACGAGTACATTGAGAAGTATCTGGCAGAAAAAGAGTTGGATCTAACAGCAACTCTGGATGCAAAGGAAGCATACAGCGATGCTGATTTTGTAGTAATCGCGGCTCCTACAAATGTCTACTCAACAAACCGTATTGACGTAGTATCGCCAAAAAGAACCTGTTTTGCACACTATATAGGGCACTGAAATTGGTTGTATTTTACAGCTATATGAACTGCAAATGCCAAAAATCTATACAGAACGCTGAACTTTTGACCACTGTGACACAAAATTGGCACAACTTTTTCAGAAGTTATGAGGAAATGGCGGAAAACAGGAGAAAACAACAAAAATATATGAGTTTATCATTAACGTCTGAAACTGCTGCTGAGTACACTATCTGACCCACTAATGACACCTACATCATAACGGTTTGTTGAGTCATGAAAAATAGAGAAAAACAGATGATTTCTACTTCATAAAACAGCTGTTGAGTAGAGCACGGATGGTGATGATAATTACATGTTTTGAGTGGTTAAAGTGAATGATTTGTTCATAACGAACAATGAATGGTGAGAATTGGACTGGATGATATATACAGTTTTAACAAAACTCATGCGCCGACAAGGTTCGATTCAACAATCCAACACTTAGAAAAAACGTCATTGCAGGGTATACGGGGTCGATTATATAAAGCAACACTTCGGCTATAGAGAAATAGAGACGAGTGTACTCAACGGATGTTTTATGAAGTAGAAAACAAGGGAAATATGATTGCTGGGGTAGTTGGATACGACAGTATAAGAAAACACTTAGCCGAGTGTGGTTATCACACAGTGGAAATTAGAGAGAAATGCCATCCATATGGATGTGTACATAGAAAATTAGAGGATATGCCCGATGAGGGACGGAGGAGGAAATAACATGAAGAATTACAAAATCGCCGTTGCGGGCACTGGTTATGTGGGATTATCCATTGCCACCTTGCTTTCCCAGCACCACCAGGTAACCGCAGTTGATATTGTTCCGGAGAAAGTTGAGCTGATTAACAATCGAAAGTCTCCGATTCAGGATGATTATATTGAAAAATACCTTGCAGAGAAAGAATTGAACCTGACCGCAACGCTGGATGCAAAGGCTGCATACTCCGATGCGGACTTTGTTGTAATCGCTGCACCTACCAACTACGATAGCCACACCCAGCATTTTGACACATCTGCGGTCGAAGCTGTGATTAAGCTGGTCATGGAATATAACCCGAACGCCATCATGGTTATTAAGTCCACGATCCCTGTGGGCTACACCGCTTCCGTGCGTGAGAAGTTCAACAGCAAGAACATCATCTTCAGCCCGGAATTTTTAAGAGAAAGCAAAGCACTGTACGATAATCTTTATCCTTCTCGTATCATCGTTGGCACTGATCTGAACGATGAGCGTCTGGTTGAGGCGGCACACGAGTTTGCTGGTCTGCTGCAGGAAGGTGCTATCAAGGAGAACATCGACACCCTGTTCATGGGCTTCACCGAGGCAGAGGCAGTCAAACTGTTTGCCAATACATATCTGGCTCTGCGTGTTGCTTATTTCAATGAATTAGACACCTATGCAGAGAGCAAGGGCTTGAACACCCAGCAGATTATCGACGGTGTATGCCTTGACCCTCGTATTGGCAGCCACTACAATAATCCGTCCTTCGGTTACGGCGGCTACTGTCTGCCCAAGGATACCAAGCAGCTGCTGGCTAACTATGCAGATGTGCCGGAGAATCTGATCGAAGCTATTGTCGAGAGCAACAGAACTCGTAAAGATTTCATCGCTGACCGAGTCCTAAAGCTGGCTGGTTATTATGGTTATGACGAGGATAACGAGTACGATAAGGAACAGGAAAAATCTGTGACCATCGGTGTGTACCGCTTGACCATGAAGAGCAACAGCGATAACTTCCGTCAGAGTTCTATCCAGGGTATTATGAAGCGCATCAAGGCAAAGGGTGCAACGGTTATCATCTACGAGCCGACCCTGAAAGATGGTGAGACTTTCTTTGGATCAGTAGTGATTAATGATCTGGATAAGTTCAAGGAAATGAGCCACGCCATCATAGCAAACCGCTATGACAAGTGTCTGGATGATGTGAAGGATAAGGTTTACACCAGAGATTTGTTTGGTAGAGATTAATAAGTAGAGTGTGGAGAGAACATGCAAGATAAAATTTCAATTATAACTCCTTCATGGAATAGTGAAAAGTATATAAAAAAGACAATCGAATCTGTTCAAAATCAAACTTATTCGAACTGGGAAATGATTATTGTAGATGATTGTTCTACAGATAATACTGTTAAGATTGTACAGGAAATTTCAAAAAAAGATCCGCGTGTACGTATTTTGAAGCAGAATACAAATGGCGGCGCTGCAAAGGCAAGAAATCGGTCGCTTAATGAGGCTACGGGAAGATATGTTGCTTATTTGGATGCGGATGATATATGGAAACCGTCAAAACTTGAAAAACAAATTCAATTTATGAATGAGCATAAGTGTGGTTTTTCCTGCGCATCCTACGAGGTTATTGATGATGAGGGAAATACACTAAACAAAGAAGTACACATGCTACCGTCAGTAGATTATGTGGGATTCTTGACGAATAACTTGTTACAGACAGTTGGTATTATGGTAGATACAAGTATTGTTGATAAAAAATATCTTGTTATGCCAGATATTCGTCGGAGACAGGATGCGGCAACATGGCTTCAGGTATTAAAAGCTGGATACAAGTGCTATGGGCTGGATGAAGTCCTTGCAGAATATCGTAGAGCAGAAAACTCTTTGAGTAGTAATAAGATTAAAGCAGTAAAAGGCGTTTGGAGCTTGTATAGAGATATTGAAAAGCTGTCACTGCCATTTAGCTGTTACTGTTTTGTGAGATATGCTTTTCTTGCAGTGTGGAAGCGAATATACATTAAGGGGAACTAATAAGAATGAGAAAATTACTGATTATCTTGACAAGAAAATATCCATATGCCTTCGGGGAGCCTTTTTTAGAGAGCGAGATTAATAAGCATACTCCGTATTATGATAAAATAATGGTTTTGGCTCAAGATGTCAGTAAGGGGGAGGCGATGACAAGAGCATTGCCAGAAAAAACAGAAGCTTATATTACTGCAACGGGAAGCAGAAAAAGCATGCGTCTGAAAGACTTGTTTGCTTCACCTTTACATTTATTAAAACCGGATACAAGTGAATCTGAAGAATATGCAACAAGAAAACTCGATTTAATACAGCGATGCTTTTTATGTAACTTTGAATCAAGGTGTGTTAGGCTGGAAAATGAAGCGATAGAAATCTTGAAGCAGCAAAATTTTTCTGACTATGATCAGATTGTTATATATAGTTATTGGTTCTTTGCTAATGCTACGGTTGCTGTAAGGCTAAAAGAGTACATAAAAAAGGAAATGAATTATTCTGGGAAAATAACAGTGATTTCGCGAGCACATAGATATGACATATATGAAGATGCTAATAAAATAAATTATTTGCCTTTTAGAAAATACCTTTTAAATAAAGTAGATTATGTTTTTCCATGCTCAGATAATGGGACAATGCATTTAAAAACAAGATATCAAGATATTGAATCTGTGATTGAAACTGCTTATCTTGGAACAAGGGATTATGGACTCTCACCAAAGCGCGGTAATGGGGAGTTTCACATAGTGTCATGTTCACGTGTGGTAAAAGTAAAGGGACTTGAACGATTAATAGATGACTTAGCGCTTGTGAAAAAAGGCGATAAAAGAATCCTTTGGACGCATATCGGTGGGGGAGTAGAAGGAAAGACAAAGTATTATGATTCAATTAGGGAATATGCAAAGGAAAAACTGAAGAACATTGATTTCGAATTTCTGGGTGGAATGCAGAATCAACAGGTCTATGATTATTATAAATCAAATAAGGTTGATGTATTTGTTAATGTAAGCTATTCAGAAGGGCTTCCGGTTAGTCTAATGGAGGCTAGTAGTTTTGGTATTCCTGTAATAGCCACAGATGTAGGCGGATCTGCGGAAATAATTGATAAAGAACAGAAAAATGGATTCTTATTAGACAAAGACTTCGAAAAAGGGGCACTACAGAAAAAAATAGAATTGCTTTTGAACGAATCGGAAGAGGCGTATCGCAAGCGTAGGATTGCTGCACGCGAGCTCTGGGAGAAAAAATATAACGCTGAAAAAAACTATACAGATTTCGCAAAAAAGATTTATGAGATAAGCAATAATAGTTGAGGGAATTATGGAAAAAAAACAGATTATTCCAATGTTAAAACGCTGGACGAAAATTATTTTAGGAACAAGTGCAGCAGCGGTTCAACAAGGCATTGGTCGTTGTTACAAAAAAAATGAAATTAAAGGATACTATAATGATTTGACTAATAAAGTGACACCAGCGACTTTACTTGATTCTAATGGTATCCCGTACAATTTGATGTCATCAGGAGAAAAAGTATACTCATTGGTTACAATTTCGCAATATGCTTTGGGGTGCTACGACTTATTCCTTCTTAATAATGACTACGATAAATTACAGATATTTCTTAAATTAGCGGAGTATCTTTATGATAGGCAAGAAGTTAGTGGGAAATGGGATGCAAGATCATCAATGGGTAGTTATAGGGATAACAGTTCCTGTATGGCACAGGGACAAGGTGCTTCTATAATGCTCCGTGCATATTTGAAGACTGGTAATCAAAGATTTTTGAATAGCGCAAAAAAGGCTATTGATTTTATGGTTACGCCTGTAATAAATGGAGGAACGATGATTGAGAAAGGTGAGGATATTTCCTTTGAAAAATATCCTCCAGAAAACGGAAAAGTTAGCTCGGTGTTAAATGGTTGGGCTTTTGCATTGTTTGGCTTATATGATTATTATATTGCGACAGGAAATGTAAAGATTAAAGGGATTTTCGATAAATCCTGCAAAACAATGGCAACAAAAATAGATAAATATGATTGCGGTTATTGGTCAATGTATGATTTGGTTGGAACGATTGCGAGTCCAGCTTACCATGATTTGGACATTGCGCTATTAAATGTTCTTTCTGATTTGTCCGGTCAAGAAAATATGAAATATTATGCCAATCGTTTTGAGTCGTATACAAAAAATCCCATTTATAAGGGAATGGCTATAACTAAAAAAGCTCTTCAAAAATTTACCACAAAATCAGATACATTTATTGTTCAATGAGAATTTGCTTGGAACCGAGAGGAATGAAAACATGGTCAAAGTTGGAATACTAACTTATCATAGAAGTTTAAATTATGGTGCAGTGATGCAAGCTTACTATCTTGCGGAAGAGATAAAAAAAAGATTTCCAGATGTGAGTGTGGAAATTGTAGACTATATGTCAAAAAAGATGAATCGCTACTATAAGATGATTACCCTTTATAGAGGAAAAGAGAGTCTGATTCATTTAAGAGAAAGAATTGAAATGTATAAGGCTTTCCAAAAGGGGTGGGACGAACTTCCATTATCGGATAAAAAAATAATATCTGATGATTATGAAATGGTGATGAAGAATATAAATGGAAAGTACGACATTTTGATTAGTGGAAGCGATGCGGTATGGAATTTTAGCAAAAGAGGAATTCCTAATCCGTATTTTTTAATAGGGTGTGAATCAAGTACACTTATGTCATATGCAGCCTCGTGCAATGGCCTTGCTGTTTCAAGCTTTTCAGATATTGCGTCAAGTGAAAAGGAGTATTTAAAAAAATCATTTAGCGCGTTTAAATATATTGGAGTTAGAGATGCTCAGACAGAGATGCTTGTGAAGTATGCAGCACCTGAACTTAAAGTATATCATAATTGTGATCCGTCGTTACTTGCGGGAGATTTGAGTCCAATTGATAGAAAAGCATTGATTGACAAACTGAAAAAGAAGTATCGTTTTGATCCAAATAAGCCGACAATTGCATTTATGATGTCGAATTTGAATGGAAACTTTAGAGCACAACTTGCAAAAAAGATTAAGGAAAAATACGGAGAAAAGTATCAAACAGTATCATTATACTCTTACAATAAATATGCAGACATTCCGTATGTTGCTGATTTGACACCACAAGAGTGGAGTATCATATTTGGATTGTTTCAGCTGACAATATCAAAATATTTTCACGGTACAATGTTTTCATTACTTAATAGAACCCCTGTTATAGCTGTCAGTGCTGAGAAATCAATAGATGGGATGCCCAATAAGATATCTGATGCACTTGAAAGAATGAAGTTGTCTGATTTTTATTTTTCAACCGTAAACTCGGAGAGTGTAGATTGGACCATGCTCATGAATAAAATAGATGAGTGCTTGAGTATGAAGATGTCGTCAACAATTAAAAATAGAATTTCTTGTGGATTGGATAAAGAGAGAAGATGTGCCGAGAGTTTTTTTGTAACACTTGGTGAAGTAATTGCAGATCGAAGAAAGAGTGTGGATTAATGAAAATAGATAACAATGCGGACCTAAAAAAATTGACGACATTTAAAATGGGAGGCACGGCCAGTAAATTATACACTCCTGAAACAGAAGATGAACTCATAAATTTGATTCAAGACAAGCATCCTCAGTACTTTATAGGGGGTGGGTCAAACATTATTATCAATACGCGTGTGTTTGATAGTGTTGTAAATCTTAGAGAATTCAGCTCGACAATTGAAGATAAAGGAAATGGTACTTATATTGTAGGAGCTTCTGTCAGATTACAGAAATTAATTAAGACAATCAACGCTGATGGATATGGTGGTATAGAGTATTTGTACTCTGTCCCGGGATTAGTTGGTGGTGCTGTAGTCATGAATGCGGGACGAGGAAAGAGTTTTAATAAGTGCATCAGTGACTATATTGAGAGTGTTAAAGTATTCTGCAGGGGACAGGTTTACTGGATGGAGAAAGTAGATTGTAAATTCTCTTATAGAATGTCAAATTTTCAGCATAGTGATGCAATCGTATTGGCTGTTAGATTCAAATTTAATAAGACATCCTTAGAAACTAGTGAGGCCCTAAGAAAAGAACGTTTAGAATTATGTAAAAAGAAGCAAGATAACAGTGCACCAAATTTTGGAACGGTATTTTGCGAGTCTAATAAAGCGATAATGCAACTGTATAAATATCTGCCAATTGGAAAGAAAAATGGAATAAAATTTTCGGGGAAAACTGCTAATTGGATGCTGAATAATGGCGGAAGCTTTGATGAAGCGATGAAACTTTTAGGTGCAGTAGAAAGAACACACAAATTGTTTGGACAAAAATGCCGTACAGAAGTTGTAATTTGGCAATAAGAAAGGTAAGGAAATGAAGAAGCTTTTAATTTATTTTCCGGAAAGGAAACTCAAACCATCTGGAGGACCAGCTGGATATCTTTATAATCTTTGGAATGGGTTGAAGGATTTTAATTATAAAGATAGTGACTTGGAGATAGACTTTTATAATAATGGCTCTATGACACTCGAAGAAAACACTGGGCTTAAAAAGAAAATGCCAAAGCGAATTCTCGAGTTGCGGAGAGCTTTAAAAGACACACAATTATTAAAAAAGAAAATACCTGTAGATAGCACAATGAAAGAATACGATATGATACACTTTCATTGGACAGAAGATATGTATCGTAATAGAGAATTTCTGGAAACCTATACCGGAAAAGTGATTTTAACCTCACATTCTCCGTGTGTGTATAATCAGGAACGAATTGGAAAGTTGAATCCGATAGATTACCGGTTACTGAAAAGACCGATTGATCGATTAATTGAAATGGATGAATTTGCATTTAAACGTGCAGATTATGTTGTTTTTCCTTGTGAGGAGGCTGAAGAGCCTTATTATCATACTTGGAACGAGTATGCTTCCATTCGAAAAAATAAAAAAATCTTGTATTTACCAACGGGTATAGTTGGATGCAGTGCAAGAATTACGAGAGCCGAATATAGAAAAAAATATCATATACCGGAAGATGCGTTTGTGGTTTCTTATGTTGGAAGACATAATGAAATTAAGGGTTATGCAGATTTAAAGAAGATGGGAGAAAAACTTCTCAATAACCAGAATACATATTTTTTGATTGCTGGCAAAGAGGAACCGATGAAAGGATTGGATAATTCACACTGGATTGAGGTGGGTTGGACGAATGATCCGCATTCTTTAATTGCTGCTTCAGATGTTTTTGTTCTTCCCAATCATGAAACTTATTTTGACTTGGTTTTGCTTGAAGTACTTTCACTGGGAGTTCCTGTGGTATTGAGCAACACAGGTGGTAATAAATATTTCAAAAAATTTGAAAAAAGTGGCTTATCTTTTTATGATACGGTTGAAGATGCTATTAAATCTATTAACCATTTGAAGAAAATGAATAAATTAGATATCGAAAAACTAGGCAAGTGTAATCGAGAGATATTTGATAATAATTTCACAGTTGAATATTTTACTCAAAATTATATTCATGTGATTAGACAAATTGCTGAGGACAAATAAAATGCACAATGATTTATTAAGTCGAATTGAAAAAAAAATAACGAGAACTATAAATCAAAAGCATGCGTACGATTTTGATGGAACAGGAATAGGCTGGAATAAGTTTGAGAATAATCCCGTGCTAAGTGATGAACACGGTGGGAGCTTATTTGACCCATTTGTTCGACGAATTAATGGAAAGTATATGATGGGTGTTTCAAATCGGCGTACTAAATCAGTTGAGCTTTATGAGTCTATTGAAGGTACTTTATGGAAAAAGATAGGTGTGGCGATAACTGGAATACCAACTAGCGAATGGGAAAAAGATGTGAATCGCGCGTGTTTTTTGCATCGGAATAGTCGTTGGTATTTATGGTATACAGGTCAAAGCGAGGGTAAAAGTTACATTGGGCTTGCGACAAGTGCAGACGGGAGAAAGTACGACAGATATGAAATCAATCCAGTTATTAAACCTGAACTGGAATTTGAAAAGAAATCTGTCATGAACCCGTGTGTGATGTATGATGACTGCAGTAATATGTTTAAAATGTGGTATGCAGCAGGAGAAAGCTATGAACCGGATGTGATTGCCTATGCAGAAAGCACCGATGGAATACATTGGAAGAAAAACCCAATACCAGTCATGTCATCAAATGCTGATTTTTTATATCAGAAAGCCAAAGTAGGAGCCTGCGATGTGGTTAGGATGAAGGATGGACGGTATTGCATGGCTTACATAGCATATCAAAATATTAATGTAGCCAGAATTTGTCTTGCATATTCCGATGATGGAATTTCAAATTGGATCTATTCAAAAAGTAACCCAATTCTTAGTCCAGAACGAGGAAAGTGGGATAGTCATGCAGTGTATAAACCTTCAATTGTACTTGATGAAGAAAACAATAAATTCTTACTATGGTACAACGGACGAACAAATCATTGCGAGCAAATAGGAATGGCGCTGGGAGAACAAAATGATACAGTCTTTGCAAGATTATAAATACTATTTAGAACAGGACAAATTAGCATTAGGAATTCCAGACAATGTTAAAAGACCTCGATTGGGAACAGATGATGTGTGGCGCTGGGAGCGGTTGCTTCGCAAGAGAGAGTACATTACTAATTGTAAGAATGGCTTGTTTTGGAAAATATACAAAGAGTGGATTAGATTCCGTTTTCATCGGAGTAGCGTAAGGCTTGGATTTTCAATACCTATTAATACATTTAGGGAAGGACTTTATATATCTCATTGGGGTACGATTACGGTTAATGGAAGAGCACGAATCGGTAAAAATTGTAGAATTCAAGAAGGCGTAAATATTGGAGATTCAAGGGGGGGGACCGACTATTGGGGACAATGTATACATATGTACAGGAGCTAAGGTGTTTGAAGAAATCCAAGTTGCAAATGATGTTATAATTGGGGCAAATTCAGTCGTGAATAAATCTGTAACAGAAAACGGTGTAACGGTTGCGGGGGCACCAGCTAAGATAGTTGGATTGCATTCATCGCGTCCATACCTTAATAAAAGGTTGTTTGAAAATGACTTAAGGAAATAAAATATGGAAATCAGTGTTATTATACCTGTATATAATACCGAAATACAGGATGTTAAGAGCTGTCTGGAAAGCATAAAGACTCAAACTTTTACGGATTATGAGATTATTATTGTCGATGATGGCAGCAAGATTGCTATAGCCGAGTGTTTAGATGATCTCGCAGTTAAAGACAAAAAGATTAGTGTTTATCATAAATGTAATGAAGGCGTTTCCGAAGCTAGAAATTATGGAGTAAAAAAGGCAAATGGAAATTATGTGTTATTTGCCGATGCGGATGATTTGTTTACTTCCAATGCGCTGGAAAGTGCATATCAAACAATAACTGAAACAAATAGTGATGTGGCAATTGGAAGAATCCTGCAGACTAACAGAAGTGACGCTAAAAATATGGACGTTATAGTAAACCCCGGAACAGGGAGAATGCTATGTTTGGATGATGAGAAATTACGTCAAGAGTACGCAAAACATATATTTAAGAAAAATTGCGGCAGCTGGGGAAGAAACCAAGATGGATGGATGTTTAATTTTGAGGGATGCTGGGCACATTTGATTAGAAAAGAAACGGCATTGAAAATCCCTTTTGATAAGGAACTTTCAATTGCGGAAGATACACTCTGGGCGCTTAAATTAATTGAGAATGCAAGAATCTGTATTGTAGATAATTATTGGTATTATTATATTCAGAATGAATATAGTGTGATGAACAAATTTAGTTCTAGTATAGAAAAAGCTATTACAAAGGCAATAAAGAAAATAACGCCTATTATTAGCAGAGTAGATGAAGAAGAAATTTGCAATGCATATAGAGATTGGCTGTTCATAAAATTAAAGCAGATTGTTTTTAAATATTATCTTGCGGAAGAACTGAATTTGACGATGCAGGAAAAAATGAAATCCATCCGAAAACTAATGCAAAGTAGTGTTTGGACTGAAGCATTGAACTTAAGTCATATAAAAGGCAAATACAAGCTAAAATTATTAATGTATAAAACAGGATTTATTATTCCTTTATATAACCTGAAAAGATGGTGAGGTGGTGAACAACAGTGAACTTGAAAATTAGTAGAAATACATTGGCAGAGTTTACAGTGATTTTAATTCTTATAGAAGCAAACTACTGGGCTTTGTTATCAAAGGTTTTAATCTCTGATATTAGGTTTACAGTTCTTGGGCTGTCGTCATTAGGAGCTTTTGTATATTTAAATAGAAAGATTAAGAAACAGGACATTTACTTATTGTGGATATTATATATTGCTGTTGTTCTTGTTAACAATAAGGAACTTGCCGCAGGAACACATTTGAACACTTTAAGAATTGTTTTATGTCTTTCAATAGTATTTGTGGGGATGTATAGTGAACAGTGGATAAAAAATATTCCTCAATTAATAGTTCTAGTTGGGTGCTTCAATGTGCTTTTTACATGGCTGTTTTTTTTGAATAATGGTTTATATGAAAAATTTATAGGGTTGACCTATAAAGCATACCAGCCGGGAACATATTATGGCGCATATGGATATAGAGCAGGCATTGCGGATCACTATTCACAAAATGGTACATATATTACGATAGTTTGTCTTGCTTTAATAGCAAGCCTGCTATCTGATGTAGAAAAAAAGAAAAAAAGGATTATAGCTATTTTAGCAGTAATTTCAATAGGAGCATTACTTCTTACAACAAAAAGAGCACATTTGATGTTTGGAATTGCAGCAGTAATTCTGACTTATTATGCAATTAATCCGGCAAAAGTTTTTCAAAAAACATTTAGATTGATGCTCGTGGTGGTGATTTTATTAATTGTTGGGCCAGTTATTACTGAAATGATTCCGCAATTGGGAGATACACTTTTAAAGATTCAAAATGTTGGAACGGATTCATCAAGTCTGACTCGAATTTCAATGTGGACATATGCATGGCAAACATTTTTGGAACATCCAATAATGGGAATTGGCTGGTTTGGAATTCGCTACTCAAGTTTGGCATCTTCAATAGTAGATGCAACGACAGGGTGTCATAATATATATTTGGAGTTGTTGGCCGAAACCGGAATAATTGGATTTTCAATTTTTGTTATCTCTGCAGTGAGTTCGGTTATAATTACATTTAAGAACATTCAGCTATTGAATTATGATGAGGAATACAACGCATATCGACCAGTTTTAGTGACTTCATTTGCAATTCAAATTTTTTGTTTAATTTACGGACTGACGGGTAATATGATTTATGATCGTACATTCCATTTTTATATAATATGCGTTGCAGCATCATTGTCGTTTTATATTAATGTGGTAAAGAAGGGAAGAACAAGGGATGAAAAATACGTATGATTACTTAGTAGTCGGCTCTGGCCTTTACGGAGCTATTTTTGCACATGAAGCCAAGGCTCATGGAAAATCTGTTTTAGTAGTAGATAAGCGTCCGAACATTGCAGGTAATATTTATACAGAGAATGTTGGGGGCATCAACGTTCACAAGTACGGTGCCCACATTTTCCATACTAACAACAAAAAAGTATGGAATTACATCACCCTGTTTGCAGAATTCAATCGCTTTACCAACAGTCCTGTGGCTAACTATAAGGGCGAGCTGTACTCGCTGCCCTTCAACATGTATACCTTTAATAAAATGTGGGGTGTTGTGACTCCGGAGGAAGCTGCCGCCAAAATCGAGGAACAGCGCAAGGAGATTACTGGTGAGCCGCAGAATCTCGAAGAACAGGCCATCTCGCTAGTTGGTCGTGACATCTACGAGAAGCTCATTAAGGGCTACACTGAAAAGCAGTGGGGACGCGACTGCAAGGAGTTACCATCCTTTATTATCAAGCGCCTTCCTGTTCGTCTTACTTTCGATAACAACTACTTCAATGCTCTTTATCAGGGAATTCCTGTTGGCGGCTATACCAAGATGATTGCTAATCTGCTGGATGGCATCGAGGTTCGTTTGAACACAGACTATCTGGAGAACAAGGATGAGTTGGATGCATTGGCTGATAAGGTTGTATACACTGGACCGATTGATGCTTATTTTGACTATAAGCTGGGTACGCTGGAATACCGTTCTGTTCGCTTTGAAACGGAAACCTTGGACAAGTCTAATTTTCAGGGGAACGCCGCGGTGAACTATACCGACCGTGAAACTCCGTGGACTCGCATCATTGAGCATAAATGGTTTGAGTTTGGTAAGGACGAGGACGGTAATGATTTGCCGAAGACCATTATTAGCCGTGAGTACAGCAGCGAGTGGAAATCGGGAGATGAGCCGTATTATCCGGTTAATGATGCTAAGAACGGCTTGCTTTATGCTGAGTACAAGAAACTGGCAGACGCAGAAAACAAGGTGATTTTTGGCGGTCGTCTTGGCGAGTATAAGTACTACGACATGGATCAGGTAATTGCGGCTGTGTTGGATAGATGTGAAAAAGAATTTGCAGGTGCAATCGTATGAACAGGGTTGGTATATTAACTTTTCATTCTGCAAACAATTTTGGAGCATTACTGCAGGCTGTGTCCTTGCAAAAAACAATTATGGAACGCGGAAACGTGGAATGTGAGCTGATAGACTATGAGCCGGAGTTTATTCGTAAAGATTACTCAATCAGTCCATTCAAAGATAACCATCCAAAAGCAATTATTAAAAGTGCCTTGCGGATTCCGGATAAAATTAAACGTAATTTAAAATTCCAAGCTTTCAGGGAAGAAAACATAGTTTGCTCAAAACAGTGTTTGAGTGAAAATGACTTTAAGAATATTTGCAATTCCCTTGATGAAATTGTTGTAGGCTCAGATCAGGTTTGGAACTATAATCTTACAAAATATGATATGCATTATTTCTTGCCGGAAATTGATGCCTCTGTAAAAAAAGTGGCATATGCAGCAAGTACGGGTGGCGCAGATTTTTCATTGAAAGAATCAAATAAGATGATTCAGTGCCTCCAAGAATTTAGACATATTTCTGTGCGAGAAAGCGCGTCAAAAACGGCTCTTGAACAGAGAATGAAAGAAAAAAACATAGAAGTGGTGTTAGATCCAGTTTTTCTTACACCGAAAAATAGCTGGATGCAATTAGCTGCAAAGCCAGTAAAAAAAGATTATATCCTTTTCTTTAAGATGGGATATAGTAAAACAGCTGAACCAGCATTGAGATTTGCAAAAAAACTAAGCAAAGAAACAGGGTATGAGCTCTTAATGCTGTGGGATCAGGAAACATGGTTTAAATATCGTGATGTGAAGCACATTGGAGCTGTCGGTCCAGCAGAATTCTTACAATGGATCGCAGGTGCAAAATGTGTTGTAACGAATTCGTTTCATGCTACAGCTTTTTCCATTATTTTGAACACGCCTTTTTATGTGGAAACGGAAATTGAAAGAAAAGACAGGGTTCTTAATATTCTTGACATTTTTAAGTTGCATAAATGCGGGCTTGTAAAAGGAAAAACTGAAAATGAAACGCTTATACCAGAAATTGAATGGAATGCAGTGAATTCACTATTGAATAATGAACGTAAAAAGTCACTGGATTACATTGACAGAATATTAAAATAAGTTAGTTCTGCCTTGATATTGCGTAACTATATTAAGGCAGAACTTGTTATAGGAGACACTAACTAATGAGTCGTAAAACAGAATTAGCAAAAAATACGGCCATACTTACAGTGGGAAAGCTGTGCACACAGTGCATCAGTTTTTTCCTTCTTCCTTTATATACGGCAATTTTGTCAACGGAAGAGTATGGCACGTTTGATTTATTAGTAACATATTCAACATTATTACTTCCATTGGTAAACTGGCAGCTGGATCAGGGATTATTCCGATTTATGCTGGATCACCGTGGAAACAAAGAAGAACAGGAAAAGCTGTTTTCTACATTGTTGCTGTCTAGTACAGTACAAAGCATTGTTTATATCATTCTTTTCATTTGCGTAGAGCCATTTTTGAAAATTGAAAATGCATACTTTTTGTTGTTGTATGTAGTGTTGCATGTCTACACGGCATTGTTCCTTCAATTTGTTAGAGGATTGGGATATAGTGTCAAATACACAATTGCTTCATTTATATCAGCTTCAGCAACAACAGTTTTAAATGTAATTGCGTTGGTCTTTTTGAAAATGGGGCTTCAAGGACTGTTTATGTCCACCCTGGTTGCGCAATTTCTGACTCTGTTATACTTGGTGGTTGCGTCTAAGGCATGGGAATATTTTTCTGTTAAGCGTATTCAGCCAAAAGTATTCAAAAGAGTCAGTACTTATTCTATCCCACTGATTCCGAACAACTTGGCTTGGTGGGTTGTAAATGCATCAGACAGAACAATAATTGCACACTTTTTAGGAACTGCGGCTAATGGTATTTATTCTATAGCAAATAAGTTCCCTAATGTATTTATTAACTTCTATAATATTTTGAATTTGTCCTGGACTGAGACAGTATCTTTGCACTACGGCGACGAAGATAGAGATGAGTTTTTAACAGAAACGATGACATCACTCTTTAAGCTGTTTGCAGCGGCATGCTTCGGTATTGTTGCATGCATGCCGTTTATATTTCCGATACTGATTAATACAAAGTATGATGCTGCGTATAATCAGATCTTGATTTTGATGTATGCGATGCTTTTCCGGGTATTGGTTGGATTATATAGTTGCGTTTATGTGGCTCAAAAAAATGCAAAGAAGATAGCTTATACCTCTATTTCAGCGGCAATTATCAATATTACAGTAGACCTGATTTTAATTAACAAGATTCAGGTGTTTGCAGCTTCTGTTTCCACATTGGTTGCATTCCTTTCGATGTTTGTCATTCGTTATATTGATGTAAACAAGACCGTACATATGAAGATTCGGAAGCCAATTATTGTCGGTAGTGTTCTCATTGGTGGCATGCTGATTGGAACATACTACTGCGGGAATAAGATAATCCAGTTTGTTGCACTCTGCATCACAGCAATTTATGCAATGCTGACGAATGTGGACATGCTGAAATCTGGCGTGAATTTAGTAAAAAGTCGTCTTGGAAAATAAGGAGTTGAAATGAATAAGAAAAGGAGCGACAATTTTGAGAGCAGAGCAGAGCAGAGCAGAGCAGAGCAGAGCAGAGCAGAGCAGAGCAGAGCAGAGCAGAGCAGAGC